>ERZ780167.3107-NODE-3107-length-12292-cov-6.280379_pt1 | contig 12292 bp, 13 predicted proteins | sample MGYA00510982_ERZ780167 | MGnify/ENA primary metagenome ERZ780167 (study PRJEB29588, sample SAMEA2146107) | human gut metagenome | biome: human gut; feature: human-associated habitat; material: faeces | place: Denmark | collected 2008/2010 ... | reverse complement strand
CTGACGGACGTTGTCGTAAAGGATGCCAAGGGCGAGAAGGTGGCCGAGCTGCCGCGTACTGTGCTTACGCTGCGACCCTGGCTGGCAATGCAGAAGCCTGAGCGTGCGCTGAGCAGGATCGATGTGATGCGCCCTAAAATATATCTCACAATGAATGACAAAAATAAATGGAATATGCATAGACAAAGAAAGAAAAATGGTTGGATTTCGACCAGAGTTTATATACTTTTATTTGAATGAATATAGAAGGATTCATGGGTATGAAAAAGATAATATTGAAAATTTCAGGTCTGAACTATATTGTCAACATAATTCGGATTATATAGAGAGACCTCTAAACAGAATTATTTTTGGTGCACCAGGAACAGGGAAAAGTCATAAATTGGAAGAAGATAGCAAACTATTTGGTGAAAATATGGAACGAGTGACTTTTCATCCTAATTATTCATATGCTCAGTTTGTGGGAACATATAAACCTATTCAGGGTGAAAATCCTACAGACATAAAGTATGAATATATTCCGGGACCTTTTATGCGAACATATGTAAATGCATTGAATAATCCTGAAAAAAATTTTTATTGTTGATAGAAGAAATTAACAGGGCAAATGTTGCAGCGGTATTTGGGGATGTTTTTCAATTGCTCGATAGAAAAAATGGAGTAAGTGAATATCCGATAGCCACAAGTGAAGATATAAAGAAGCATTTATTGGAAAAATTGGACTGCCTGAAAGATCAAGATATAAATGAGTTATCTGATGAAGAAAAAAAGATGTACCTTGAAATGAAAATTCCAGAAAATATGTATATATGGGCAACCATGAATAGTGCTGATCAGGGAGTATTTCCAATGGACACTGCATTTAAACGAAGATGGGAATTTGAGTACATAAGCGTCAATGAACCAGAGCAGGTTGCTAAAATAGAAAAGTATGTAATTCCTATGTGTGCGAATACGGAACAAGGTTATTATGTAAACTGGAATGATTTGAGAACGAGAATTAACAGTATTCTCATTGATAATTGCAAAGTGAATGAGGATAAATTGTTAGGACCATTCTTTATTTCAAAAAATGTATTGGATGATATAAAAGCTAATAAAGACGAAAAGGACAGAATATTAGCAATAGATAAAGAATCTCGTTCTGATGAAGATAATAACATCTTGGCAGAGATATGTAAAAAAGAAATATCTTACATGAAAGCATTTGAAAGCAAGGTAATTATGTATTTGTTTGAGGATGTCATGAAAATGCGGGCAGAGAAAATATTTATTGATTATGCTCAGAAGAAAGGAAAAATGATATTTTCGGAAATATGCAAAGCGTTCGAGGAAGATGGTGAACATATTTTTGGAATTGTAGATATAGGACATTTGGGTATTAAAGACACAGATAACATTTAGGAAAAGAGGTTTTATAGCATGGCGAAAGGTTTCTTCAAGGAAAGAAAACACTATACATTACAAAATATAGCAGACATTCTATATGAAAAGGAAAATGCTGACTTAGAGGAAACCAGACGCCTTGTTGGTATTCTTAAAAAGTATGGAGTTGTTAAAGCTGTAAAAAGAACAAAACCAGAATTTGATGATTTATCAAATGAAGATATTGTTTTGACGGATGTTGTGGATAATTCCAGTGACATTGAGTATGTGTTTGATTATGTTGGTGTTGTTATGCTTGAAGGGCATGTATTCAAATGCTATCCAAAATATATTGAAACCAAAGATAAACCATTTGACGAATTAAAGCAGGTGTTAAAGGTAATCAAAAAATACAATTCGTCGGAGCAGCTAATTTATTTATTCAATGGTGAGGATGATAGCAGAATATTTAATAGATTAGCGGTTGCGTTGCATTTACTTGAAGAATACTATGCTGATGGACTTTACACAAATCAAAAAGAAATAATTGAGACAAATGGAGAAGGTGAGATTTTATGGGACAAGACTATAAACGAAACCTTTGCTATTATACAAAATAATAAACCATATTATGTAGAATTGCAGACAAAAAATACTGTGGATAATGATCTTGATTATTTCAGAAGATTGCATGAATGTGTGCTTACAACCTGTAGCAATGAATTGAAAAATGTTGGATTATTACAGTTATTTGATTTATCGGAAGTGAATCTTACACAAGAAGAACTATCAGATTTCGGAGATGATAATTATATTTTGTATAGATTGCAATCGGAAATACAATCACAGTATGTTACTAGAAAGCAAAATCTTTTGAAGACTATTTATACATACATTGCAAATGATAAGACAGACAAGGATGATATAAGTTATAGTCTATATGGCACAAACAGTTTCAATCTGGTATGGGAAAAAGTGTGTGCTGAAAACTTCGGAAGTGTGCTTGATACAGCAATCGTAGACTTGCCGTTATATAAAGAAAAGACTAATAAGACAGAGACAAAAGAAACTACATTAAGAGATGTAATAAAAGCTCCGAGATGGAGAAAAAGTGAATACACGATGGTGAAAGATCCGAAGGTGGAAACATTAAAGCCGGATTTGGTATGCATATATCCTGTCGACGATGAACAGAAGGATTATTGTTTTGGCATATATGATGCTAAATATTACTGTATAGATTATCAAGTCAAAGATAATAAAGCAAAGATTTCGGGACAACCCGGAGTAGGAGATGTGACAAAGCAGTATTTGTACCAGCTTGTGTTTGATGATTTTATCGTAAAACAGGGATACCGATATGTTCAAAATATGTTTTTTTGCCCAGGTGAAACAGCAGATAGGGATTTTGGCTGGGTACAGATGGACATGCTACATCAAATTGGAGATAAGAAATTGGAAAATATTGCGGTTGTTAAGTTATGTGCATCAGAGATGTATGATATTTATCTTGAAAACAAAACAATTGATGAAAGAGAGATTGGGAAATATATTCCGGTAGTTGGAATACAGGAAGTAGAGAGCCAAAATTTTGCAAAACGAATGCTGGCATATCTTACAAGAATTACAAATGCCAGTAAAATTGCAGAAAAGAAATTGGAGATGAAGGCAGAACGAGGAAAACTGATATATCCAAAACAGATAAAAAGAGAACTCGGAGCCAAAATCATTTATGATGCCATTTGCCCGGTTGCCAGTAAAGCATTTTATGGATTTGATCCATATGAAAAAGAAACTTATGGCGGCATGGTAGCAGAAGATATAGGGGACTCTTATGTTCGCTGTGATCAGATAGCAGATGCTGCTATTGAAATAGAGAAGATAATAAAAGACTTGCCAGAACAGGAACTGCAAGACGAAAAAGTGGTTAAGGTGATTCTGAAAAAGTGCTTTGAAAACAAAGAGGATATTGGTTCTATGGCTGAAGGAGTGTGTTTGGAGATGCTGACAGAGAAAGTTATGGAACTGGTTAGGGATTTATATTCGTAAGACGGAATCAGCAGAATTAATGGAGGTGATTGCAAGTGTTCGAATATATGTATAAAATACCTCAAAATGAAAATAAAACAACTTATGGATCATTGCGTGTTAGCAATATTATTTTTGAACCAAAGGAAATTGAAAATAAATTGCCGGACATAATATTTGAAGATGATAATTTGAAACATATGTTTGCGGAAAGCGATTTGAGTAGAAATAAGAGAAAAAATATATATCGAAGATTTGTACCAAAAAGTGAAATAGTACCTGATATAGATAGTTTTGTTGAATTGAATATAACAACTAACAAATCATTTTATTCTTTTTTGGCAGAAGGTATTTTGGGACTTGTTTTTAGGGATTTGTATAATTACAGTTTAGCTAAAGGAGTAATTGATATCGGGGAAACATTGTCAGATTCGCATACAGGTGTAGATGCTTGTTTATATAACCTTGAACATAATGTAATTGTTTTAGGAGAAGCAAAGTTTTATGAGAGCTTATCCAGAGGGATGAATAAAATAATAAATGATTTTGTCGGAAAGAGTATAAAAAATAAATTGGAAAGCTTACAGACCAATGTAGAAAACTGTGAAGAAGCTTGTCAAATTGTTATTAAAAACCTGCAATTGGAAGATTATGACGAATTGACAGTAGAACAATTTATGAATCAAAGGATAGTGTTTGCCGGTTTTGTCCTACATTCTGAGACAGATGTTAGTCAATATAATAAGCCGGATTTTTACAATAAGTATTTTGTATCTACGCAACAGTTAGAAAAAAATATAAATGATTCGTTGAAGCATGATGATATCGAAGGAAAATATGAAATTATTTTAGTTCATTTACCTATAAAAGATAAGAAGAGCCTTATCGTAAAAATTATAGAAAGTGCCAAGGACAAAATTAGAAATATGTAGAGGTGTAGCGTATGAGCGGTGATAAATATAATAAAAGACGGAAAAAAATTTTAGAAGAGCTGGATTGCGGAAACGATTTGTCTATTATGGAATTGGGAATGTATGATTTGACACCATATTTTAGAACAGATGAATTTGATGTTAGTTTATCTGAGAAAATCATGTTAAATAAAAATTACGAAAGAAGAATTCGGCATGTATCTAATGAATTATATTTTTCACCACCTCAATATAAAGCACTAGAATGTTTGTTTCGAGAAAATAGAGTTATTCTATCTGCTCCAACATCATTTGGGAAGACATTACTTATCAAAGAGTATATATATAGACAAAAGCCAAAGAATATAGTTTATATTGTTCCAACCAATGCGTTGGCATACGAATTAGAGCGAAGTTTCAAGGAGAATGAAAAATTTTCTGATTATACGATTTTTGATAAGTGTTCAATGGTAGAGCAAAAGGAAAATGAAAACTTTATAGAAGAGAAACTTTTTTTTATAGGAACGCAAGAAAAATATTTGGAAATAAATCAAAATGTCATGGGGGAGATAGATTTATTCGTTATTGATGAAGCATATAAATTGCAGGAATCGGTAAGCAATCAAAGAGCATATAAATTATCAGAAACTTTTTTAGATAGTATGGCTATAAATTCAAAAAAGATATTTTTACTTACACCCAGAGCTATTCTGGAGGGATTTGATAAGTATGAATTTTATATGTTTAAATCGGATTTTAATGCAGTTGATAAAAACTACGTAGTTTTAGAAGAAAAGAATTTTTTTAATGTGCTTTTGGAAAAGGGCTCGAAAGAAAAAACGATATTGTTTTGTAATTCACCTAAACAGATAAATGATGGGTATGAGAAAATAAAGGATTTGATAAAAAATAAAGAGAATATGGAATTTGTAAGGTTATTGGAAAATGAGATACATCCTGATTGGAGTGTTGTTAAGCTTTTAAAGGCAGGTATATTAACACATCATGGACAAATGCCAAAGTATGTTCAAAATAGAATGATAAATCTTTTTAATGAAAATGAAAATTATCACATTCTATTTGGTACGAATTCTATATCGGAGGGAATAAATACTGTAACAAAGAATTTATTTATTCATCCAGAATACAACAATTTAAAAGATTTATTGTTGTTAAAAAATACAATTGGTAGAGCCGGAAGGTTGGGAAGATATCCGATAGGATACATTTATTCATGTACTAAGATTGAGGAATTAGTTGAGAATGAAATTGTAATATCATTAGCAATTGCAAATGAAGAAGAATTGTCAGAAATAGAAGACAGCAAAGATAATGAAAAAGTTTTACAATTCAGTGAGAAGTATAATTTGGATTTCGACTTTAGTCAGCAATTGATAAAAACTTATAAGCTATCATTGACTAAATTGGAAAAAATTCTAGAAGCACTGTCTGATGATAGAAAATATCCTGGAATAACTAATCTTCCTTTTATTGCAAATAGGGCATTTAAAAATGAGTATCCGGGATTGCCAGGTACTGATGCAGTTTTGATTGCAGGATATTTACAAGCATTCTATAAGGAAGGTACTCAAAAGATGTATCTGAATACATTTAGTGATAGAATAACATATTTTAAGAAGAAGAGCAAAATATCAATGGATAATACAGAGATTATTAATTCGTATATGCAGTTTATATATTCTACACTTGAATATTATATAATGCCATTGGTAAATATCGGATTAGAAGTAAAGAAAAAACATCCTAATTGGCATTTTGGAAAAAATGTAGTTGAATCACTCGATGATTGCAAAAGCAAGTATTATACACGGACTTATGGTGGACTTAATATAGATGATTTATCTAATGAACACAAACTAATCGTTAGCGCAATGAAAGATTACGGAATGACAAGTGTCCTTAAAAATCTTAGTGAAGAGATACTAGACGAGATAGAGAAATGTCTTAATGTGAGATATTCTACGATTGATGTATTGCGTGCAATAAATAATTTAGCTCAAAATACTGGCATACATAAAGATTTTTATTCTGAAATAAAGAAAAAGTATATGATATAAATGATAGCTCAAGCATGAAATTATACATTAATTGAGTGAAAAGATATATTTTTTCGCTCAAATAAGCTAATAGAAAAATCGCAAATGGTGGTAGCATAGTATTTATTTTCGGCATAAATTACGGAAAGGAGGCCGGTTATGAGTACAACATATGAAATCGTAAAATTTGCAAAGCCAACAAAGAAAGAATTGTTAGCTGTGGATAAGTTTATTGCATATGATTCATTTCGCATAGAAGACGAAGATGGGTATGATGCCGGATGGGGCATTTATTTATTCCGGGCGGATGATAAATCGGTAAGTAATCTTCTGAATAGTCGTTTTGCTGTCAAAATTGTTCTGCCTGAAATAGTAACGAACTATGAAAAGTTATATACGGACTTGGGATTTGATGATGAGGCGATAAAGAATAAGGCTGTTCATATTGTAAAAACTAATAATAGATATATGGATATATCAGACGGCGTAAATACTGAGCAGATAAACATGTCAATACTTAGAGATTATAAAAGTGAGGTTCAGACAAGCTGTATTGCTATTAAGATCAAATCTTTATGGAGTAGTGGAGATAATTATATATATGGTTTGGATAAAGAAAATATAATTAAAAACATGCCGGGTATTGATGTTTACAATTATGTGCCGGTAAAAAATAGTATGCTTGCCAAAGCAGAGATACCATTTCTGATATTTCAGAAGAATTACGGAAAATGTTTTATAGAAATGTATTAAGAATTGGAGGCATTTAATGACAAGTGAATTTATGAGAGATTTACTTTCAAAAGATGAAAAGATAACGGTAGAATACAAAACCTGTCAATTTGGCATCCAAGAGGATGTCTATGAAACGGTGTGTTCCTTTTCCAATCGATATGGTGGATATATTATTATGGGGGCAGAGGATGATGGTACTCCAATAGGTGTTAAGCAAAATATGGTTAAGGATATGAAGAGGAATTTTGTGAATCAGTTAAATAATCCGGATAAAATGTCGCCAACATTATATCTTTCAATTGAGGATTTTGAGTATGAAGGAAAGATATTATTATGGGTATATGTACCGCCAACGGCTACTGTGGAAAAGTGTGGAAACAGGATATATGACCGAAATGAAGATGGTGATATGGATATTACTGATTCACCGATTCAGTTACTGAATATGTACAACAGAAAGAGCACTACATATGCGGAACATAAGATTTTCCCATATGTAACCAAGGATGATCTGCGTCTTGATTTAATGGACAAGGTGCGTAATCTTGCAAAAAGTAAAAATCCGGATCACCAGTGGCTTATAATGTCTGATGAAGAGATACTTACAAGTGCAGGATTATGGGAAAAAGATTTTTCATCAGGTATTCAGGGATTTAATCTGGCAGGCGTACTATTGTTTGGAAAAGATGAAGTGATTCGCTCCTGCTGCCCGGGATATATTACGGATGCAATTTACCGAGTTGAAAATGTGGATAGATATGATGACAGATTACAGGTAACAACAAATCTGATAGAAGCATATGACCTTTTGATGGAATTTGTGGCTAAACACACATCAGATAAGTTTTGCCTGATTGATAATGTAAATACAAGTATCAGAGGAATCATTGCCAGAGAAGTAATTGGTAATATACTTGTTCATAGAGATTATTCAAGTGCATTTCCGGCAAAGGTAATTATTGAAAAAGACTGGCTAAAAACAGAAAACTGGTGCATCCCAAGACGACACGGAAATATTATGAGTGATGAATTTACACCATATCCTAAAAATCCGTTAATCCAGCAATTTTTTGCTAACATTGGTAGAACAGATACGATTGGCTCTGGTGTGAGAAACCTGTACAAGTACACACCGATTTATTCAGATGGTGGGAAACCAGAATTGATTGAGGATGATGTATTTAGAATAACAATTCCCCTCGATAAAATGGCAGCAGATGAAGCAAGGGAGCAGAAGACATTATCTGAAAGAGAACAAAAGATTTATAATATGATATGTGAGAATATTCATTTGTCAGTTGAACAGGTAATGGCGGAACTTGATATATCAAGAGCCACAGTGTTCAGAGATTACGCAAAAATTAAAAAAGTTACAGGTGCGATGTATGATAAAAAGACATCAACATGGACTTTGTAACCCGCTTAGTCTCACCAAGTCTCAAGTTAGTCTCAACATAGTCTCATGAGATATGATACTGGATGAGACTGAGCAAAGTCGAATAAATGCAGTAAAATCAATGTTTTTGGATTTGTCAGAAAAATTCAGTCTCAATTCAGTCTCACGCAGTCTCATTTGGGGATGAAATTTTGAGACTATGATGAGACTGAGAAACATATGAGCAATAGTAAGTATGGGATACTGGAAGGAGAAAAGATGTGGGCACAAATAGGCAATTGGCTATATCAAAATGCAATAGCTATTTTCATTTCTGCAATTGCGTCATTGCTAATATCAAAAAGATATTATGACAAAGCAAATAGAGAAAGTGTATTGATGACGGTAATATTTCCAATTGTAAAATTGTTGGAAAAGAGAAATTATACGCGTAAGAATTATGAAGCTCTTTTTGAAATTAATTGTTCTTATGCAGTTAAATATCTTCGGAAAAAAGAAAGAAATAAGTTGCTTGCGTTATTGAGTGCGTATAGAGATGTTTGTAGATATAGTAAAGAAAATGCAGATACAAGTTGCATTATGCAATATTATATCGATAAGTTAAGAGAGAATGGTATTAATCCTAAACCATGTGCAATAAAAGATGATGATGGAGAAGTGGTAGCAGATGATTTTCCGCCAGATTATAATTATTTGGAAAATTATGTATGTGAAATAGTTTCATCATACGATTTTATAGAGTCACCAGAGTCGTGCTCACAAAGAATAGCTGTGGCATTTAGAAATTATACAAAGGAAAACTATACAGATAAAGATATAAGCTATTTCAAAGATTATCCAATTGAAAGAGTAATTGAGTTATCGGAAGTTTCAAAAAAGTGGAAATATAAATTTGAGTTGGCAAATGTGAGAAAAAAGGAATTTTTGGAGCTGCCTATTTGTAAAAAAGTGAAGGATATTATTAATGAATCAAGTGTAAATGAATATGTAAAAAAAGAGAAAGAAACAAAGGCTTGAAAACTTCATATTATCATGGAGCATTTGGAGAAAGGAGTTGTATTGTATGGATGTGTTTGCTATAAAAAAAGGAAAACCATGTCTTTTGAATATTGATAATTTTGAAGAATTAACTAAGAAGAGATTTCCATATTATCAATATGGTGTTGATAAGAAATTAAAATGTTATGCAGTCTGTCCGGAGTGTGGTAATCCAGTTCACATTATTAATTTGTATGGAGCAGAAATGATGCAAAATCAAACAGGAATAATAACTACATATGCAAAACATACGAGAGGAAAGATTCATGGTTTTGAGTGCTGGAATCCGGGTGATAGGGAAGGGTGTTCTTTGTATAATCCCACCCCTTTGGGGAATACAGAAATAAAACATACTGATGAATATTCAGAAGAATTAAAGGAACTTATAGGAAATAATAAGAGAAATATATTTAAGGATATAAGAAAAGTGGTTTCTATTAACTTGTCAACACAGATTATTAATAGGTTATATGATTCCTTTATCAATTCACATGCATATACTTATAAAGCTGTTACAAAATACAATATTCCATATGCAATGTTGTACTATCAACAGTCCATATCTTTGTATGGTCAATACATTGTAGAAGGAATATTTGGAGATTTGTTATTAGCGCAGATAAATGAAAAGAGTCGCTTTTTTAAGGTGGAAAATACAGGTGAAATAGTAAAACAAGTAACGGGCTATAAGACTATAAATATGATATTTAAACAATTTAAAGACACTGGGAATGAAAAAACAATTACAATGGAAATATATGAAACAGATGAGAAAGACCATATATATCCAATTCTGAAAGAAAAAATAAGTATGAAGTCATATATCTATAGTTAAATCATCTCCCTAGTTTTTAGGAGTGTTGACTAGAGAGATGAAGTGGTAAATTTTATGAGGAGTTAATTCAACTCATTCATCCCATCCACATAATCCTGCAGACCATTTTCCTTCAGTGCAAGTTTGGCATATGTAAGTGGTGATTCCTCTGCCAATCGACACAGATACACAATATCATTCGGTTCCTCAAAGATAACGGAAGAATTACATTCTTTGCAACGGATAACAAGAACGGAGTTCTCACCGGAATTAACAATAATGGAGTCGGTAGCAGGATCATACATACCGAACTGGAAATTAAGATTATTATTCATGGAAATTTCCTTCCCACAGATATTTTGCACCATTTAACAGGTCAATAATGGCTGTAAGAATATTGATGTATTCGGTCTTTAATTCAGTAATTACATCAGAAGATGGAAGTGTATCAGGTATAGCAGTAGTTACGGTATCTGCATCAGTACCGGTAAATGCATTTTGCATTTCAAGTAATCGTAGATATAATGCATTCACAGTCTGTACCAGAGGATATATGGTTTCTTTCTTACCAACAACACAGATGCGGTTGTAGATACAGGAACGGATGAAGTAATCTTTCTTCATCATTCCGCTGGCAAGAATACGGGCTTCAATTTGTTTTCGCTCAGCGTCTGTAACTCGGAAGCTGATGGTTGGATTTTTATGTTTGCTACTCATGGCAATGCTCCTTTCAGTTTGGGTGTGGCAGCAGGTGTCATATGACAACCTGACAGCCACAGGAAATTATTCGTTTTTAGTAGTAAAAGTAGATTATATCTGCCATGGATTTCGTAGATGCAATATTGAATAATTGCAACTAATTTGCTACTAAAGTTTTTGAAAACGATATGAAAAGAGTAACATTTGATGAAATAGATGCGGTGGAATGTCGCATAAAATCAGCATTTTTGATTTGATGATACTTCCTTTGGGAAGAGTTTGAATAATTTTCAAAAGCTCGCAAAGCCTAGTAAAATGGGCATTTGCGAGCTTGTTCTATGCATGAGGCCATGTTATTTTCCACTCAAAATATTCATTAGGAGAAATCTCTCCATTATTTAATTTCGTTTTCATTTCACACCATTCCGAAAGGAAATCATTTACCAATCCATATTCAAAAGTTAATGCGACAGGTGAGCCTGCACTGTCATAATCATCTTCATTGTAAGTTGGTCTGGCAGTCTCGGAAGTTTTTGCCGGAGTCATTGTAGTCAGATGAATCAGGTTGCCGGGAGCTGTATACTCTGGAAATCTTGTGCCTTTTCCACGTGCCGGGAGAGATGTGGCACTTTCTTCGAGCCAGAAAAGTGTTTCAATGATATCTTCAGCAGCACCAAGGCTGTAATCAGAGATTGCCTTGTAATTACAGTGCAAAGCATCAGCAAGCTTTAGAATCATATCTTCACCGGGAATGCGGGCACCGGTTTCATACTGGGATATACGGACCGACATATTTTTGCCTTCAAATCCAAGCGGACCGAGTACCTCGAGCAGGAGCGGGCGGTATTACAGGCGATTATCTCAGGTAAGGAGGCTGGTTGTGACATCAGCAGAACTGATATGGAGAAACGCCAAAACAAACAGGATTTATGATGAAAGAAACGGTCTTTGGTATGCAAAGCAGGGCGACTATTACCTTCCAGAGCTTGCATTACCTTCCGAAAAAGAAAAACCCATAGGAATATGGGGGCAAAGGCATTTGCAGTATCTCGAAGAGTATAAGCAGTTTGTTTATCTTAATCTGCTGACAAGCGGCAGATATAATGTTAAAAGTAGTTGCGTGCGCACGCATATTGCGCTATAATACTGGTGGTTAGGAGGAGTATATCTATGAAACTATTAAAATGGCTTTCAGTAACAGACCGATTTTACAAAATCTATTTGGACAAGCAACTTGCCCCCTATGGAA
>ERZ780167.3104-NODE-3104-length-12298-cov-13.240791_pt1 | contig 12298 bp, 12 predicted proteins | sample MGYA00510982_ERZ780167 | MGnify/ENA primary metagenome ERZ780167 (study PRJEB29588, sample SAMEA2146107) | human gut metagenome | biome: human gut; feature: human-associated habitat; material: faeces | place: Denmark | collected 2008/2010 ... | reverse complement strand
TACATGTAAGTGCTACTTTTACCGCTAATCCGGCACTCACTTTGAGAATTAACGCCTAATCCCTAGTCACGAGTCCCCAGTCACGAATCCCCCAACCTCCCTTGCGTAAAACCCGCGTACCATATATACTAGAAAAGATAATTCTATTTTTTCTTAAGGAGATGGATGTTTTGAATTTTGTTGACGCCGTAGTGGCCTTTTTGAACATTGGCATTTTCAGTACGCTGATCTGCCGCTTTACCGGAGCGAATATGGCAATGCTCGTTTTCTGTGCGCTGCTCTACATGGGAAGTGAACCGATGGAAACGGTAGGCATCATGCTGACGTACCTGGTCTTTATGCGCCTCACCATTTACACCCAGAAGCGCAAGCTGAATTTCAAGAAGCTGCAGGTCTTCAAGGGGATGCGAGTCTTTGTCCCTGTCCTGCTGATCGTGATCTCTCTCTTCCTGTATCCATTCGCAGCGCTGGCGATCTTCCTCCTGCTCTTCATGGTGGAGATCCTCGCGCAGATCAAGGCGGAGATCCCGAAGGGCAGACAGCTCTCGAAGGGGGAACTCACCAAGTACATCGTGATCGGTTCCCTCCTGACCACCGTCTCTATGATCGCCGTGAAATTCATCCCCGCTGCCTGGTACTATGCACTGGGCGGTGCTGTCGGCCTTTTCCTCTGCGCCTTCGTATGGTGGCTGGGACAGGACCGCGACAGACTTTCCGGCATCTGGGATACGGTCATCCTGCTCTCCTTCATCCCGCTCGGCCTCTTCGGCTTCGATATGGCAGACTGGATGGATGATATGCGCCGCAGCGTGAACCCGACCCGCATCGCATACAATCTGCCTTTCATTTTCCTGCCGGTCTTCTATGTCGGCTTCCTGATGGCGAATATCCTCTTCGGTGTCTTCTCCCTCTCCGGCATGTGCATCACCTTCTTCGGCGCACTCGGTCTGCGTCTCTTCGGCTACTATGAAATGTCCGGCAAGGGCAAGGCAAGCCTCATCGCGATCGGCTTCACCGTCCTCGGTCTCTTCCTTCTTTTCCTCACCGCACCGGAACCTGTCGGTGTATCCAAGTATGTGGATGCTTTCCTGCCGACCAATTACTATGGCTTCAAGGGCATCCTGAATATGTTCTGAGGCTTGGTGACTGGTGACGTTTTAGTAGCTAGTGGCTAGGGATTCGGAAATTTCCCCTTCCCCTTCCCCTTCTGCCCCACATGATTGGTTTATAAAATCATCACGAAAGCGAGATCCATTGGGTCTCGCTTTTTATATTTCGCCTATACCCGCTCTGGGAAAATAAAAACGTCATGATCATTTCAGTCATGACGTTTTATTATATGCCGGAACACAGCGAATAGCAGGGAATGGGAAAAGAACTGCCTAATCCCTAGCCACTAAACAGCTACTCCCCCGCCTTCGGCTGACGATACGTGAAGACGCGCTTCGGCTCCTTGCTTTCTACCTTATGATCGAGGAGATTCACATCGAGGATCGGGCAGACGCCGCAGCCATTGCAGGCCTGGTGGCGGCAGTCGTGGGTGAGGATCCCCTTCTCGGCCATGCGCCATTCTTTCAAGAGGTAATCCTTCGTGACACCGCTGTCGATATGATCCCATGGTTCACATTCGTAGAAATCACGGATGCGCGCTGCGTACTCGTCGGGATCGATACCGCATTCCCGGAAGCTGTCCATCCAGACGTCGAAGTGGAAAAATTCCGTCCAGCTGTCATAGGTGCAGCCTTTCTTCCATGCGGTGTAGATGGCAGAAGAGAGCTTGCGGTCGCCGCGAGCGAGGACGGCTTCGATATATCCTGTCTTGGCATCATGATAGGCGTACTTGATATGGCGGTTTGTGAAAAGGCTCTTCAGGTACTGCTGTTTGCGCTCGATCTCCTCTACGCTGCACTGCGGCATCCACTGGAACGGGGTGAAAGGCTTCGGGACGAAGCTCGAGACGCTGACGGTGATGCGCAGGTCATAGCGCCCCTTGATCTCATGATAGAGCTCGTGGATGCGGTTCGCCAGATCGGCGATGCCCTTCAGGTCTTCATCCGTTTCCGTCGGAAGGCCCATCATGAAGTAGAGCTTCACCTTTTTCCAGCCATTTTTGAAGGCATTCGCGCAGGCGCCCATGATGTCTTCCTCCGTGACGCCCTTATTGATGACATCGCGCATACGCTGCGTACCGGCTTCCGGCGCCAGTGTGAGACCGCTCTTTCTGACCTGCTGGATCTTTTTCGCGATGTCGATGGAGAAACTGTCGACACGCAGTGACGGGAGACTGACGCTCACGCGCTTGTCTTTGAAATTTTCCAAGAGGTGGTCGACGAGCTCGGGCAGGCAGGAGTAGTCTGCCGAAGAGAGGGACATGAGGGAAATCTCATTATAGCCCGTATTCTTGATCAGGGTATCTGCGATCTCCTGCAGTCTCTCTTCGCTCTTCTCGCGCACAGGGCGGTAGATCATCCCCGCCTGGCAAAAGCGGCATCCGCGGCTGCAGCCGCGGAACATTTCCAAGACGGCACGATCATGCACGATCTCGATATGCGGGAGGATCGGCTTGTCATCGATGTGGACATGGTCGACATCACGGATGACACGCTTCTTCACAGGAAACTGTGCCGCTTCGTCGATGGGACGGATGCTGCGGAAGACGCCATTCTCATAGTAAGAGACCTCATAGAGGGACGGCGCATAGCAGCCATCGATCTGCGCGAGACGGCGGATCGCCTCTTTGCGGCCGCCGGGCTTCCCTTCCGCTTTCCATGCTTTCACGATATCCACCATCTCTCCGATGGCTTCTTCGGATTCTCCGATGAAGAAAACGTCGAAGAAATCAGCGACCGGCTCTGCATTGTACACACAGGGGCCGCCGGCGACGACGAGGGGATCCTCGTCTGTGCGATCCTTCGCCCAGACAGGAATGCCTGCCATGTCGATCATGTTCAGGATATTCGTGTAGCACATTTCATACGGCATGGTGAAGCCAAGTACATCGAAGTCCTTGACCGGGCATTTGTTTTCCAGCGAAAAGAGAGGGATATGCTTCTCTCTCATCATCGCTTCCATGTCCACCCATGGCGCATACACACGCTCTGCCAGCGCATCCTCTCTGGCATTCAGGACACTGTAGATGATCTTGAGTCCCAGATGGCTCATGGCGACTTCGTAGACATCAGGGAATGCCAGCGCCACTTTCACCGGGATCTCATCGTGGTTCTTCACCACGCTGTTCCACTCTCCGCCAATGTAGCGGGCAGGCTTTTGGATATGCATCAGCCATACGGGATCGATAGTTACACGGTTCATTTGATACTCCTAAAATAAATGGGGTTACAGGTTTGCGGTTGTATTGGTTCAATGGTTTTAAGGTTCAAGGTTCAGGGTTCAGGGTTCAGGGTTGTGGTACTGCGCATAAAAATATAGAAGCGCGGCGAAGTATAAATAATGGCGATGTCATGAGCTGGCATTCCAGTCACTAGTCTCCAGTCACTTGAGACTCCTAATCCCTAGCCACTAATCCCTAATCCCCAGTCAATCAAACATCAATTTCTTTCTTCTTAAATAGATATTCATCAAAAGCCCGACGCAGAGAAGATTCATGAGGAGAGCCGAGCCGCCGTAACTCATGAAAGGCAGCGGGATACCGGTAACAGGCATAATGCCGAGGGTCATGCCGACATTGATGAAGATCTGGAAGAGCCACATGGAAAAGATCCCACAGGCGAGCAGGCTACCGAAGGCATCCCCCGAAGAGCGGGAAATCATAAGTGTCCTGTATAAAAGGACGAAGAATAAAAAGAGAACAAAAATGGCTCCGACGAAGCCCAGCTCTTCCCCAATGACGGAGAAGATGAAGTCAGTATGATTTTCCGGGAGGAAATTCAGCTGGCTCTGCGTGCCTTCGAAAAGACCCTGCCCGATGAAACCGCCGCTGCCGATGGAAATCTTCGACTGGATGACATGGTAACCGGAGCCATACGGATCGACGTCCGGATTGAAAAGGACGAGGATACGCATCTTCTGGTAGCTGTGCAGGACAAAGAACCAGATGAACGGGAAGACCACGACGAATGCAAGAAAAGCGCGTTTCACGAGCTGCATCTTGAGCCCGGAAATATAAAGCATGCCGAAGGTGATGGCTGCGAAGACAAGGCTCGTACCAAGGTCCGGCTGGATGAAGATCAAAAGTGTCGGAAGTGCCATCATCCCTGCTACAGGCAGAAGACTCTTCCATGTCTGGAAGCCGGATCTGTCATGCGCCATGAGCCTTGCCAGACAGATGATCATGATGATTTTTGCAAACTCGGAAGGCTGCAGCGTGAAAGGGCCGATCTGGATCCAGCGCTGCGCCCCGAGCGCACTCGTCCCGGCGAATTTGACGACCAGAAGCAGGATCGCATTGATGCCATAGAGGATGGGTACGAATCGATAGAGTTTCCTGTAGTCAAAATAGAGCGAGCCCCCGGCGATGATAAGACCGCCGACAAAGAAGATCCCCTGCTTCATGACGAAGTCATACTGCCCCGGTTGTCCATCCATATTCGCATGAGTGGCACTCGCAATGATCAGAAGACAGATGACGCCAAGACCCAGGACAGCCATCAGCAGCGTGCTGTCGATGCGCCGCCAATACCGAATGAGATTCATTCTGCTATCTCCTCCTCTGCCATTTATACGAGCGGCTGCCCGAGTGCCAGGAAAGGCTGGCCGGTGCCGTCTTCACAGGTGCCTTCTCCCGCGCATTCTCCGCCTCTGCTCTCCGAAGCAGCTTCTTCCAGCGTGGAAGCGGGATCTGTTTCTCTTCTTTGTACGATTTCCAGAAAAGAGCGAGTGCTTCTCCGAGCGCCCCTTTTTCGGAAAAATCCGAAAGCTCTCCCTGATGCGCGAGACGGTCTGCTTCCTCCGTATACGGGATGATGGCAGAGACGGACTCTTCATCGAGTGTCTCTAGCATATCCGTCAAGGAGATCTGCGTATCCCCCGAGAGGGAGAACTGGTTCAGCACATAGGTCATGTACCGCTTGCGCGGTCCCGTCATGAGACGCTCTGCATTCCGCTTCGAGGCCCAGGACGGCGCCACGACAAGGAACATATGATCCGAGAGATGCTCCGCAAAGCGGATGCCCTCTCCTCGCCCCGCCGGACAGTCGAGAAGGATGTAGTCATACTTGTCCTCCACGTCTTCCAGCACGGTATCCATCGCCGCAGGAAAGACGGTCTCCCATGTATCATTCTGCGCCGCCGGCAGGAAATCCAAATGGTCATTCACTTCCAGGATGACATCCTTCGCAAAGCAGCGGCCTTCCGCCAGATCCATCACATGATAGAAGCACTCATTTTCCAGCCCCAGCACGAGATCCATATTTCTCATGCCCATATCCCCATCGATGAGGAGCACCTTCTTCCCCTTCCGGGAGAGGAAGATCCCCAGAGCAGCGGTGAGGAGCGTCTTCCCCACGCCGCCCTTACCGGAAGCAAAGGATACGATCTCAGCCATTCTTTTTGCCTCCTGCCTTTGCCTCATCCGCTGCCTTCAGCTTTGCCGGCGAATAATCTCCGATATGGAAATAGGCATCCATCATCTTCTTGACGACCGGTGCCGCGGACTCCGAGCCGAAGCCGCTGTGCTCGAACATGCACAGGATCACGACCTCCGGCTTGTCGAAAGGCGCATATGCCACGAACCAGCCATTATCGAGACCATTCGTTTCCGCCGTACCAGACTTACCAGCGATCGAGATCGGATAATGTTCGAAGACCTGTCCGCCTGTCCCATCCTTGCTCATGACCATCCGAAGTCCTTTGTGGATCGCATCAAGCGTATCCTTAGATACCGGAAGCGTCCCCACCTTCTCCGGTGAGAAGATCTTGAGCGGTGTCCCATCCAGCTGATCGATGCGGTTCACAAGGTATGGCTGGTAGCGGAAGCCGCCATTGGCGATCGCCGAGTATACCATCGCCATCTGCAGCGGCGTCGTCAGCGTGAAGCTCTGTCCGATCGCGGCATCCATCGTCTCCCCGAGGTACCAGTCCTGCTTGAAAACTTTCATCTTGTAGGCTTCGCTTGCGACATTGCCGTCCGATTCACCGGCAAGGTCGATGCCTGTCGTTTTCCCAAGACCGAATTCCTCCGCCATACGGGAAATGCGGTCGATGCCTGCACGGCGTCCCATTTCATAGAAATAGACATTGTCCGACTTTTCGATCGCTTCATAGAAATTGATCCATCCGAAGGCTTCGCCCTCAGAGTTTCTCTTATCGACGAGCCAGTGCTTGCCGTTATCAAAAATGCGTTCCTCCGGTGTCGTCACCTTCGCTTCGAGTGCTGCCGCGCCCGTGATGACTTTGAAGAGCGATCCGGGCGGATACATCGACTGGATCGTGCGGTTCTGCATCGGATGATTTTTATTATTGACGATCTCATTCCAGTCTTTCGAGGAGATCCCCTTGCTGAAGCGGTTCGGATCATAGCTCGGCCAGCTAGCCATTGCGAGGATCGCTCCGCTATTCGGATCGACCGCCACCGCGGAAGCCCCCGTCGGCATGACACCGCCATGTACGAGCGTCTTCACCTGTGCTTCCATCGCATCCTCTGCCGCTTTCTGCAGATTCGCATCCAGCGTCAGACGCACACTGTTCCCCGTAACAGACGGCGTACCGCCCACATAGCGGACAGGCTGCCCCGATGCATTGACTTCGACCGTCTTTGTGCCATTCTTGCCTTCGAGATAATTGTTATAGCGGCGCTCAAGGCCCGCACGACCGATCAGTGTCGTGGTCGTGTACGGATTTCCTTCCGCGTCCCTGTCATCCGGCCCCGCTTCGCCGACATAGCCAAGGACCTGCGCCCCCGCATTGCCCAACGGATATACGCGCAGCGGATTCACTTCGATTTCGATGCCGGGGAATTCATCCTTCTTCTCTTCGATCTGCGTCGCAACATCGATGCCGACATCGTTTGCCAGATAGATCGCTCCGAAGGCCAGCTTATTGTCTTCGATCTTTTTCTTGATATCGGCAGTCGGCACATGAAGAAGCTGCGACAGGCGGCTGAGCGCCTCATCCGACAGCGTATTCCCCTTGCGATCGACCGGCATGACGACGCTGTATGCCGAGCGCGAGCCCGCAAGGATTAAGCCGTTCCGGTCATACATGACACCACGCATCGCCTGCATGGGAAGGTAACGGATGCGGTTCCCATCCGCTTCTTCTTTATAATACCCGCCCTGAATGACCTGCATATAGAAAAGACGCAGTCCCAGGACGAGCAGGAGGAAGATCGCCGCATAGATCATACGTGCATAGCGGGACTCCTCCGTATTTTTCAAAAGCCCACTGAGAATCGAGGGCACATGCTTATTCACCACTTCGGTTCTCCCTCCCGTTTCATGGCCCATAGCGGCCTGTGAAGAAAGAGCACGGCTGCTCCATTCATGAAGGTGGTGCTCATCACAAAGTACAGGATATAAGAAATCGAGAAGACATGGCTGCCGGCTGCCAAAAGCACCAGCCATGACAGCAGTGCATAAAGGAGCGAGGCCAGCGTCATCGCAAAAAGCGAAATATACCAGTGACGGTTGTAGCGCTTCCTGCCCAAAGCGAGATACAGCGCTGCAATCGCCAGGTATGGCAGGAGGTGCAGTCCGAAAAGATTTCCCGTCACAAGATCCGTAAGGAGCCCGCCCACGAGCGCAAGCGTCATCGCCGTCTTGTTGTCAAAGATCAATGTCGCAAGGACGATGACGACCAGCCACAGATCCGGCTGATGCAGCCCCGAGAAAAAGAATGGCATCACCGAGGACTGCACAAGAAAAACGAGAAAGCTCAAAAAAGCCAGTGCATAGCCACTCATTCCTTCTCACCTGCCTGATGTTTATTGGGATTCATCGGCGGTTCCTTCTTCGGCGGCTTCACCAGGATACTCTCTGGCGTCGCCCTCTGGATATGGTCCGTGATGATGAAGACCTCTTCCAGATGAGAGAAATCAGCCGCCGGAACAATGCGTGCCACCTGCGTGCCGCCGATGGAGTCTACATCCACCTGCTCGACGGTACCGATGACCATCCCCTTCGGATACACCCCGCCATAGCCGGATGCCACGATGGTATCCCCCTTGATGACATCAGCCTCACGCGGCAGATTCACGAAAGAGAGCTTGCCCGGCTCACTGCTGTTTCCGGAAACCATCGCCACCACGCGCGAGGCCGGACGCGCAACGATACCGCCCACCGATGTACGCGGATCCAGAAGGAGCTGCACACGTGCGGAATTCTCATACACTTCACTCACAAAGCCCACAAGACCCGTCGGGACGATGACAGGCATATACTTCTGGATGCCGCTGTCACTGCCGCGGTCCACGACCAGCGTCTGTGTCCATCCCCCGTAGTCGCGGGTGATGACAGAAGCCCCCGTCAGGTGGTACTGTTTATAGCCCTGCTTGAACGAAAGGAGACTCTTCAGTCGGATATTCTCCGCAAGGATCTCGCTGTACTGAGCCTGCTCCGCGCGAAGACTTTCATTTTCCTTCCGGAGCGCATCCAGCTCGTTCCAGTTCTCCCACACGCCCGAAAGTAAGTCAAGCCCCTGTGTGAAAGAAAGCGCCGTCCTGCTCGCGGTATAGTTGAAAGGAGCTGCACCGATAGAGAGCGGCTGCGAAATGAAAGGGATGTACTCCCTATGCCGCCAGAACCAGCCGCATGCGCCCATGAAAACAAAGAGGGCGACCGCGGCGGCCATCTTTTTTCTGCCAAAGAAAATCACGATCAAGCGCCTCCGTAATATTTTTCACCGTTCTCGATGAGAAACGGCAGATCCTTATACATGCCAAGAGCCTGATAGCAGCCCATAGCCAATACCTCCCCCGGCAGAGCCGGTACGAAGACCGGCATATGAAGCTCTCCGGCGAGCCAGTCCTTCAGCCCGTCTAAAAGCGCACTGCCGCCGGAAAGAAGCAGACCATTCTTCAGAAGATCGCCCGCCATCTCCGGTTTCGCTTCGCGAAGGACACGGCGGATGAGCTTCAGAACAGGCTGCAGGATACGCTGCATCACCGGTCTTAATTCCTCCGTGGAAAGCTCCACCACCACTTCCACGCCATCACGGATCCTGCGCCCGCGGATAGTGAATGTCGCCTGTCCATCCGCCGCTTTGAGAGAGATCACTTCACTCTTCAGCTTCTCCGCCTGATCCAGCCCGATCATGATCTGATACTTTTCCTGCAGATACTGGCAGATTCCCTTATCGATATGATGCCCGCCGAAAGGGATCCCCTCCTGCGTGACGATCCCTCCGCAGCTGTAAAGCCCCGCATCAGCGACATCACGCCCGATGACAAGAGAAAAGATCACAGACGGTGCCAGCATATCCTTCCCCGCCCCGATAGCCGCAGCCGCCGGCGAAGGAAGAAGGTACACATGCTGCGCGCCGGCGTGGATCAAAGCATCCACCAGCGCATGCCGCGTGACCGAGCTCGTCTCGCCCGGAATGGAGATCATCACCGTCGGACGCGACACCGCATGATGAAGCGATTTGCGGATAAAAAAACGAAGCATCGCCTTCGTCATATCATAATCAGCGATGACGCCATTCTGTACCGGCCACTCCAGAGAAATATTCTCCGGCGCCTTGTGGTAATGAATGAGCGCCTCCGTGCCAAATCCCAGTACATGGCCGTCGATATTATCCACCGCGACCGTACTCGCTTCAGCAAGGATCACTTTATTCTCCCGGTAGATACGGACTTGGGACGAGCCCATGTCCATACCGATCCAGTTCGATAGTCCTCGAAACATTTTCATGGTAAACCCTCACGATATATAAAGGCCGGTACAGAGCTCCCACGGTCAAAGACCTGTGAGATACAGCGAAAATCCGCGTCGCATCCTGAAGCGCAGCCCCTGTCTCTGTCCGATGTATTCAAATGAAACGTCTTATTATTATAGCATGTTTACCATGGAGAATACAGTAGAAAGAGACGGTTTGAAACCACCACATCCAAGGACGTTAATTCTCAAAGTAAGTGCCGGATTAGCGGTAAAAGTAGCACTTACATGTAGAACCACCTTTTGCTAGACTTTAGATAGAGAAATCTTGCGCATGAAGGAGGTTGCATTCAAAAGAAAATGCACGTGCTGCTTCATTCCGCTTTCCGGAAAACAAAAGACTTGGACATGATCCGCAAAAATCCAATCCATATGGTGCAGCCGCCTAAAGCAGTAAAAAAAGAAATAGAGATTTTTACTCCAGAAGAGCTTCGGAAAATCTTAGATACCATGCAAAGTCATAAAACGCTGGCGCAGGAAAGAGAAAGATTTCCATCCCTAAGTCTGTCAATGAATACTTGAAAGGAATGTATTCTGCCCTATCAGAGCGCCCCGTTCCGCCGGAACAGCTTGTATTTCGCAGCCAAGCAGTCACTCCCATCCGCCCCGAAGCCATATCTCATATGTGGAAAAAATGCAACAAATGGCCGACATCCCCTATCGCAGTTTCCACTGCCTTCGCCATACCCATGCCACCTTACTATTGGCAAATGGGATTCCCATCATAGAAGTCTCCCTGCGCCTTGGTCATGCTAACGTGACCCAGACGCTGGACACCTATGGTCATGCTATGTCGAACTACGATCAGGGCATTGCCAATGAAATAGAAAAGATATATAGGGCATGAAAAAAGCCGAGGCATTGTGCTTCGGCTTTTTATACTCCCAATAATTTCGCAGCACCTATAGCTACAGCACCCGCTATAACAATTAGCCACATACACTCACTCCAGCTCCAACCTTTGAAACATTCTTCCTTACCATTGACCTTTAATATGAACGATAAGAATGTATTGGCAGCGGAAACAAGCACAGCTCCTAATACCATTGCAATAATGATCAGCCTAGTCAAATCAGTCTGCTGATTACTGGCTCCTTCCAATACCTTTCCTGCATACGTCAAACTTCCAACGGCGCCAAGAATGATGGCAGCAAATATCCCTAGAATAGTAATGTATTCGTTTTTGGCATTTTCTAGCCTTTTGACTAGTTTTGCAACCTTTTTCTTCTGCCTGTCTATTTTCTCATCTAATTCAATCTGCCATCTACGCGTTTCATTAAACTTATCATCATACTCACGTTGCAATCTATTCCAATAGTTCATTCGACTAATATCTAATGAAACATGATCATGTAATTTCCTTAAACTTTTGCATAATTCTTCATCGTAATCGCTTGAAGTGTTACTCTGACTCTCCACCTTTTGATGAATAAGAGACAGATTCTGTTCCAGGTTTACTTTCTGCTCTTCATTCAATTTTGTTATTACAGCAAATATACCAGAATACAGATGTCGAAAATCACCTGTATATATAGTCTTGAATTTTTCTATATACCTATCCTGACATCTACCTTCAAAGAGTTCTGTTTCTAGCGCTAATTCCTCAATCGTTTTCTGTAGCTCTGCCTGTTTATCTTTAGCCATATATTTCCATCGCTTTTTGGGGAATAACATTTCTTTCGTTAACTTTATAGTACATATCCCACGCTTTTCCTTTTTGGTGAGTATCGGCTACCATTTCCCAAGGCGAAAGAACAGCTTTTTTTCTCACAATCTGTTCTAAATCCGCCTTTTCTTCTTTCTCTAAGTCTATTTTTGGTGTTTTAAACATAGTTATTGGCGCTGGACCAAAAACCGCATATTGATAATACACATTCGGAATAACCGGTCCAAACTGCCATGCTTCTATTTCATCTTTAAAAAATGGGATCCCCTTTTTCTTTAAAAAATATACCTGAATATAATAGAGGATTTTTTGCAACTGTAAATTGCTTACAGGGTGCCCTATCTGCATTCCATAAGCAATAACATAATTTGCTACATCTTCTGCTTTTCTCATCCTGTACACCTCCTAAAATATAACCATCTATTTGCATTTTACCACAATTTTATAGCTACATAAAGAAAAAGCCGCATAGGAAGCACACTCTTCCAATGCGGCCTCTGGCCTCCTCAGAGGTCGATTTCCCCCATGTATTACCCCACCTTCATGGGTGTAACTGGGTGAATTTTATTTTATCCGATATTATCGGGTATATTCTGGTGCGTCTAGAGGGATTCGAACTCTCGACACCTGGTTCCGGAGACCAGTGCTCTATCCACTGAGCTATAGACGCTTAACAAGCGTTATTATAGCATATGGAGAGAAAATAAGGAAGGGGAAAAGATGTCTCGCTTTTGCCCGGAAGGAGGACGTTAATTCTCAAAGTGAGTGCCGGATTAGCGGTAAAAGTAGCACTTACATGTAG
>ERZ780167.3103-NODE-3103-length-12299-cov-3.828732_pt1 | contig 12299 bp, 9 predicted proteins | sample MGYA00510982_ERZ780167 | MGnify/ENA primary metagenome ERZ780167 (study PRJEB29588, sample SAMEA2146107) | human gut metagenome | biome: human gut; feature: human-associated habitat; material: faeces | place: Denmark | collected 2008/2010 ... | reverse complement strand
TGCCTCCGGCCTGGCCGCCGGCCCGGACTGCAACGGCCCCGACCTGATTCTGCTGCCCGAGCGCCCCTTTGACGAGGAAGCGTTCCTGGCCCGCGTCGCAGAGCTGGAAAAGGAGCGCCACAATGTCATTATCGCAGTCAGCGAGGGCGTGAAGAATAAGGACGGCGTTTTCCTGTGTGACCTGGTCTCCACGGCCGGGCAGCTGGACGCCTTCGGCCACAAGGCAATTTTGAGCGGCACGAGCCGCTACCTGGCGGACCTGATCCGCGTGCGCCTGGGCTGCAAGACCCGCGCCATCGAATTCTCGACGTTGCAGCGCTGCGCCAGCCACCTGGCCAGCCGCACCGACGTGACCGAAGCCTACCAGGTGGGCGGCGCGGCGGTGGAGGCCGCTGTGCGCGGCGAAACCGCCAAGATGGCAGCCATCAAGCGCCTGAGCGACCAGCCCTACCGCGTGGAGACCGAGATGGTCGATGTGACGCAGGTCGCAAACTTTGAAAAAACGGTCCCCGACGAATGGATCACCGCGGACGGTATGCACGTCAACGAGAAGTTTGAGCGCTACGCCCGCCCACTGATCCAGGCCGAGCTGACGCCCATCTACATCAACGGCGTGCCGCGGCATATTCATCTGTGATAGAGCAAAATGCCTCCCTTGTCAAAGGGAGGTGCCGAGCTATGCGAGGCGAAGGGATTCCTGCCCGGCTGCGGGCGTGAGCGCGTGTAAGGCAACGCCCGTCGGAATCCCTCCGGCCGCCTTCGGCGTCCACCTCCCTTTAACAAGGGAGGCTTTTTTTGTTTGTTACAAACAAAAAGGACCCGCATCCCTGCGGGTCCTTAAAAGCTATCAATCTGTACGAGATCAGCCGGAGACCTTCTCCTTCAGGCGGCCGCTGGCCTTGAAGCCGGGGATAGCGGTCGGCTCCAGCTTGCTGGTGACCTTGGTCTTGGGGTTGGTGAAGTTCTTGGTCTGGCGCTCACGCATCTCGAAACGGCCAAAGCCTGCGATGGTGACCTTGTCGCCGCTCTTGAGCACATCGCCGATGGTGCCGAAAATGCCGTCCATAACCTTCTCCACTTCAGCGGCGGTCATGTTGGTGTCATTGGCAACCTTGGTAATCAACTGAGATCTCGTCATGATATTTTTAACTCCTATCCTTATAAGCACACATAGCCTTTATTATTACGTTGTTTATTATAGAGAAAATTGTGCGCAGAATCAAGAGTTTTTTCGCAAAAAGGCGGTTTTTCGGCAAAAATCATAAAATTTGCGAACGGAATCCGGCAAAAAGTGACATATGGCAAAAAATGCACGTTCTGCGCTGGAATATCCGAGCGGCGCAGCGCGTCCAACGCTTTGACCTCGCGCTCGTTCTCGTTGGCTGTGTTGACCAGCAGCAGTTGGTAGCCCTGTTCGTCCGGCACGCGGCTGATGCCCTCCACCATGCGGGCGCAGCTCTCACTGCTGAGGGTGGGCATAATGACGCCGATCTGCAGGGTACGGCGGGTGTGCATCATCTACGCCTGCATACTGGGGCGGTAGCCCTATAATAGCAATCCACAACAAAACGCCTGCACCCTTTTTACAGGTACAGGCGTTCATGCTATTTGTTATTTCCCATTTGCCGCTTCGCGGTGCAAATTCGCGATATCCACCAGCTCCATCTGGCTGATATCGTGGTCGCCGCGCAGGGCGTCCACCAGCACGCTGGCGGTGTCCATGGCCGTGATGGTCGGGATGGACAGTTCGGTGGCCTTGCGGCGAAACTTGACCGAGTCGCGGTGCGGGTCGCGGCCATGGGGGCTGGTGGAGATGATGTAATCCACCAGGCCGCTTTCCAGCAGATCCAGCACGTTGGGGCGTGCGCCGCTCATCTGGCGGACGACGCTGCAGGGTATCATCTCGCCGTTCAAGTACTTGGCTGTGCCGGGTGTGCCGTAAATCTTATAGCCGTAGTCGTGCAGCTTCCAGGCCAGCTTGGCAGCTTCCGCTTTGTCGCTGTCCTTGACCGAGATAATGACGCAGGAGCCGGGGCCAGGCACCTTGAACTGGTAGCCAGCTGCCACCAGGCCCTTCATCATGGCCTCGTGGAAGGTGGGGGCGATGCCCAGCACCTCACCGGTGGACTTCATCTCGGGGCCCAGCATCGTGTCAACGCCGTGCAGCTTCAGGAAACTGTACACAGGCACCTTGACGGCGTAGTAGGGGCTCTGACCATTGCGCCACAGACCGGTGCCGTAGCCCATATCCTTGAGCTTTTCGCCCAGCGTGCAGCGCACGGCCAGATCGACCATCGGCACACCGGTGACTTTGGAGATATAGGGCACGGTGCGGGAGGAACGCGGGTTGACCTCGATGACGTAGACGCGGTCATTCTGCACGGCGTACTGCACATTGACCAGGCCCACGACCTTCAGCTCGCGGGCAAAGCGGCCGGTGTAGTCGACCAGCGTGTCAATGACCTTCTGGCTGAAGGTCGTGGGCGGGTAGACACAGATGGAGTCGCCGGAGTGAACGCCGGTACGCTCGACCTGCTGCATGATGCCGGGCACGAGGTAATCCGTGCCGTCGCAGATGGCGTCGACCTCGCACTCGGTACCCAGGATGTACTTATCCATCAGGACCGGGTGGCTCATGTCAACGTGCTTCGTGATGACGCCCATGTACTCGATAACGTCGCTGGAATTGTAGGCCACGATCATGTTCTGACCACCCAGCACGTAGGAGGGGCGCATCAGGACCGGGTAGCCGACCTCCTGTGCCGCCTGCAAAGCCTCGTCCAGCGTAAAGACCGTGCGGCCCTCCGGGCGGGGGATGCCGCAGCGCTCGAGCAGCTCGTCAAAGCGTTCGCGATCCTCGGCCTCATCAATGGCGTCAGCGGGGGTGCCGAGAATCGGCAGGCCGATCTCATCCATGTGCTTGGCCAGCTTGATGGCCGTCTGGCCGCCGAACTGCACGAGGCAGCCATCGGGCTTTTCGGTCTCAATGATATGGTCAACGCTCTCGGGGTTCAGCGGGTCAAAGTAGAGGCGGTCGCCGGTGTCAAAGTCGGTGGAGACCGTCTCGGGGTTGTTGTTGACCAGGATCGCCTCGCAGCCGTGCTGCTTCAGCGTCCAGACCGCGTGGACCGAGCAGTAGTCGAACTCGATGCCCTGACCGATGCGGATGGGGCCGGAGCCGAAAACGAGCACCTTCTTCTTGTTGGGGTCGCTGCGCTCGGCGATAAACTGCTTGGCCTCGTTATCCTCGTCGTAGGTGGAGTAGAAATACGGCGTCTTGGCGGCAAATTCCGCGGCGCAGGTGTCGACCATCTTGAAGGCGGCCTTCGGCGCTTCGGGCAGGGTGTCCACGCCCGCCAGGCGTTTGATGGTCTTATCCAGGAAACCGAACCTCTTCGCGTTCAGATATTTTTCCGTCGTCAGTTCGCCGGTTTTCAGGCCCATCTCAATGTCGGCCAGGTGCTGCAATTTGTCCAGGAACCACCAGTCGATCTTGGTGATGTCATAAATCACATCATGTGGCACGCCGCGCTTGAGGGCTTCGTAGACGCAGAAGGCGCGCTCGGAGTCCTGCACGTGCAGGTGTTCAATGACTTCCTCGGTGGTCAGCTTCTCAAAGTCGGGCAGCGTCATCGTGTCAAGGCCCAGCTCGGTGGAGGAGACGGCCTTCATCATGGCGTGCTCGAAATTGTTGCCGATGGCCATGACCTCGCCGGTGGCCATCATCTGGGTGCCGAGAGACTTGTCCGCATAGACGAACTTGTCAAACGGCCACTTCGGGTACTTGACGACCACGTAGTCCAGGGCCGGCTCAAAGCAGGCGCAGGTCTCGCCGGTAACGTCGTTGGTGATCTCGTCCAGCGTATAGCCCAGGGCAATCTTCGTGGCGACCTTGGCGATGGGATAGCCGGTGGCCTTGGATGCCAGCGCGGAGGAGCGGGACACGCGGGGGTTGACCTCGATGACCGCATACTCAAAGCTGTCCGGCTTCAGGGCAAACTGGCAGTTGCAGCCGCCCTCGATGCCCAGTTCGGTGATGATATCCAGCGCGGCGGTGCGCAGCATCTGGTACTCTTTATCGGAGAGGGTCTGGCTGGGGGCCACGACGATGGAGTCGCCGGTGTGGATGCCGACGGGATCCAGGTTCTCCATGTTGCAGACGGTGATAACGTTGCCCTTGGAGTCACGCATGACCTCGTACTCGATTTCCTTCCAGCCGGAAATGCACTTCTCTACGAGGATTTGGTGGATCGGAGACAGGCGCAGACCGTTGGTGGCGATTTCATGCAGCTTCTCGCGGTCCTCGCAGATGCCGCCGCCGGTGCCGCCCATGGTAAAAGCAGGGCGCACGATGACCGGGTAGCCGATGACCTCGGCAAAGTCCAGTGCGTCGTCCAGATCCTCCACGACTTTGGAGGGGATGATGGGCTGGTGCAGCTTTTCCATCGTGTCCTTGAACAGCTGGCGGTCCTCGGCGCGGTCGATGGTCTCGGGCTTGCAGGCCAGCAGACGGACACCGCTGCGGTCCAGGAAACCGCTGCGGGCCAACTCCATGGAGAGGTTCAGGCCCATCTGGCCGCCCAGGTTGGGCAAGATGGCGTCGGGTTTTTCTTTTTCAATGATGCGCTCGACGACCTCGGCGGTCAGCGGCTCAATATATACATGGTCGGCGATGTCAGGGTCGGTCATGATGGTAGCGGGGTTGGAGTTGACCAACACCGTCTCTACGCCCTCGGATTTCAGCGCACGGCAGGCCTGGGTACCGGAGTAGTCGAACTCCGCCGCCTGACCGATGATGATGGGGCCGGAACCGATGACCAGCACCTTTTTGATACGCGGGTCTTTAGGCATTGTCGATCACTCCTTTCGCAGCCAGCATACGGCTGACAAACTCGTCAAACAGGAACTCGGTATCCTTGGGGCCGCCGTTGGCCTCGGGATGGAACTGCACGGTGAAGCAGTTCCATTTAAAGTAGTCAACACCCTCGCAGGTGCCGTCGTTGGCGTTGAAGTAGCTCATCTGGCCTACGTCCTTGGACAGTGTCTCGTCCTCCACCGCGTAGCCGTGGTTCTGGCTCGTGATGAAGGTACGGCTCTTGCTGATGTGGCTGACCGGCTGGTTGGCACCGCGGTGACCGTATTTCAGCTTGCAGGTCTTAGCGCCCGCGGCCAGCGCGGTGAGCTGGTGGCCCAGGCAGATACCGAAGGTCGGGATGCCGGTGTTCAGCATTTCGCGGATGTTTGCAATGATTTCCACATTCTCCGCCGGGTCGCCGGGACCGTTGGAGAGCATCAGGCCGTCGGGGTTAAGTTTAGCCAGTTCGGCGGCGGTGGTCGTGCCGGGCAGCACGGTCACGCGGCAGCCGCGCTTTTGCAGACAGCGCACGATGTTGTTCTTGCAGCCCAGATCCAACAGTGCAACGTGCAGAGGCGTGTCGCCCCACTCCCCTGCCTGGGTCGGCTCGTAGGTCTTGGCCTCGCGGCAGGTGACGGTCTTGACGGCGTTGACGACGGCATAAGCGGCAATCTCGGGCAGCAGCGCGGCCTTCTTCTCCGGCTCGGCGTCAGGGTCAAACTCGGTGGTGATGGCACCGTTCATGACGCCGCTCTCCCGCAGGGTGCGGGTCAGGCTGCGGGTGTCGATGCCCTCAATGCCGATGATGCCGTTTTTCTTCAGGAAGGAATCCAGCGTTTCCTCGCTGCGAAAGTTGGAAGGGGTCTTGCACGCCTCGCGCACAATGTAGCCCTTGGCCCAGATCTTGCCGCTCTCAGTATCCTCGCTGTTCATGCCGTAGTTGCCGATGAGCGGATAGGTCTGGGTGATGATCTGGCCGTAGTAGCTGGGGTCAGTCAGCGTTTCCTCAAAGCCGACCATACCGGTGGCGAAAACGACCTCGCCGATGGTGGTGCCGGGGCAGCCCACGCTGACCCCGCGGAACACCCGGCCATTGGCCAATATCAGATATGCCTGCATAGTGTAAGCCTCTCGTTTTTGTTATCTATAAAGTAAACGTGTGCAAGAGAAGAGGTAAGAGAGAAAAGAGTAAATTCAGGAAGCCCTCTTATCTCTTCTTTACTTCTCATTTCTCTGCTTACAAAGTCTGCTTCGCAGCTTCCTTCATCTTACGGCTGCCCAGGTGCACCAGCGGCAGCTTGCCCTCCTTGCAGATGGGGCATTCCTCGGGGGCATAGTTGGGCAGGTCGAGCTTGAGCGCACTTGCCACAATGGGGATCGGGGACGGTGCCTCGGCGCGGGTGCGGTCCACCACGCATGCGATGCCCACGCAGATGCCGCCGTTTTCCTCGATGACACGCTTGGTTTCCAGGCTGGAAACACCGGTGGTCACAACGTCCTCGGCGATGACGCAGCGTTCGCCCGGATGGATGCGGAAACGCTTGAGAGTCATGACATTGTCAACGCGCTCGGTGAAGATGGCGCGCTTGCCCATCTGACGGCCCAGCTCGTAGGCGTAGACAATGCCGCCCATGGCGGGGCCGACTACAACGTCAATGTTCAGTTCCTTGAGCTTCTCGGCGACCGGGGCCATGACCTCAGCGGCCTTGTCCGGGTACTGCTGCAAAAAGGCCATCTGGCAGTATGCGCCGGAGTGACGGCCGGAGGACAGCAGGAAGTGCCCCTCCAAAAATGCTTCACATTCCTTCAAAACGTCCAGAGCTTCGCGTGCCATAGTTTGTTCCTCCTGTATGTTATTCAACTTATAGTAGCATATTCTGTATAAAAATGCAAGATATATGAATGCTTATCTTGGTGACAGCTTCCCACTTAGGGGGAAGGCTTTTATCTTGCGCAGCCGCGGATCTCCTCCAGCGTCTTGACGCCGTGAGCGTCCATCCACTGGTTGATCTCGCTCGTGATGCGGGTGCAGGCTTTCGGGTCCAGGAAATTCGCGGTGCCCACCTGCACGGCGGTCGCACCGGCCATGATGAACTCCAGCGCGTCCCTGCCGGTCAGGATGCCGCCCAGCCCCACGACCGGGATGCTGACGGCCCCCACGGCCTGCCAGACCATGCGCAGGGCGATCGGCCGCACCGCCGGGCCGGACAGGCCCGCGAAGGTGTTGTTGAACACCGGGCGGCGCTTTTCCAGATCGATGGCGCAGGCCTGGAAGGTGTTGCACAGGCTGATGGCGTCCGCGCCCGCAGCCTCGACGGCCTTGCACATCTCGGGGATGCTCTCGGCCTGGGGGCTCAATTTGACGATGAGCGGCACGTTGCAGACTTTGCGCACCGCAGAAACGACCTCGCTTGCATCCGCCGCGCGGATGCCGAACGCCAGACCACCCTGCTTGACATTCGGGCAGCTGATGTTCAGTTCAATGAAATCCACGCCCGCGGCGCAGAGCATCATGACGCCCTCGACGTTCTCGTCGATGGTGTGGCCGCCCAGGTTGGCCCAGACGGTAGTGCCGCACTGGCGCATGGCGGGCAGCTCGTGGTCGATAAAGTGTTGTACGCCGGGGTTTTGCAGGCCGATGGAGTTCATCAGGCCGGAGGGCGTCTCGTACAGGCGCTCGCCCTCGTTACCGGGCTGGCCGTGCAGGGTCAGCCCCTTGCCGGAGATACCGCCCAGCACCCGCAAATCCTCGATGCCCGCGTACTCGGGGCCGAAGCCGAAGGTGCCGCTGGCCGCGACGACCGGCCCGGCCAGGCGCTTGCCGAGGAAATCAACGTGAAGATCTGCCATCAGTCAAACACCTCCTGTGCGTTAAAGACCGGGCCGTCCTTGCAGACCGTGACCGGGCCGATTTTCGTGTGGCAGGTGCAGCCCAGGCAGGCACCCAGACCGCAGGCCATCTTCTTTTCAAGGCTGGCCAGGCAGGGCACACCCGCGTCGGCGCAGAGCTTGGCCACGCCGCGCATCATGACCATGGGGCCGCAGGTCAGCACAATGTCATAGTTGCGCACGTCCAGCAGGTCCGTTACCAGGCCGTGGTGTCCCTCGCTGCCGGAGTCGGTGGCCAGGTGGATAGTGTGGCACCAGGGCACAAAGCTCTCCATGCCATAGCTGGCGTCGCGGAAGCCGACGTAGAGGTCAGGCCGCACGCCCGCGCGGCACAGCTCCTTGCAGAGCAGCAGCAGCGGCGCGGTGCCGATGCCGCCGCCCACGACGGCAATGCGCTTGTGGCTGGCGGCCAGCGCGGCGGTGTCAAAGCCGTTACCGCAGGGGCCTGTCACGGTCAGGGTATTGCCAGCCTGCAGCGCAGCCAGCTTGCGGGTGCCCTCGCCCTTGACCTGATACAAAAAGGTCAGTGCGCCGGTCTGGTTATCAAAATCGTCCACGCTGATGGGGCGGGACAAAATCGGCGTGGCGTCCGCTGCCCAGGCGCGCAGCATATAAAACTGGCCCGCATGGGGTTCGCGGCTGGGATCCTGCCACTGCACGACCAGGCGCATGATATCGGCTGCGACAACTTCCTGACGCAGGACCGTTAAATTACAGCTTGTTGCATTCACCCTGGATATCCTCCCGCATGCGCACGCACTCGTTGTAGGCGGCCTCGTCAAAGGCGACGCCGGGCTGTTTCTTGTAGGCCAGCAGGATGCCGCGGCTGGAATTGACAACGCCGCCGTTGCCCTTGGTCAGGGACTGGGCAATGTCGGCCGCCTTGCCGCCCTGCGCACCGTAGCCGGGGATCAGGAAGAAGGTGTCCTTGTAGGCCGCGCGGATGGCAGTAGCTTCCTCGGTGTGGGTACCGCCAATGACCAGGCCGATGCTGGAATAGCCGTGCTCACCCATGTAGTCCTTGCCCAGGGCGGTCAGGCTGTCGCCGACGAGGTCATAGACGTGGCGGCCATCGTCCAGCTTTTTGTACTCAAAATCCTTCGCGCCGGGGTTGGAGGTGCGGCAGAGGACGAACACGCCCTTGCCCTGCTCGGCGCAGTACGGCAGATAAGGGCTGATGGAATCCAGGCCCATGTAGGGGGCCAGTGTGATGATATCGGCCTCAAAATCGCCGGTAAAGTGCGCCTTGGCGTACATTTCAGCAGTCTTGGCAATGTCACCGCGCTTGATATCGGCAATGACCGGCAGGCCGGTGGCGCGGGCCATTTTCAGCGTTTCGGCGTAGGCGCGCATACCGTCCAGGCCCAGGGACTCGTAGTAGGCGATCTGCACTTTGTAGCAGCCCGCCACGCCCTTGGTGGCGTCAATCAGGGCGCGGTTGAACGCGACGACATTCTCCCCTGCCGTCCTGGCGGTGTCGGTGGTGGGCAGGTAGCTGATTTCGGTATCCAGCCCCACGCAGACAGGGCCGTTCGCGGCAACGCTCTCGTACAGTTTGTCCATGTTGGTAAGCATGCTGATTCCTCCGTTTGATGTATACAAATTGTGGCTTTGTGGCTCTGCAATATAATGTATATAATGTTGGAAATCGTAGGGGCGGATTCTATATCCGCCCGCGGGGCTGTGCCAGCGGCAGCCTTGCACGGGCGCATAGGGAATGCGCCCCTACGGGTGTTTTGTGCGTGAAGCGGCGTTACTCTTCAATCTGGAACGTAACCTTTCCGCCTTTGATCGTTGTTACGACCTTGCCGTAGAGCAGCGCACCGTCATAAGGGCAGTTCTTGCTCTTGCTGTGCAGCTCGTCGGCGTGGACTTCATACATATGGTCGATATCCACCAGCACGACATCGGCGTCGTAGCCCGGTTCCAGCAGGCCCTTGTGGTCGGCCAGGCCCAGCACGGCGGCGGGGCCTGCGCTCATCAAAAAGCTGAGCATTTCCAGCGGGATGCGCTGCTCGCGGCAGAGCTTGGTGTAGCAGACGCCGAAGGCAGTTTCCAGGCCCACCATACCGGCGGCTCCCTTCTCCTTTTCTTCGGCGGTGTGGGGAGCATGGTCGGTGCCGATGCAGGTTACGGTGCCGTCCTTGATGGCGTCAATCAGTGCGTTCACGTCGTCCGCCTTGCGGATGGGCGGATTGACGCGGTAGGTCAGGCGGCTGTCGTCAAACCACAGGTGATGGGGCGTGACCTCGCAGCTGACCCGCGCACCCTTCATCCGGCTCATCCGCACGGCGTCCACGGATTCCTTCGTGGAGACGTGGCACATATGCAGCCGCGTGCCGTAATATTCGGCCAGGTGGCAGTTGCGCACCGTCTCGATGTTCTCAGCCAGGCGGTAGTCCCATGGGCTGATCTCGCGGTCCTCGGCGTGGGACATGATGGTTAGGCCGCGCTCGGTGGCGATCGCAAAGGCGCGGGCCATGACGGCATTGTTCATGACGCCGTTGCCATCCTCGGTGATGAATTTGACATCCTCGGGCAGGGTCAGCAGATGATCCAGCGTTTTGCCGTCAAAATCTTTCGTGATGGAGACGGTCTGGTTTGCGTCGCACAGCCCCACGCGGGCGGCCTCAGCCTCGACGGCGTGGGCAATTTCGGCGGAAGAGCAGACAGGCTTGGTGTTGGGCATCAGGTTCACGAAGGTATACCCGCCCGCTGCTGCGGCGGCAGAGCCGGTGGAGATATCCTCTTTATACTCAAAGCCGGGGGTGCGCCAGTGGCAGTGGGTGTCGATGAAGGCAGGCAGCACGGTACGGCCCTTGGCGTCGAGCACCGTCTCCCCTTCCGGGACAAGCAGCCCCAGGCCGACAGCGGCGATCTTGCCGTCGCGCAGCCAGACCTCAACAGGTTTGCCGGCGCTGTTCTTTGCGTTGCGGATCAGCATGGTGGAAACCTCCTTACCATTTCCTTTGGCCCAAAGGCCCCTAGGGGATTTGGGCAAAAAAAAACTTTTCCCAAAAGGGAAAAGTCAAAAAGTCACACTCAAATCAACAGCAGGAAAAAACACTGCACCGTGAATTTTGAAGCAAGAAACAAACTGCATCATCATTCTGGCAAGCTCCTTCCCGTCATTTTTACATGGGTTTTACTTATTGTACCATGCACACGCGGCAGTGTCAATGCAAACGCCCGGATTGCGAAAGTAGGGATTTCCTGAATTTTTGCGCCGACTTTTGTACAAATTGATAAAAGTGTATTTACAGCGTGTGCCGATGCGGCCAACCTTACAGCACCCCCCCTCGTTTTTGTGTGGTTTGGGTTCAGTATGCCGTGCAGCGCGATTTTTTGCAAGCATTGCACCCGGCACAAAAATATGCTATACTATAAATTATTATGGTGAAGTTAAGAGGAATGAACTATGGGCCTTTGGGAAGATGCAAAAAATATCCGCGATAAAGACCCCGCCGCGCGCAATGTGGCGGAGGTTATTATCCTGTATCCCGGCTTTCATGTGTTGGTCACGCACAAGATTGCGCATTTTTTGTACAACCATAAGTGTTTCTTTCTGGCGCGGTTCGTCAGCCAGCTGGCACGCCACCTGACCGGCATTGAAATTCACCCCGGCGCCAAAATCGGCCGCAAGCTCTTTATCGACCACGGCATGGGCATCGTCTTTGGCGAAACGGCGGAAATCGGCGACAACTGCACGATCTACCACGGTGTGACCCTGGGCGGCACCGGCAAGGATACTGGCAAGCGCCACCCGACGCTGGGCAACAACGTCCTGATCGGCGCGGGGGCCAAGGTGCTGGGCCCGGTTTATATCGGCGATAACGTCCGCGTCGGCGCGGGCAGTGTGGTGTTGAAAAACCTGCCCGCCAACGCCACCGCCGTCGGCGTCCCCGCCGAGGTCGTGCGGGTCGGCAGCGTCAAGTGCGTTCCGGCGGACGACCTGGATCAGCAGGATCTGCCGGATATCGTCAACCAGCGTATCTCCGAACTGGAAGCCCGCCTGAGCCGCTTAGAGGCCGAAAAGCAGGGCGAGTTCCCGCCGGATAAAAAAGAATAATAAAAACGCACGCCGTGAAATTTACGGCGTGCGTTTTTTGTCAGTATGGCTTCCCCAGAGGGGGGAAGCTGTCAGCGGCCCCGCCCGCTGACTGATGAGGGGCAAACTTACCGGGAATTTCCCACTGACGGGCAATAGGGCAACCCCGCCCCTCATCCGCCCTCGGTCGGGGCCTCGGGCACCTTCCCCCACGGGGGAAGGCAATCAACTCATTTCAAATTCCGCAAATCTCCGCTCTCGCGGAAATCTTCATAGTCCAGAGACAGTGATGGGCTGTAATAGGGGTCGTGCAGGATGTTGTCCCTGCCGTGTACGGCATACAGGCGGTCGTGCTCGGCGTCAAAACGAGCTTTTTTGGCCGGGTCGTTCTCGTCCGAGCCGCGGGACTTGCTCTCGTGGTGGTACAGCTCGGCGTAGGGCGTCCAGACAATGCGCCAGCCCGCATCCCGCACCCGCAGGCAGAAGTCCACATCGTTGTAAGCAACG
>ERZ780167.3093-NODE-3093-length-12329-cov-7.038781_pt1 | contig 12329 bp, 6 predicted proteins | sample MGYA00510982_ERZ780167 | MGnify/ENA primary metagenome ERZ780167 (study PRJEB29588, sample SAMEA2146107) | human gut metagenome | biome: human gut; feature: human-associated habitat; material: faeces | place: Denmark | collected 2008/2010 ... | reverse complement strand
TTTATTTACTGCCAAAGCCGCTTAGGCTAGGCTAATGGTTAACGAACTATTGATAAAGTAAAATATTAAGTTTAACAATTTGTTTTAATTTCCATTCCCATAGTTTGACATTCACTCCAAGGTTCATTGGTAACCCTTCGGTTGAATGCGTCGCAAAAATAAGAAAGAGGCAACCCAAATTCCTTTAAAAAAATGCTATTTCTTTTTCAAAAACGACTAAAAACAGCGTTTCTGACTATTTACAAAAGAATTTTTATCTGTTTTTTTAAGCGTACAGCAGCTCGATTACCTAAAAAATCAATAAATACCTCTTTAAAAACATATCCATCCATGAGCCGATTTCAGAAATGAGACACTATCTTTGTTGCCAAATATAACAATGAAGCTGTTTCAAAAACGGAAAAGGAGTTTCGTTCTGTCATACCGGGCGAAACGAAGCGGAATCAGAGCATTTCATGCACGTTGTTTGAGATTCCTTGATGCTCCTCTTCCCTTCCCTTATTATCAGGGGAGCGCAACGCTCAAGATGACAGAATGTTACTTGTCTATTTTGAACCTCTGCCGAAACAGCCCAATATAAAAAATGAAGAGAATGGAAATGGCGAGACAACTGCTTCCCTTATTGGCATTCCTGATATTACACCTAATGCCTTCCAATGCCTATGGGAAGCATTACCTATACAAACAAATTCTTCTGAATACAGGACTTCCAACGACCCTCAACTGCATATCATCGGATACCAAGGGGTTTGTCTGGACTGGAACCAAATTCGGTTTGGGACGTTTCGACGGACACGAACAAAAAAGATATCTGCATCAGCCGGGCGACTCCACCTCTCTCCCCGGAAATTACATTTATCAAATTCTGGAAGACTCGGCCCATCATCTTTGGATACTGACCGACATGGGAGTCGCACGATACAATTATCGAAACAACCAGTTTATCTCCCTCAAGAACAGGGATGGAAAACCCTGCATAGCCTATTCCATCTGCCAATGGAATCATCTGTTATTGCTGGGAGGTATCAACAAAGTCTATTCATTCGACCTCCGTACCGGAGCATTCACAACCTTTCAGGAGCTGCAACATCCGAACCGTTTCGAAATCATACGCATGGCTGTTTCAAAAGGGGAAAGGCTTCTGTGTTGCAGCAGATGGGAAGGCATTTATGCTATAGACTTGCAGACCGGAAGAATGAATGAAGCCCCTTTTAAGTGTGGCAAGGAAATCTCAGACATGTTCATCGATTCCCAACAGCGTATCTGGATTGCCCCTTACAACCAAGGTGTACGCTGTTTTGCCACCGACGGCAGAAGAATGGCAGAATATACGACTCGGAACTCCGGGCTCAGCAATGACATCGTTCTCTGTATTACCGAAAAGGAAGGGCAGATATGGTTCGGCACCGACGGCGGCGGAATCAATATTCTGAATCCGGATTCCGGTAGTTTCGCCCATCTGAAGCATGTACCGGGAGACAAGCTGTACTCCCTGCCTACCAATTCCATCAATTGTCTGTACAGGGATCAATACCAGAACATCTGGATTGGTGGTGTCTACAATGGCCTCATCAACATGCGTGAAGTCCATATGAAAACTTATACAGACGTTCCTTTCGGTTCCTCTTGGGGGCCCAGCCACAACATTATTATCAGTCTGTATCAAGAAAGCCCCGAATGCATTTGGGTAGGGACAGACGGAGGCGGAATCAATCGCTTCAATCCCGCCACGGAAACCTTCACCCACTATCCCTATACGCGAGAAGACAAGATTACCTCTATCTGTGAATTCACGCCGGGAAAGTTGCTGATGTCGGCCTTTGCCGAAGGGTTGTTCGTTTTCGATACCCGAACCGGACGGAAAACTCCGTTCCGTGTCATTGACGAAGCCACTACCCAGACCATCTCGCAACACGGCTATTCAGTCTACCTGCACCGAAACACCCCCAATACCATTCTCCTTCTCAGCAACCACGTATACATTTATAATGTATCCAGCCGCACTTTCAGCATCGCCATCGAAGAAAAAGAAAACCCCGTCAGCTGGGGTTCTCTGCAAGCCATCTTCAGCGAAGAGGGCCGTACTTACCTGTTCGACTCCAAGCGCATCTACGAGATGAACCATACCACCCAGCACCTGAAAACATTGTATACCTCTTCCAAGGACATCAACATAAACTCAGTCTCCTACGACCGGAAAAACCGTTTCTGGATAGGGACTAATCAGGGACTGGCCTATTTTACGCCGGCAACCGGACAATATACCCAAGTACCGACAAGCCTCTTCACAGACATATCGTCCGTCATATGCAGGACGCCGGACGAAATCTGGATCGGTGCCGAGAACATGCTTTTCTCCTACTCGACGGACAAGGAGCGTTTCACCATTTACGGAGAATCGGATGGAGTGTTGCCCAATGAATACATACCACGCGCTCAGCTCGTCATCAACGGACAAGTGTATATGGGAGGAGTGGAAGGACTGCTGTATATCGCCAACAATCAAAAGACCGACGTGAGCGGATTTCCTGAAATCCAGCTCTCGGACATCATCCTCAACGGGACCTCCATCAATGATCAGCTGACCAAGGATCAAAACGTTCTGTCCGTATCCAGAAACAGCAACGTCGTCATCCAGATCATGACGAAGGAAGAAGACATTTTCCGTCGGAAACTATATCGTTATCGGATAGAAGGACTTGATGAAAACTACACGGAGACCTACCAACCGGAAGTAATCATGCGCACCCAGGTGCCGGGAACCTACCGCATCATGGCCTCGTGCACGGCCAAAGACGGAAGCTGGATTCCCGACAGACTGCTGCTTACGATTACCATCCTGCCTCCCTGGTATCAGACTTGGTGGTTCATCACTGCCTGCATCATTCTGTCAATTGCCCTGCTGTCCGAAGCTTTCAGACGGACCTTGAAACAAAAGGACCGCAAGCTGAAATGGGCCATGAAGGAACATGAGCGGCAGGTCTACGAGGAAAAAGTCCGCTTTCTCATCAACATCAGCCATGAACTGCGCACTCCGCTGACATTGATTTATGCCCCACTGAAAAGGATTCTGAAAACCATCGGCCCGAATGATGAACAATACCTGCCCCTTAAAGCCATCTACCGACAATCCCAGCGCATGAAGGCACTCATCAATATGGTGCTCGATGTCCGAAAGATGGAAGTGGGCGAAAGCAGGCTGCATCTGCAGCCTCATCCCTTCAATTCCTGGGTGGGACAAGTCCTGCAGGACTTTATCGGAGCAGGAGAAGCTGAACAGGTACACATCGACTACAGGCCCGACGCTGCGATCGGAGAAGTCAGCTTCGACAAGGACAAATGCGAAATCGTACTGAGCAACCTGCTGGTAAATGCCTTGAAGCACAGTCCGCACAACACCTGCATCACGGTGACCACCCAGCTTTCGGGCGACGACAAGGTCCGTGTATCCATCTCCGACCAAGGATGCGGCCTCAACCAAGTCAACATGGACAAGCTGTTCAAACGTTTTTACCAGGCGGACGGCGAACAAAACGGAACAGGTATCGGACTGTCCTACTCCAAGATACTGGTCGAACAACACGGAGGAACAATCGGTGCCTACAACAATACGGACGCCGGCGCCACCTTCTACTTCGAACTGCCTCTAAGGCACGCATGCGAAGAAATAGTCAGTCCGCCCAAAGCCTATCTCAATGAACTGATTGCCGATGACGGAATCCCAACGGAGACCTCCGCCACAACAGATTTCGATACCACCTCCTACCGGATTCTCGTGGCCGATGACCACCCCGAGATGACAGAGTTTCTGAAAAAAATTCTGGAAGAGCACTTCAAGCAAGTGATGACGGCCTCCGACGGAGAAGAAGCTCTGCAACTGACCCGGAAATACCAGCCCGACATCATCGTGAGCGATGTCATGATGCCCCGCATGAACGGATACCAGCTCTGTCAACGCATCAAGGAAGACATTGACATCAGCCATATTCCCGTAATTCTGCTCACTGCCCGCGATGACGAACAGAGCCAAAAAGAAGGATACAAAAACGGAGCCGATGCCTATCTGGCAAAGCCCTTCGAAGAAGAGACCCTGCTGGAACTAGTCCGCAACCGACTGAAAGACAGAGAGAATATACGCAAGCGCTACATACATGCCGGCCCTGTACCCATACCTAAGGAAACGGCTATCAGCCAGGCAGACGAGGCCTTCCTGTCAAAGCTCAACCAGATTATCCAGGACAACCTAGACAACAGCGGACTCGACATTTCAACCATCTGCCGGGAAATACACATGAGCCGCGCTTCCCTTTACAACAAGCTGAAGGCGCTGACAGATGTCAGTACCAATGAATATATCAACAAGTTCAGGCTTGAAAAGGCCATCGCCCTGATGAGCACTACCAACTTGTCTTTCTCCGAAATTGCGGAACAAGTGGGATTTGCCACAGCATCCTACTTCAGTACAGCCTTCAAACAATATACCGGCGAAACACCTACCCAATACAAGAAGCGGATAAGGTTGTCTGACGACGAGAAAGGGAAACCGGCCTAAACGAAATGGGCCGCAGCGAGAAAGAATGGTAAAAAAAGCAAACTTAAAGAGTACGGAAGAGAATCTCCGCCAGAGCAGCATGTCATCTCAAACGAGACCTTCACAGATTACGCCAACCAGCTGATAATCAGTATTCATTTTTTCAGGTGGCATTCCGGAAAAACCTGAAAGGTTTTCAGGCTGGACCTGAAAGGTCTTCAGGTAGGGACTGAAAGGCTTTCAGGTCTAACCTGAAGACTATTCAGGTAGCACCTGAAAAACGCCTGAAAATACAGAGCTTCCTTTCACGGTTATCTATTTTGACATGGAATCCATAAGAAGGCAGGCACGATGGAGCAAAAAGAAAAGGCTTGCCGCAGCATCATCGCCGCCGGCAAGCCTTTCTTATGTTTCTTTATAAGAAGGGAAAGGGTCAGGTCATTCCTCGTCTGCCACGATATCATCCAGGATGATGTCGAATGCCAGTGCGGAATAACCGGGGATGCTTCCGCTCCCGCTGGTACCGTAGGCCGACTGATAAGGCAAATATACCATCCAGCGTTCGCCTGTCTTCATCAGCTGAAGGGCAGCCTTCCAACCAGTGCGCAAGCTCGAATTATTGATGGCAAAATCAGCCGTCCAATCAAACTCTGTCACGACTTTATCGGGAGGCGAAGGTATCTCTTGGTCTATGGCTGAATATCCATTAAACGTTCCGTCGAACTTTTCACCGGTTATCAATGTACCATAATAATAGGTAGACACCGTTTCCGTATAAATCGGACGCCGTCCTTCCGTATTCGCCACAATCTTCTTGCAATAGATGTAGACTTCGGTACCTGTTGTAGATGCCAAATCGTCCTTGATGCGGAAAAGTTGCCCTACAGACATTTGGTCTGCATCCTCTTCTTTGGCCACAAGGATTTTCGTCTCATGTGCGATGGAATCGATGTAGGCTTCGTTGCGGGCCTGCCAGTTGTCATACTTGCTGGCCTCCTGCACTTCCTCACACGAAGCGAAGAGGAGGGCGGCCAGGGGAAGTACGAAACAGATTGTCTTGAATAGTCTCTTCATTGAAAACTGATTATTCATTATTCATCATTTATCCATTCTCCATTGTCAGAGCGTCTTCAGCAGTGAAGTGATGCTCACGCGGTCGGCAATCAGACGGTCGAGGTCGGCCACGGGTACACGCTCCTGCTTCATGGTGTCGCGGTCGCGCAGGGTGACGCATCCGTCTTCCAGTGTCTGGTGGTCAACGGTGACGCAGAACGGCGTACCGATGGCGTCCTGACGGCGGTAGCGTTTGCCGATGGAATCCTTCTCGTCGTACTGGCAGTGGAAGTGGAACTTCAAGGCTTCGATGATTTCGCGGGCCTTCTCGGGCAGGCCGTCCTTCTTGACGAGCGGCATCACGGCCAGCTTCACGGGAGCCAGGGCGGCGGGCAGCTTCAGCACCACGCGGGTTTCGCCGTTCTCGAGCTTCTCTTCCTGGTAGGAAGCGCACATCACGCTGAGGAACATGCGGTCCACGCCGATGGAGGTCTCGATGACATACGGTGTATAGCTTTCGTTCGTTTCGGGGTCGAAGTACTTGATGTTCTTGCCGGAGAACTTCTCGTGCTGCGAGAGGTCGAAGTTGGTGCGGCTGTGGATACCTTCCACTTCCTTGAAACCGAAGGGCATCAGGAACTCGATGTCGGTAGCGGCGTTGGCATAGTGGGCCAGCTTCTCGTGGTCGTGGAAGCGGTAGTGGTCGTCGCCGAAGCCCAGGGCCTTGTGCCACTTCAGGCGGGTTTCCTTCCAGGTCTTGAACCACTCCAGCTCGGTGCCGGGCTTCACGAAGAACTGCATCTCCATCTGCTCGAACTCGCGCATGCGGAAGATGAACTGGCGGGCCACGATTTCGTTGCGGAAGGCCTTACCGATCTGTGCGATACCGAAGGGGATCTTCATACGGCCCGTCTTCTGCACGTTCAGGTAGTTGACGAAGATACCTTGCGCCGTCTCGGGGCGGAGGTACACCTTCATGGAACCTTCAGCCGTGGAACCCATCTCGGTGGAGAACATCAGGTTGAACTGACGTACCTCGGTCCAGTTCTTCGTGCCGCTGATGGGGCAGACGATTTCCTCGTCAAGGATGATCTGGCGCAGCTCGTTCAGGTCCGGACCGGCATTCATGGCCTTAGTATAGCGTTCGTGCAGGGCGTCGCGCTTGGCCTGGTGCTCCAGCACGCGGGCGTTGGTCGAGCGGAACTCAGCTTCATTGAAGGCGTCGCCATACTTCTTGGCAGCCTTGGCCACTTCCTTGTTGATTTTCTCGTCGTACTTGGCTATCTGGTCCTCGATGAGCACGTCGGCGCGGTAGCGCTTCTTCGAGTCGCGGTTGTCGATGAGGGGGTCGTTGAAGGCATCCACGTGTCCGCTGGCCTTCCAGATGGTGGGGTGCATGAAGATGGCCGAGTCGATGCCCACGATGTTCTCGTGGAGCAACACCATGCTCTGCCACCAGTATTGCTTGATGTTGTTCTTCAGTTCAACGCCGTTCTGACCGTAGTCATACACAGCTCCCAGTCCGTCATAGATTTCGCTGCTGGGGAATACGAAGCCGTACTCCTTGCAATGCGAAACGATTTTCTTAAAAACGTCTTCTTGTGCCATTTTCTTCAAATATAGATTAATTTTATTTCTGATTTCCACTAAAAACGCCACAAAGATAGAGATTTATCCGATATATCGGGTCTCGGGAAATATTAAAAATGCACAAGCCGCCCCGGCTTCGGGCGGAGAACGATTGTCCGCAAGCCGACGCAGCCCTGCAAAAACCTCCTGACGACTCCAGAAAATTCACAAAATCGGCACGGGTACCGGTATTTTCCGCGCTTTTTCATGTATTTTGATAAAATAGAGTGCCGCCCGCCACCGTCCGATGAAAAAACGGGGCTTTTCACTTGCCTATGCGCCCGTCTTTTGCTATTTTTGCCTGCAACGAAATTATCGACGACCGCATACGGACCCAAATTCAATATGAGCGAAGACTTTGACAAGAACCTGGAAGAACAAGACAACCTGCCCCAAGGACGGGAGGAACATTCGGACTACAAACCCGCCGACACGAAGGACGAGAACGTGAAGCACCAACTGAGCGGCATGTACCAGAACTGGTTTCTGGACTATGCCTCGTACGTGATACTGGAACGCGCCGTACCCCACATCATGGACGGACTGAAGCCCGTGCAACGGCGCATCCTGCACTCCATGCGGCGCATGGAAGACGGGCGTTACAACAAGGTGGCCAACATCGTGGGCCACACCATGCAGTTCCACCCCCACGGCGACGCCTCCATCGGCGACGCGCTGGTGCAGCTGGGGCAGAAAGACCTGCTCATCGACTGCCAGGGTAACTGGGGAAACATCCTGACGGGCGACAGCGCCGCCGCTCCCCGTTACATCGAAGCCCGCCTCTCAAAGTTTGCCCTCGACGTGGTGTTCAACCCCAAGACCACCGAGTGGAAGCTGTCCTACGACGGCCGCAATCGCGAGCCGGTCACCCTGCCCGTCAAGTTCCCCCTGCTGCTGGTGCAGGGCGTGGAAGGCATTGCCGTCGGCCTGTCGTCCAAGATCCTGCCGCACAACTTCAACGAGCTGTGCGACGCCGCCGTCAGCTACCTGCATGGCGAGGACTTCCGCCTCTATCCCGACTTCCAGACGGGGGGCAGCATCGACGTGTCGAAGTACAACGACGGTGAACGCGGCGGTTCGGTGCGCGTCCGCTCGCGCATCGAGAAGGTGGACAACAAGACGCTGGCCGTCCGCGAGATACCCTACGGCAAGACCGTGGCCAGCGTGTGCGACTCCATCGTGAAGGCCAGCGAGAAGGGCAAAATCAAGATACGCAAGGTGGAAGACCTGACATCGGGCAACGTCGAGATACTGGTGCACCTGACGCCCGGCACGTCGTCGGACAAGACCATCGACGCTCTCTATGCCTTCACCGACTGCGAGGTGAGCATCTCGCCCAACTGCTGCGTCATCGACGACCGCAAGCCCCACTTCCTCACCGTCAGCGACGTGCTGCGCAAGTCCGTAGACAACACACGCGACCTGCTGCGCCGCGAACTGGAGATACACCGCGACGAGGTGCGCGAAAGCCTGCACTTCGCCTCGCTCGAAAAGATATTCATCGAAGAACGCATCTATAAGGACAAGGAATTCGAACAGGCCAAGAACATGGACGCTGCCTGCGAGCACATCGACCTGCGCCTGACGCCCTACTATCCGCAGTTCATCCGCGAGGTGACGAAGGACGACATCCTCCGCCTGATGGAAATCAAGATGGCCCGCATCCTGAAGTTCAACTCCGACAAGGCCGAGGAGCAGATAGCCCGCATGAAGGCCGACATCGAGGAGACCGAACGCCACCTGGCCAACCTGGTGGAATACACCGTCGACTGGTTCCGCATGCTCAAGGAGAAGTATGGCAAGAACTTCCCCCGCCGCACGGAGCTGCGCAACTTCGACACCATCGACTCCACCAAGGTCATCGAGGCCAACGAGAAGCTCTACATCAACCGCGAGGAGGGCTTCATCGGCACCAGCCTGAAGAAGGACGAGTTCCTGGCCAACTGTTCGAACCTGGACGACGTCATCCTCTTCTTCCGCGACGGCCGCTACATTATCACCCCCGTAGCCGACAAGAAATTTGTGGGCAAAAACATACTCTACGCCAACGTCTTCAAGAAGAACGACAAGCGCACCATCTACAACGTGTGCTACCGCGACGGCAAGGATGGCACGACCTATATCAAGCGATTCGCCGTGACATCCATTGTACGCGACCGCGAATACGACGTAACGCAAGGTACACCCGACTCCAAAATCATGTACTTCAGCGCCAACCCCAACGGTGAGGCCGAAATCATCAAGGTCACGCTGAAACCGAACCCGCGCATCCGCAAAATCATCTTCGAAGAAGACTTCAGCCGGATAGGCATCAAGGGACGCCAGGCCATCGGCAACATGCTGACGCGCAACCCGGTACACAAGATTACGCTGAAGCAGCGCGGCGGCTCCACGCTGGGCGGACGCAAGGTGTGGTTCGACTGCGACGTGCTCCGCCTCAACTATGACGGTCGCGGTGAGTTCCTGGGCGAATACCAGAGCGACGAACTCATCCTCGTGGTGCTGAACAACGGCGACTTCTATACCACCAACTTCGACGTAAACAACCACTACGAAGACGGTATCCGCATCATGGAGAAGTTCGACCCGAACAAAGTGTGGACGGCCGTGCTCTACGACGCCGACCAGCAGAACTATCCCTACATCAAACGCTTCTGCTTCGAGTCGAGCAGCCGCAAACAGAACTACCTGGGCGACAACAAGAACAGCAAGCTCATCCTGCTGACCGACGAATACTATCCGCGACTGGAAGTTGTATTCGGCGGACACGACAACTTTCGCGAACCGATGGTCATCGAGGCCGACGAGTTCATCGCCGTCAAAGGCTTCAAGGCCAAGGGCAAGCGACTGACGACCTATACTATCGATACCATCAACGAACTGGAACCGACCCGCCAGCCCGAACCACAACCCGTCGCCGAAGAACCTGAAGAGGAGCCTGAGAACCTGGACCCCGATCAGGACAAGAGCGAAGGCGATATTCTGGACGAACTGACGGGACAGATGAAGCTGTTCTGATGTGTGAAAAGCTATTTGACTGAATTGTATGATGATGATACACAAACTGACAGGAATCGCGGCAGGCCTGTTCCTGACCGTCGGCAGCCTGACGGCACAGACACCCGCAGATTCCATCACCTTGAACGACCCGACCCGCTACGTCACCCGCGCTACCCTCTACGGTGTGGGTGCGGCCAACATGTACGACACCTACCTGTCGCCACAAGAGTATCGGGGCATTGAGTTCCGCCTTTCGCGCGAAAGCATGCGCATGACCCGCTGGGCCGACGGAAACCTTTCGCGCCAAAGCTTTTTCCAAGGCTACGTGAACTACACGCACAACCACGTGGACAACAACAATACCCTTGCCGCGCTGGTCAACTGGAACTATGGCCTGCATTACCACTTCCGCCTGACCGACCGCTTCCGCCTGCTGGCCGGCGGACTGGCCGACCTGAACGGCGGCTTCGTCTATAACCTGCACAACGGCAACAATCCGGCTTCGGCCCGGGCTTACGTCAACCTCGACGCTTCCGTCATGGCCATCTGGGACCTGCGCATCAAGCGCTATCCCATCACCCTGCGCTATCAGGCCAATCTGCCTGTCATGGGCGTGATGTTCTCTCCCCACTACGGGCAGTCCTACTACGAAATCTTCTCGCTGGGTCATGCCGACGGCGTGGTGCGTTTCACCTCGCTCCACAACCAGCCCTCCCTGCGCCAGATGCTCACCGCCGACCTGCCCATAGGACGGATGAAAATGCGCCTGGCCTACGTATGGGACGCCCAGCAGTCCAGCATCAACAACCTGCGGACACACGCCTATTCGCATGTGTTCATGGTAGGCTTCGTCAAGGAATTCTACCTATTGTCCAACAAGAAAAAGCACTCCTCATGAAAATATCCGCCTTCTTCCGCACTCCGCTTCTGCTGACGGCGGCCCTCCTCGTCCTGCTTTCGGGCTGCATCCGCGAAGAAGAATTCGACAATACCCCTCAAGGCAACTTCGAAGCTCTCTGGAAAATCATCGACGAGCAATACTGCTTCCTGGACTACAAGCAGATAGATTGGGATGCCATCCATGACAAATACCAGCCGCTGATTACCCCCGACATGAGCAGCGACGGTCTGTTCGAAGTATTGGGCAACATGCTGGCCGAGCTGAAGGACGGGCACGTGAACCTCTACTCCGCCTCGAACACCGCCCGTTACTGGGACTGGTACCTGGACTATCCGCGCAACTACGACGAAAGCCTCGTCGAACGATACCTGGGGCGTGACTACCGCATCTCCTCCGGACTGAAATATACCATTTTGGACGACAACATCGGCTACATCTCCTACACCTCCTTCTCCGACGGCATCGGCGAAGGCAATCTGGACGAGACTCTCTCTTACCTGGCCGCCTGCAACGGCCTCATCATCGACGTGCGCAACAACGGCGGCGGCAACCTCACCTACTCCACCCGCTTCGCCGCCCGCTTCACCAACGAACGCATACTGACGGGCTACATCCAGCACAAGACGGGCAAGGGGCACAGCGACTTCTCCGAGCCGGAACCCATCTACGTAGATCCGTCGGACGGTGTGCGCTGGCAGAAGAAGGCCGTCGTGTTGACCAACCGCCACTCCTACAGCGCCACGAACGACTTCATCAACGCCATGCGCTACATGCCCAACGTCACCCTGCTGGGCGACAAAAGCGGCGGCGGTTCGGGCCTCCCCTTCACCTCCGAGCTTCCCAACGGTTGGGTGGTGCGTTTTTCAGCCAGTCCGCACCTCGATGCCGACAAGCAGCAGATCGAATTCGGCATCGACCCCGACGTGAAAGTCGACATGACCGAAGAAGACAAGGCCCGCGGCCTCGACACCCTCATCGAAGCGGCCCGCCGGCTGTTGCAGGTGAAACCGGAGTAAGCCGTTACAATCTGTAGAAATCTGTTGGCAGAACAAAAAATATTTTTTCCCTTTGTCCCCGCCGAAGAGGCAGACACCGTTGCGGGTGTGGCGTAATTGGCAGCCGCGCCAGACTTAGGATCTGGTGCCGTAAGGCGTGTAGGTTCGAGTCCTATCACCCGCACACAACGAAGCGAGGGGCGCATCCCGACAGGATGCG
>ERZ780167.3079-NODE-3079-length-12368-cov-6.999756_pt1 | contig 12368 bp, 13 predicted proteins | sample MGYA00510982_ERZ780167 | MGnify/ENA primary metagenome ERZ780167 (study PRJEB29588, sample SAMEA2146107) | human gut metagenome | biome: human gut; feature: human-associated habitat; material: faeces | place: Denmark | collected 2008/2010 ... | reverse complement strand
CAGCCTATTTCCTGCCTGCAAAATGGCATTATGCGGATTCAGAATAATGATCTGGATTTTTCGCTGCCGATTTTGTCTAACGATGAAATGGGACAACTATGTGCTGCCTTTGAAGAAATGCGGAGTGAACTTCTGAAATCGAATCGGCTGTTGTGGCAACAGGCCGAGGAACGCAAACGGCTCAATGCCGCATTTTCCCATGATCTGCGTAACCCGATTACGGTATTAAAAGGAAGTGTAAAACTTTTGCGGCAAGGTATTCAGGACGAACAGACCATAGACCGGCTGGAAAGTTACACTTTACGGATCGAGCAGTATGTAGAAGCTATGAGCAGTGTTCAAAAGTTGGAACAACTCTCTGTTAAGCCAAAAGAAATCAGACTATCCGTTTTGCAGAGTGAATTGCAGGAAACAGCACGACTGTTGGCGCTATCCAAAAAAGTTTCTGTTTTAGTCCCATCAGGCGGAACAGTTTGTATAGATCACGGGCTATTTCTTACCGTAGCGGAAAATCTGATTGGAAATGCGGCGCGATTTGCAGAAAAAGCAATCTCTATTCAAATAACGCTGCAAAATGATTCTATGACCTTGAATGTAGAAGATGATGGTGCTGGTTATCCGCTGTCTCTCGTGCAGAATGGGCCAACCCCCTTTGAAACGACAAGTAGTAATTCCTCACATTTTGGAATGGGGCTTTACAGCAGCAGAATTTTATGTGAAAAACATGGTGGCCGATTGATTTTGGAAAATCGGGCCGGGGGCGGTGCATCCGCAACGGCTATTTTTTATTTCGCGTAATCCTTGAGCGATTTTTGAGATTTATCATTTACACTCTCCTTATACCACAAATAAGGAGAGTGTTTTTTATGAATATTGAGGCAAAGAATTTATCAAAGATTTATGGTGACGGTGAAAACCGAGTGGTGGCTTTGGATCGTGCAAATCTCGAAATTGTATCCAGCGATTTTATTTCCATCATGGGGCCATCGGGAAGCGGAAAAAGTACCCTGTTGCATTTGCTTTCCGGCTTGGATAAGCCATCTTCCGGCTCGCTGACCTACGATGGTAAAGATATTTACAGTTACAGCGATAAGGAGTTGTCGGCATTCCGCCGGAAACGGATTGGATTTATTTTTCAGCAATTCAATCTGCTTCCGGTTCTGACGGCGAAAGAAAATATTATCATGCCTCTTTTGCTGGATAAACAAAAACCGGATGAAGCATACCTGAAACAGCTTACAGAACTGCTTGGCATTCAGGGCCGCTTGGAACATCTGCCCCATGAGTTATCCGGCGGCCAGCAGCAGCGTGTAGCCATTGCCCGCGCTTTGATTGCAAAGCCGGATGTAATTTTTGCGGATGAGCCTACGGGAAATCTGGACAGCAAAAGCGGCGGCGAAGTCATGGAACTGCTTCAAAATGTATGGAAAAAGATGGGGAAAGCTCTCGTTGTCATTACCCATGACAGCCGTATTGCACGAATGGCAGACCGGCAGCTTCAGATTGTAGATGGTGTGCTTACGGAGGTGACAGCGAAATGAAATCTTATCGTACATTAGCATTGAAAGAACTGCTGTCCCAAAAAGTCACTTCTATTCTTATTTTGATTGCCGTTGTGCTGTCTACTATGATGACAACCATTGTAGGACAATCCATTGGCGTACTTAGTGCAATGCGGGAACAGCAGGCCATCGCTATCGGAGGAAACCGATATGCCACTTTTTTGCAGATGAATGCAGATCAGCTTCACGCACTGGAACAAGATGAGCGTCTTTCCTATGTAGGGAAATCTATTTATATGGGAAGTTTAGAACTCTCCCCATCTCTTACCCTTGGTTTGATGGAATATTTGGATGATACTGCCGCTATCTATCCATCCAGTACCAGTGTAGAAGAAGGTCGTCTGCCGGAAGCCCCGATGGAAATAGCTCTTTCGGAAGATATTCTGAAATATCTTGGCTTTGAGGGCGGTATTGGAGATAAGATTACACTTTCACTGCAAAAAAATCTTCGCCACAACATTGCGGACAGCTATTCCTATACAGCAGAATTTGTTCTTACAGGGATATTGAAAAATAACTACTTAGGATATACAAGCGGCACTGTTACGGGAGTTGTAGGGGAAGGAACTGCTGAACAACTTCTACCGGAATCTTATATTTATTACAATGTGGATATTCAGACTGCCGATAAAAAGAGTTTTCAAGCAGTTGTCGATGACATCAATAAGGAATTGAACATCCATGAGCTTGATACCAGCTACAATATTGTATATTTGAACGCTTTGGGAATTTCCTATACTGCAAATTCCGAGGGCGCTAATGATAAGGGATTCTCTTTTATGACAGTCGCAGGGATATTAGTGGGTACTTTGATTTTGCTGGCTGCTGGTCTTGTGATTTACAACATTCTGAAAATATCTGTATCAAAACGGATAAAGGGATATGGAACACTTCGGGCTATTGGAGGCGAAAAAGGACAGCTTTATCAGATCATTGTAATTGAAGTAATCCTATTGTGCCTGATTGGGATTCCTATTGGTATGCTTCTTGGCTTCTTGAGTGCCAGAGGAATTTTAGAGGCAACTACCGGCTTGGTTTCCCCTGAATTGTTCTTGGTTCAGGATGCTTCTGAATTGAAAACTCTAATAGCAGAGAACAGTTCTTTGAATGGAACCTTACTGGTTTTAAGCGGAGCAATCACTTTGGCGTTTGCGTTGTTTGCAGCATTACCAGCAGCCAGATCAGCCGCAAGGGTATCTCCCATTATGGCGATGTCTGGAACAAATCTGAAAATTCGCCGCAGAAAGCGTAAAACAAAGAAAATCCATAATTTTGAAGCATACTATGCCCGCCTGAACTTAAAGAGAAATAAAGGCCGTACTGTAATTACAATTTTGTCCCTTGTTATGAGTATCACGGTTTTTATTGCCCTGCAAGGGTTTTCCTCTCTCCTGAACGCTGCAAGCGCACTGCAAGATAACCATTTAGGAGATTATCAGATCACAAATGAAAGTGTTGGATTTACCACAGATGATCTGAACACTTTGCGGAAAAATGAAGCTGTGCAAAGTGTAGCCGCCATACAATTTTCGCTTTACGAACAAAATGAAAATGGGCTGCTCGATGAAATCAGTCTTGAATTTCAACTGAAACCCGGTGAAACTTTTCAGGTTGTCGGATTGAACGATGAATATTGGGATTATTTTATGGGGGATCAATTACCAGAAGAACAGCTTGGACAACTGAAATCAGGGAACGCCTGTATAGTAAGGAATCCTATTCCCATGAGCTACGGCGAAGATGTTCTTGAATTTACAAATATAGAGGCCGGAGAAAACATCTGTGTTGCGGGAATGGAGCTGAATGTTTTGAAAACCTTGGATGGCTATGACGGTTATCTTGGTATTGGAAATGGCGGTTTCACAAATGGTGTTCAGGTGATCGTTGATGATGCTATCTATGAACGCCTGACGGGAAAAGATACCTATTCAGAGTTTTTGCCTACACTGAACGAGGGTGCAGACAGGGAAAACTTTGATACATTTATCGAGGCGTTTTGTAACAGAATACCGGGGACAACATTCTTGTCGTATGAAGAAACCGACCAGCAACTGAAAGAGAGCTTTGCACAGATTCAAATGCTGGCATGGGGGCTGATCCTTTTCGTTGGCCTGATCGGTATTCTTAATATCATCAATACCGTTTACACAAATATTCACACCAGAGTAACAGAAATCGGTATGCAGCGGGCCATTGGAATGAGTGCCGATAGCCTTTATAAAACTTTCCTTTGGGAAGGTGCATATTACGGAATCATTGCCTCTGTGATCGGAAGCGTACTGGGATATGTTTGTACGATCTTCATTGAGGCGGCCACGAGCGACACCATCCAGCTTGTTGCAATCCCTGTCATGCCCATTCTTGAAGCAACCCTCTTGGCAGTAGGAGCTTGCTTGCTGGCAACAGCAATTCCACTACGGAAAATTTCAAAAATGAGTATTGTGGATTCGATTGAAACGGTTGAGTAGAATACTATTTTTTGAAATGCCCGAACTTTCTAATATTTCGTGGACATTTAGGTTTTAGAATGACCTTATCAGTGAAAGCAGGTGGATAAAGGAGCTTTTGTCTATTTGCTGTGCTGATTCTGGTACTGTTGGCGGCCACTGGCGCAGCAGTTTTCCGCATTTACCCCAAGCAAAGGAGGCGAACAATATGGGCAAAATTTTAATATTATCCGTCACTGACCACGAAGAACATATACTCAATAAAATTATGGAAACTATCGCAAACGAGCCGGAGCTTAACCATATTGCGCCTCCTCTCCCTTGCAACATTCTTTCTTTTACAAATCTGGAAATCCGGCTGAAGGAGCAGACAGTGTCCTGCAGCGGTCAACTTGTTACTCTGACTCACCATGAGTTTGCTGTCCTTACATATCTGGCTCGTCATCCTGGCTGGGTATTCTCAGCCAGCCAGATTTATGAGGCCGTATGGGATAGAGACGGTGAACGCTGCGGCACTGCCGTTGCCAGTATCATCAGTCAGATCCGGCGCAAGTTGACGCCGGATACACCAAAGGGTGGCTATATCCGCACTGTACTGGGCAGTGGATATAAATTTGAATCCGTGATATAGGAAATGCCGGACATAGGCTTATTGGCTCTGTCCGGCGCTTCTTTTTATATAAAATAAGGCTGCAAGTATTGCTTCCTGTGTTACTTGAAAAAAACATATATAAATTCGACAAACGGCAGTCTACTCTTCCCCAAATAGACTATTTACAGTTTTGAACCACAAGGCGGTGTAATATCCAATCCTTCAAGAAAGTGTATTCCCCAGTTACACATAGAATCTAATACCGGAATGATACTTTTTCCAAAGGCGGTAAGTGAATACAAGGTTTTAGGTGGTTTTTCTGGAATTACTTCTCTGTGAATCATGCCACATTCTTCTAAATCGCGAAGTTGTTGTGAAAGCATTTTAGGTGTGGCTTTTGGAATTAAGCGTTGTAATTCCATGTAGTGCAAAGGTTTTTCTATCAAATGCCAAAGAATGAGAGGTTTATATTTTCCTCCAATCAGAAAAAGTGTGGCTTCCACTGGACAACTAAATTGATCTTTTTGATAATTCATTTTTATAAATTCACTCCTTTTTGGGTACTTTCTTTGAGGGAAGTATCTACCTGAAAAGTGCAATCTTGTTATTCTACTGCACCATGTTAAAATTAGTACGACGATTGAATATGTCAACTAAATTATACAGCACCAAGAAAGGATTGACCATGATGAATTTTATTGAGATTGCAAAAAAACGGTATTCTGTACGCAATTACAGCAGCAAAAAGGTAGAAAAAGAGAAGCTTGATAAAATTCTGCAGGCTGCTCATGTTGCACCAACAGCAGCAAACTTACAGCCGGTTCACTTAATTGCAGTAGAAAGCAAAGAGGGACTGGAAAAAATCAGCAAAGGGGCAAATATTTATAATGCTCCTCTTGCAATTATTGTATGTGCAGATCATAACAAAGCATGGGTTCGCCCATTTGACCAAAAGCAAACCGGAGACATTGACGCAGCTATCCTAACAGACCATATGATGTTGGAGGCAACAGAATTAGGTTTAGGTACCGTATGGGTATGTTACTTTCAGCCTGATGTTATCCGGAAAGAATTTGATTTGCCCGATAATTTAGAGCCAATCAATATTTTAGTAATCGGTTATGGAAATGAAGAAGCTGCAGATACAGAAAGACATGACCATCTGAGGATTCCACTCACCGACTTAGTTTCGTATGAAAAACTGTAACTGAGTATAAGATGATTTCCGAAATGCTTCCGAACTTTCTTCAACTCATTGCTTCCAAAAGTGGTTGATGTTATAATTGCGAGGAAACAACTGAATAAAAGTGTCTTCGGGGCAGGGTGAAATTCCCGATTGGCGGTAAAGTCCGCGAGCGTAAAACGCACGATTTGGTGTAATTCCAAAACCAACAGTATAGTCTGGATGAAAGAAGATATGGTTAGATTTCCGCAGATTTTGAGAGGCTTACTTTCTTTTCTGTGGCCTAATTATAATGTTAACACCTGAAAGACCTTTTCTTTTGGGTGTTAATTTTTTGTCACGGAGGAAAGCAATTATGAACAGTAAAACAAAAAGAATCACCGCTATTGGGATGCTATGTGCAATCACTTATGTCACCATGGTTGTTGGCAGGATTCCGATTATTCTATTCTTAAAGTATGACCCATCAGATGTTATTGTAACTTTGGGCGGCTTTATTTGGGGACCGATGACTTCCTGCATTGTATCTGTCATTGTGGCAACCCTTGAAATGATTACAGTAAGCGATACCGGAATATTAGGTTGTATCATGAATATCGTACAAACACTATCTTTTGCGTGTACGGCGTCTATCATTTACAAAAAAAAGCACACTCTATCTGGTGCACTGATTGGCCTGGCATCGGGGTGGCTAATAACGGTTATTGTTATGCTGCTGTGGAACTATTTGGTAACGCCACTTTATATGGGGTATCCAAGAGAAGCGGTTGTGGAATTGTTACTCCCTGCCTTTCTTCCATTTAACTTGTTGAAAGGCGGGTTAAATGCATCCATTACCTTTTTACTGTATAAGCCCATAGTTACCGCTTTAAGAAAAAGTGGATATATTTCTACTTTGGAAAAAGACACAAGGCAGCAACATACTGGTCTGCTTATACTGGCAAATTTCATCATTGTGACTTGTGTTTTGATCATCCTATCAATGAATGGAATTATATGAGGATCGAAATGAAAGAAAATACGAATGCGCCTATTTACACACTAACGGGAATCGTTATACACGGCCGAGGTATTGGAAAGCATGTGGGGACACCTACCGCAAACATGGAGATAGCAAAAAATACATTTTTGCCAAAGACAGGGGTATATGTGGCAGATATTCTTTTAAGTGACAAGAGATATTATGGTGTTACTCATATTGGGGCACGCCCTACACTTGATAATGATGATTCTGTTTCAATCGAAACACATATTTTTGATTTTGATAGGGACATATACGGGAGTACGATAACTGTCAACCTATATAAGAAATTGAGAGAAGTTAGAAAATTTAACGAATTATCCTTGCTGCTTGCACAAATTGCAAACGACCGGACAATGGCACTAAAATTTTGGGGATTGAAGCAAGCAAGTCACACCTTACACATTGATGTTAACCGGCATTGTGTAATATTAGAACAGAAGGAAGTTTATTTATCAACAAACGAATTTGAAGTTCTTTATCTGCTACAACAGTCTCCTCAAACCACATTCACAAAAGAGCAGATTTATGAAAAGATTTGGCATGAGCCTACAAATAACCATTTGCACGCAGTAGAAAATACAATTTTCCAAATACGCAAAAGGCTAAAACCATATTGCAAGGGGCACGAGTATATAAAAACTGTAATTGGCTACGGTTATAAGTTTAATTCTGGGTAAGGTAATATTTAAGCATTAGAACAAATGGCCCCAGTCCCAGAGTTTTGAAGTCTCTATATTCAGCAACCTTTTACAAATAGAAAAGGCTCTGGCACTATATCCCCATCTCATTTAAGATTTTCCAAAAACAGAACCACTGCTTATGCACATAAGGAGAAGAAGGATGTGAACAATATGGGCAAATTTTTAATATTATCCGTTGCAGACCACGAAGAACATATACTCAATAAAATTATAGAAGCTATTGCAAACGAACCAGAGCTTGACCATATTGCTCTCCCACCCTCTAACGCCAGCCTCTCCTTTCCAGACCTTGAAATTCGGCTAAAGGAGCAAACTGTATCCTGCAACGGTCAACTTGTTACTTTGACTCACCATGAGTTTGCTGTCCTCGCTTATCTGGCTCGTCATCCTGGCTGGGTATTTTCTGCCAGCCAGATTTATGAGGCTGTGTGGAATGTGGACGGTGAGCACTGCGGAACTGCCGTTGCCAGCATCATCAGTCAGATCCGGCGCAAGTTGACGCCGGATACGCCAAAGGGTGGCTATATCCGCACTATACTGGGCAGTGGATATAAATTTAGCAGTTCTCCCTTTTAAGTCAGTAAGAAAGGCTCCGAGGCCGTAATGATCTCGGAGCCTTTCTCATTGACTTAAATTTTAAACAATTTGATCGCCTTCAACAAAATAATGCTCAATTCCTGGTACAGATCCTCATCCAGCACGCCGTCAATAATAGCATACTTGAGCAGCAATGGTCGATACATCTGTAAGATCGCCGTAATGGCATCCTCGTTTCCGGCCTTGGCACTGAGGAGCAGACACTCAAAATTCATCTCTTGTCACCTCCTTCAATGCTCTTTCTGATTTTCTGAATCGTCCTGTAGTAAAGTGCAGCCACCCCTTTGTAGGACAGCCCAAACTTTGCTCCCAGAGTCTCGAAATCTTCTTCCTCCAGCGTTCGAGCCAGAAATATCTGGCGTTCCCGTTCATTGAGTTTCTGCAACGCCTCCAGAAGCGCTCCATTCTCAATGACATCCATAAGCGGTAATCTGTCCAAGACCACTTCCTCTGAGCTGGGTTCAGACTCATAGACCACTTCCACAGTACTCTCTATACTGCTGCGCTTATAAAGCTGGATCAAATAATCTTTTCTGCGGCGCTTGACCGCCGAAACTAAATATGCTGTAAACCTGAATTGCAGGTCATCTTCTGCCTGCCCATTGTTCCGTTGCCACATGGCTTTACCTCCAAAAGTCTCAAGAATTCCGATGGATTTCCTGAGCTTCTGGCGGTGACCTGCACCGGACAAAACTTGGCTGTGATAGAGAAAAACAGCCAGCTTTGTACCAATGGACAAAACCAGCTGTTCCTTGAATTGCTGCATCGAGCAGTTCAATAGATACCGTCCGAGCAGGCGGAGGTTTTTCCTTATGTGGAGAGAACTCCCTTGTCCTGCCTCGACGATGCACCCCTATTGAGAGCCGTTCATGAAAAGCCGTGTGTCCTGGAGTTATGAAAGCAATGAACTGCTCGATGTCGTGGAATCCTTTCTCCATAACATCGTTACTCCCTGTCCGCAGTTATGCGGACGGCACACAGGCGGCCTGCATCATCCCCTTTCTTTCGCGATATGGCAGCGCAACGCTGCCGCCCTGCTAATAATTATTAAATTGTGAAATAATACTTTTTTCAAATGCTATTCCAGCTATTCTATTAAATTAAAACAAAAGGCGGCCTCCATCCTTATTGCCAGGATAAAGACCGCCCTCTTCTTCCGATTTTCATTGGGTACTGTACTGATCTCATACCCCCACCTCCACTTATCGAGTTTTCATTGGTTTTGGGATCACTGCCATAATCATAGTGTAACTGACAGTTTTCGGAAACTCTTGGAGTAGCATTGGAATCGCTTTCGAGCAAAAAGAAAATCATTCGACATTATATGACAAAACAAGCTCTAAAACGGACACACTACTTTGCAATCTTTCTTAGTGTTCCGCTTTAGAGCTCTTCCTTTATTTTTTCCATAAAGTTGTATCTTCCATCGCTACCTGTGCTGTATCTGGATGGATATAAATGATTTGGAGTCCTTTCTTCTTGGCGTAGTTGACCGCCTGCTGGGTTCCAGACCGCATATTGTGTGCATTATCATAGACAGCTATCATATATCCGGCCTGCTCCACCATATAGTAATTGCGTTTCTTATAGCTTTCACTTGATGGCGTTTCACACAGTATTAAGACCTTTTCAGCATATCTGCGAATAAAATCCATCCTCTTTCGGTGCCAGTCATCCCAGTCTGAATCGTAACCCTCAAAAGGGAGCGCCAAGCACAATTCCACATCTTGATATGTTTGCTGTTCTTTCATGCGCAGCAGTATCTCCGCTGCCCACATATCAGCGCCCATTGCTCCTCCAACCCAAAAGCATCGTACTCCCTGGTTATAAAGTCGTATGAGTTGCTCCTGCAGACACTTTTTAATCCGTTGGCAGCGTTTATCCTTTTCATTATATTTGAACTTAAATCTGGTCGGCCTGTGGCCTGTAATCACACACGAAAAACTGTTCATATGGTTCTCCTTTCCCGTCATACTCCTCTGCATATTATACTTGCCATAGACGAGATAAATCAACCATGACCGCTTAATAATCCATGTCATAGCGGATAAAATGTAACTATAGCATGGAGGTGACGCATGGAAAATCTATTGAAAGATATGGGTAAACGGATCTTCGACCGGAGGAAACAACTGAATATGACCCAAGAAACTCTGGCAGAGCTGGCTCATGTCACACCACAGACCATCTCCACCGCAGAACTGGGGCAAAAGGCTATGCGGCCTGAGACAATCCTCAAAGTCTGTGATGCACTTCACATCAGCACCGAGTATTTGTTGCGAGGCGTCATCACAGAAGCAGATTCTTCTCTTCTTATGAAGAAGATTTCCACACTAACGCCCAAACAATACAGGCATTTTGAAGATATTTTAGACAGTTTTATCGCGGCCATACAGGAAGAGGCATAGGAGCATCACTGGCTCCCATGCCTCTTTTGATTATCCCCTGCTGCGGAACGCAGATAAAGTACTGGCAATCAGGCTGCGTGTCCTATCGTCCATTTCCGGATCATCGTCCACTTCCTGTGCAGTCGAAAGCATCACAGGCGCTGCAGGCTTCTCCACCAATCTGGCTGTGGGAATCTGCTCTTTTGCTTTTTCCTGTCCCATACCTTCCTGCCGCAAAATCTCTTTGACAATAGCCACCACCGCTTCTTTGCTGATGATTGAAGCATTTAGCGGCTGTGGCTCTTGCCCAAAGTGCTCATTATAGTAGACCACTGCATTTGCCACATATTGCGCTTTTGTGCGGGGACTCTGCAATTCCAGTAATCCAATGGCCGTCTCGTGTATGGGATCGCCCTCATTAAAGCGCAGCGTAAACCGTCCTCGTTCTTTTTTCTCGCCCATACCATCACCTGCCTGCTGTTTCAATCCGGTACAGATACTCATAGCCATCCGCATTTGCATTGATTTTCGATACGAAGAATGGTGCTCCCACCTTGCCCGAAGTTTCGATCTGCCGCTTCAAAAGAATGGCACCGCCGCCTACAAATACTACCTTGCAATATTGCAAGTCCAACATTCGCTCCCGCAACGTGCTGAACAGGTCATTGATAAATTCCTGCGCCATCTGTTCTGTCAGCCGTATGGCTGCATCCGGATATTGAGTCTTTTTTCCCATCAGTATGGCATCCACATCTCCTTCATCCAACAACAGATCCAGCTCCGAATTCACCTTTGAACGCACCTTATTGTACAACAGGATCACGCCATTTTCTAACGAATCACAGGAGGTAAGATCAATCTCTCCGTTTTTCATCAGCAGATAGTCAGCAGTAAACCCACCAATATCCAAAATTACCGCCTTTGGCTCTTCAACAAGCGTGTGAAGCATGGTGGCCGCCGCTGCATATGCCTGTGGAAAGCAGGCCACATCTTCAATATAGATGGAATACGGCTTGCCCTGCACCTCAAATTCTACCATTCCCCGCTGCCCAAAGTATTGTATAAACCGCTCCACCTGGGCGCCAAAGTGTGCCGGCGGCAACCCTACTGCCAGTTGGATACGCTGAACCTCCGAGGAATATGCTCCCCTCGCTTCAATCTCACCAGCCAGAGCAAATAGGGTCAGGATAAAGAAGCGATCGTCCTCCGTTTTATCTTTCCGATAAGGAATCCGCTCAGTAGACAGCGTATAGTAGGTATTCTGATACCTCAGCACATTCTGTCCAAAGGGACGGGTGACACTCTGCTTAAGACCGGACACAAAGGGGTTGCAATGAACCGTTTTAATTTGTTTGTTGCCATGATCAACGCCAATAAGCATATGTAATGCCTCCTTTTTGCTTTATACATATCCTTTACGCCTATATGACGCCTATTCTCAACAATCACACACTATTTTTATGAAAACAAAAAGCAGGAGACCCATCATAAAGGTTTCCCGCTTTTGGCTGCTTCATAATGTGCGCAGCTAATATATATTTGATTGTTCTATTCTGCCATACCCTGCGGAACTTCAAATTTGTATCCGCTCCCCAAAACAGTACGGATATAACCCGCTTTCGGCATATCCGGTGTCAGTTTTCTGCGGATCTGACCAATGACGCTGGCAACGGCTGTTCCGCAGTTTTCACCATCCTCACCCCACACTTCTTCATAAATCTGCCCGGCAGAAAATACCCAGGACGGGTGGTTTGCCAAGTATACCAATGTCGCAAATTCCCGATGGGTCATAGAAATTAACTCGCCGTTTCGGTGTACCGTTCTCTCCTTCAGGCGAAGCTCCAATCCCGGAAAAACAAGAGTATTACAAGGGTG
>ERZ780167.3073-NODE-3073-length-12388-cov-34.160383_pt1 | contig 12388 bp, 19 predicted proteins | sample MGYA00510982_ERZ780167 | MGnify/ENA primary metagenome ERZ780167 (study PRJEB29588, sample SAMEA2146107) | human gut metagenome | biome: human gut; feature: human-associated habitat; material: faeces | place: Denmark | collected 2008/2010 ... | reverse complement strand
ACCACCACATATGAAATACTGGCCTTCGCCCGTTTCCGGATCAATTACTCTATCGCAACACTTTCCATTGCATCCATACATTTGTTGCCGCCTCTTTACCGCTTCCTCTTTGGTCTCTTTGTGCCTTCGCACCTATTTCACCCCCCCCCCGCTCAATTTTCTTCAATTCTTCAATGCTGATGATTCTGCAGTCCGGGAGCATGATGTTCGCATCTCCCAAGTTGACTGCAGTACCTTCAATTCTCATTTTTGGATAGCTCACCAGCACCGAGCATTCCTGCGCTATTCTATATGCGTTATCTGAGATAATCTTCCGGACTCTCTTCTGATCTGCTACTGAGGTTCGCTTACCGTTGACCGGTATCTTCCGGAACTCAGCCTGCATCTCAGTCTCTCCTTTGTATATCCGCTCATACACGTATAAGAAACCTCTTGCCATATCGCTTATCCTTTCTCTTCGTCCGCTACAATCTTTGCCTTTTCTCCGGTATCTTTAATCTCAAGCATCACGCCAGGCTTCAAATATGCGATTGCTACCGGATGCCCGAAGAAATCCTTTGCAGCTCTTCTCAGCTTTTTCTCATACTTTGCCATCTTCTTTGCAGCATGCGCTCTTACCCATTCTCTCGCAAATTTCATCTGTTCCATATCACTCTCCGGTGTATTCATTCTGCCTCCTTACTTTCTGTTCGGTTTCTTAATTCTTTCAATCTCCTGCAGGGAAGGTTTGCCTACGCACTTCTCCATACCAGCCGCCAGTTCCTTTGCTCCTGGGTTGTTCTTCTCGACTTCATCTGCCAGGTGGCGCAGGACTAAAACTATCAGTCCCGCGTCGTTCTTGGCGTATGGAGATATGCTGTCGATAACCCTCTCTGAGTAATACTGCAGACCGTGACTCACCAGGTTCATTGCCTGCTTGGTCTTGCCCTTTGCAATCAATTCATTGCCTCTGTCCACATAACTGCTCACTCTTGGTTTCATCAGTCCCATATCTACTCCTCCGGATCTTCGTAATCGTAACCTTCTGTGTCTGCATCTCCCAGGATGTCGTCTGTAATATCCTCCGGCTCTTCCTCGTTAGGTTCCTCGGCCGGTGTATCTCCCGGCTCTCCGTTGTTCTCTTCTGACGGCGTTTCTTCTGCAGGTTGGGTATCTGTTTTCTCGGTCTCCGCAGGCTTCTCTTCATCTGCCGGTCCAGGTAACGCCGGTCTTACATCTGCATCGATGTATGTACCGTCGATAATATCCTCGTTTCCTTCACCTTCCTGCTTCTGACCTTGCATGAAGTCTGAATCAAAAATCGTTCTCTGCTGGGTGTTCGCAATCGGCTGTAATACATAACAACCAGTCTCTTCATCCATAACCATCTCCATCTCGTTATTGAGATTTCCACCTTTCTCGTCGGTAATCTTTACTGCAGATGTGACTTTGTGCTTGAACTGCGGCTTGCTAATCTCCCTGGACTCTCCCTTGATATTCGGGTCATAGTTCGGGATAAACTCCTTTACCATGGTAACGTCAATCTTAATTGTCATACTTCCTTCGTTGGACTGCTTCTCAATCATGTTTCCAAGAAGTCTCTGCAGAACAAAATTCATATCGTGCTTCATATTCTCGAAGGTATTGCTGTCGAAATCCAATTTCTTGTCAAAATCATTCATCACTTACTCTCCTTTGCAATCTTGCCGTATTTGATATTGTTCTCATTCATAAAAGCAATCAGTTTCCCCAGCTGCTCCTTAGTTCCGTCTGCAAAGAAACGTACTCTGTACTTCTTTTCCTGCTCAGGTTCTTCTTTTGGCGCAAACGGATCAACCACCTGCGCTGCTGGTTCCGCCTGCGTTTCTCCGGCTACTGCCTGGGCGAATGCCGATTTTTCAATAGACTCAATCACCTTACCCATTTCGGACTGAGGTTCTGTCTGTTCGACTTCTGCGGCGGCTTCCTGTGCTTTCTTAGCTTCTGCCGCTTTACGCTCCGCTTCTTCTGCCTCACGCTTTGCCTGCTCCTCAGCTTCCTTCTGCTTGCGGATTTCTTCCTGGCGTTTTCTCTCTGCCTCTTCCTCAGCCTTACGGCGCTTGTCCGCTTCCAGTTTTTCTTCCAGGTCTGCCAGCCTCTTGTTCTCTGCCAGGGCCTTGCTGAGGTCCAGGGTCTTGATATACACATCCTTCGCATTCAGCTTATACTTACTATCCAGGCTGTCGATAGTCTCCAAATCTGTCTTAACCGTGTCGATCTTGTCCACGATTTCCTTCTGTGCGGTTGCCAGCTTATATGTCTGATTAAGGTAGCGACTGTCGAAAATCTTTTCAAACGGCAATACCTCGGCCAAATCTCCGATATTTTCATCGTAGGTAGCCTTGATAGCCTCTTTCTTTTCTTCCTTCTGTTTTTCCTCGAACGCCTTTACCTGCTGGTCGATCAGTGCGACCGGCTCATTGATAAGTGCCGTGATTTCATTTAACTCTGCCTCGAACACTGCATAAGGTTTATTGATGATGTTCTTTACCTGCTTTCTTCTCTCCTCAATAGCCTTAATGAGCTTGTTCAGCTCTGCCCTGTCATTCTTCGCTGCCTTAATGTTTTCCTCGGTGTAAACCACATTCTCGTAACCGGCGATCTTGGCTCTTACTGCAGCCTCCAACTCTTCCTTGTTCCACTGAATGCGTCTGAGAAAACCATCCTCTGTCGGGTTGATCAGTCTGAACTCCATTTTCCCTGCCGGTACTACCGCTGTCTCAACAACTTCTGCTTCCACTGTTTCAGTTTTCTTTCTTCCTGCCATTGTCTACCTCCTAAATTTGATCCGGTCCTACGACCTTTATCATCACATCAATCCTCGGCGTTTCTGAGTAAAACTTCCTTACCTGTGCATCCACAACTGCCGAATCATCGTGGTACGCTACCAGGTTTAGACTGTCGCAAACAATCTTGCCGATATTATCCCAGTCCGGCTTCTTGGTTGGTCTGATCCTGTGTTCCAACATTTCCCTGCGTTTCTTCTTGCTGGTAGACTTCGGAATTTCGTAATATGCAATTATCCTTACATCCAGCATTGCCCCTTCCGGAAACATCTTTCCTTTGGCTGCTTCGTTGTAAAACAGCTTCACCAGGTTTTCATAACTGGTGGTCTCTTTCGGGGTGTACGTCTTAACATACGCCCCAGCTCTTGAAAACTTCGGTCTCTGTTTCCCGAATGGCTGTCCTGGTATTGTGAAACGAATCTGCTTCATATCTTCATCCACTTTCTGCCTCCTATGCCTTGTCGCCAATCTCGGCCGACATCTTATCCGTCACCTTCTTGGCTGTCACCTTCGTTTTTCCGCTTGTTGCTTTGTAGAGTTCTGCCTTATCTGTGCCTTCCTCCACATACACCTTCAAGTAGTAATCTAACTGCTTTCCGGTCTCTGTCTTTTTTCTCTTTCCTGGCCCGACGGTATAACCGTTCTCGTGCAGGATTGCCGTAACCGTCTTGCGATCTTCCAGCTTTTCAATGCTGATTTCTGCCACCTTAATCAATCCCATGCTGTCATTCCTCCATTAAATTCTTCATGGCATCGAACCTCTTCGACGCCGCCTTTTCTCTCCAACTTCTGCCTGCAAACCTTACCGGAAAACACATCTCAAATATTCTGTCATAGATACGTCTGTATCGGATGTCCTCTGACTCCTGCATATCCTTCAATGTCATATTCGTAGTGAGGATCAACGGCTTTCCGGATAAATACCTGCTGTCGATGATGTTGTACACCTTCTCTAACGCATAATCGGTACTTCTCTCTGCTCCCAGGTCGTCGATAATCAACAGCTTTGCCGCATTCAGTCCCGCCATTATTCTTTCTTCCTCGTCGGGGTTGCCCTGGATGTTCTGCAGTATCTTCACGAATGATGTCATAACCACCGGGATCATCTGATTCAGCAACTCATTCGCAATGCAGGCAGCCGTGTAACTCTTCCCGGTTCCGACCGTCCCCCAAAACAACAACCCTTGGCGTTTCTCGTACATTTCGTCAAACCTTTTCACATAATTGCCTGCGAGGTTGTAGATTTTCTGATTGTCTCCGTCCACCTGGTATCCGTCCAGCCTTACCGCTTTCAGCTTGGCGTCCATAAGGCTGCTGGCTTTCAATCTTTCCAAACGCTGCATTTCCTGTCTCTTCTTTTCTTCCTCTTCCTTGCGTTTGTTCTCCTCAACCTTGCACTTACAGATACATGGAACAATTATCTCCCTGCCGCCGGTAAAATCCGACGCTGGCAACCTGGTCTGCTTTTTGGTTCTGCAGACTCCGCAGTAAAGCAGTCCGTCTTTGCCGATGTAGTCGCCCTCATTCTGCTCTGTCTCGAATGCTTCTGCAGGTAAAACCTTCTGCAAATCCAAATTCATCGTCACTCACTCCTTCCGAACGGATTCTCGTTGTCGTCGTACTCTGCTTCGCTCTGTACCGGCTTGTCCTTTGGCAGATAGTCCAGGAACGGCGTTGACTCTCCTAAGAATGTCTTGCCATGCTTTATGTACATTGTCTCTGTTCTCTGCTTCTTACACTGTGCCGCATAGTTCTTTACCGCTTCATACAACTGCTCGTGGGAGAAGCCATCTTCCAGGCGGGCCTTATACTTCTTGTATGCCTGCCCTTTATCAACCTTCCTCGGGTATGCCTCCCACAGTTCCTCGAAATCCGTGGTGTAATTACCAATCGCCTTATTTGACTTCCGTTCTGCAGGCAGTACCGGTTCTTTCGGCTCCGGAAGTTCCGGCGTTTCTGTGTTTTCTCCTGCCAGTGCTTCCTTCTCAGCCTTCATGCGGTTGTAATATTCTCTCTGCCTGTCAGCCTCACTGGACGACTGGCCGATGAAGTTCTGAATATCCATCATGTAGATTGCTCCGTTATCGAGCATCTCGATTAAATCCAGCTTCTTGAATACATCCAATGCTTTCTCGACGGTGCCTACCTGGTGCCCTGTCAAAGTTGCCAGGATTTCCGGCGTGTACGGAATCACATTTCTATACATCAACCTGCCGGAATTGCTCAGGCTTTTCAGATAGAGTTTCAGCAGGATATTACTGTATAAATATCCGTCCTTCATGCTCTCTAAAATCTTCATCTCGTCCGTGTCGAAAAAGTCCTCTTTCAGCTTTAGGTAGTAATACTTTCTGTTGTCTGCCATTCAGTCACCGCCTATCTCCTTAAATGCCTGCTGTTAAGTCCATAATCGAGATCGGCTTCTTTAAGACTCTGTTGTGTCTGCAGCAATCGCACAATTCGCATCTGTCCGGCTCAACCTCTCCATTCTTGACTCTGAGGATTCTCGGCATATTCATCTCTACCATGTGCAATGCCTCCTGCAGATAGTTGTCTGTTACGTGGATAATACGGATGTCCGGCTCTGTCTGCTTCGTTGCTCCCGCAATAAAGAATGGCAACTTCTCGCCGGTATTCTGTCTCACGATTTCCTGGTAGACCGCCCCCTGGATGTCGTAACCCCAGTAACGGACAAAATCGAGGTAGCCGATGTCTTTTACCCACTTCAAATCCGTAATGGATGCCATGACCTTCAAATCAACGATAGCCACTCCCGGAATGTATGAGTCCATCTTGATCTTCCACTTCGCCCCGAACAGTTCTCCTGTCATAATGACCTGCTTCTGACCGCTCATATACTTCATGAAGTATTCGTCTCGCTCGATACGGGCGATGATCTCCTCTGCCTGCTTGAAGTTTGCCTTTAACTCTCCCTTCTGAGTGAAGATTTCCGGATTGTCCTTCTTGAACTGATCCAGGCTTCCCTCAAAATAACTGTCTACATAGCTTCCTACCAGCAGTGCTGTACTCTTTTCATCCTCCCAGCGTCCGTTCAGTTTCTCCATTCCGTAGAACTCGCAAGGCATCTTGCCGTAGGTTCCGGCAAAATCCTTATATCCCGATACGCTCATGTACTCCTTGTTAGCCTCCTGGCTGTAATAATTTTCTGATGTCAGCTGCATTCTTCTTCCTCCTATTCAACCTCTTCCAAATCTAAGCCGCCGATCTGCTGTTCCTCTTCTTTCTGCTCGATATTACCGAACGGGTCCTGTGCCTCTACGATGTCTGGCTGGTTGTCGCCGTAACTTCCTTCGCCGTCCTCGTCGTAAACTTTCTGATCGTCCTGGATTGCTCTCTGCATATCCACTGACAAAATACCCCACTTGCTTAGGAGCATCTTGATAACCGTCTTTAATGCCATTGCCTCAAAATCTGTCGTCCACTTACTGCCCTTCTTGTTATTTTCCAGGTCGTATCTGTACGCTGTCGAATACTTGCGGGCATGGTTCTCAACCTCTGCCGTTGTCATAAACAGTTCTTTTCTGAAACCTGTCAATAACTTAAACCAGGCATAATAGCCAGCGATGTTCTCCGATTTTCCTTCGGCTCTCTGCGTACACTTCGAGAAGTCCGTCACAAACTCAACCTCTCCGGTAATCGGATTGTATGAAGCCAGCTCGTCCTTATAGACAACCGAGCAGTTCATCTTTTCATAATATCCGGAGCGGATCGCCAGCTGGATAAATCCCTTATACATCATCTGAAACTGTGCTTCCGGATGTTTCTCCCACTGTCTCGTCTGCGGATTGTACTTATTGTTGTTGTAAGGCACGATTGCCGCAAACCCTAAATTGCTGTCAATCGGCAAATCGTAGGTTGCTGCTACAAACGCTGCGCTCATGATCGTTGTTGCCGGGCATTTCTTTAACTGTGCTGATCCAGCAACCACATTCGTAATGGATGCTAAAAACTGCGGTGCTTTCTGCCCTAAGACTTCCGTAAATTTCTTCTTTACTGCGTCCTGGGAAATCATGCTCTTAACCTGCGCTGCTACACTTAACTGCGTTCCCTGCTGCGTTGCCACTGCATTCTGTTCTGCCATACTACCTTTCCTCCTTTTCTGCTTCCGTGAGGCTTTCGCCACACAACTTTAATATTTCTTCTGCGCTCATATCATCCACGCATTCTTCACAAATCTTCCCTTCCGGAGAATCCCAAAACTTATCTCCTACCAGGATTCCGTACCCGCATTTCACGCATTCGTGAACCGGTACCGGCTCCGGTGCGTTCGGGCATCTTGGATGGCATGGGTTCATACCGCATTCTGCACACATATTCCTTCTGCCTCCAATCTTCTCAAAAACGTCGTAGCGTTTACCGAGCATCTGAACAGATAGTTCTTAACCTCGTCCTTGAATAGCAGCGGCAGGTATTCCTCTCTGTTCTCGATCTTGCTTATATCCATCTTCCGGTTGCACAACCATAAGATTTGCTCAGCCTCTTCATCTGAGATGTGAATTTCTTTCTCTCTGTACTCGTCTACGATTTTCTGCAACTCTTCGCTCATAGGCTTTCTCCTCTCTCCATTCTTCGATGAAGTCCGGCAGGTACATTCTCGCCTCATTTACGAAATATCCGATGATCAACACCACTGGTAAGACCAGCCACTCACCGCCGTAGGCTTTATAGCCTCTCTCAATGTACGCTGCTTCAACCGATACTTTTGTGAGGACCAGTCCCAGGCTTACCCAAAACCAATACAGTCTCACAAATCTTCTGACTTTCTTTCTAAATCTTCTCATACCGCCTGTTCCTTTCACTTATAGAAGTAATGTTTGCCGTACTTGAAAAGAAATTCCAAATTCTCGCTGTGCCACTTACTGTCGCTCTTGCTCTCAAAATACAAAGCATCCTGGCTTTCGTTCCAATGGTCTACCTGGATCAGCTTCAATGCTTCGTAGCACTCCTCGTCCGGCTCTACTGCGTCGTATCTTCCGTTTGCTACTGGACTGAACTGGTTCTTCTGAAAAATGACTTCCTCAATTGTGTCCGGGAACTCATTGCTCCAAACTCTGTTGAGGACCACCAGCATGACCAGTGCCTTTCCTTTCACGCCTTCGCTCTCAGCTTCGGCCATTGCTATCTTGCATAGCAGGTAAGAATCGTCCTTGTCCCAATCCATACTTGCAATCAACGGTTCTTCTGTCTCAACTGCCTTTGCTGTCTCCGTTGGCTGTGTTGTCTCTTCGACCTCCGGCATATACGTCGTCTCTGCCACTTCCTCTGTGGCTATGTAGACCGGCCGGCTTTTTTCTTTCTCCTGCCCGAGCGTTTCTGAAATGCCACTTACTGCAAAACAGGCAGCTCCGACCATCGTTGCCATTCTTGCCGCAAACAATATTCTTCGCTTACTTGCTTTCTTCAATTCTGAACTCCTTTCCGGCGTTGCTCCGGCTTACTTGCCGTTCAAATACTTCTCTCCGGCAATTTTCATTTCGCTTATTACCTCTGCCATCTTTTCGAGCTGCCCGATGATTTTTTCCAAGGCTGGCAATTCATCCTTTGTGATTTTTCCATCTGCAGTTATCTCGATCAGACTGTCTCGCATATTCTTCAATGAATCCTCATTGAAGTTCTGTAAAAGCCTTAATGCAATTCCTTCTAAACTTTTCTCTTCGGTTGCCAGTGGTAGGAATCCGTGTACCGGGCATTCTCGCATACAGTACCCAGTAATCAATTCCGGGGCGTTGTAGAGGTCAGCCATAAGCACCACCTTGTCCACCGGGACAACCTTCGTATTGCCAAGCTCGTAATCTGCCAATGTTGAAACCGATATCCCCAACAGTTCTGCAGCTCCTTCACGGCTCCATAGCCTCTCGTTGTACGTTGCCGCCTTTTTTCTGGCCTGGAAATACATATTTGTGTTCTCGTTTGTAGGGCCTCTTCCCATTTCTTGTTACCTACCCTTCCGCTATAATTTACTTATCAGCTGGAACAGCGACCAGGTTGATTCCTAGCAGGTTATTCACCCCGCTTACGATTGCTTCGTTCATCATCTTGCCGTTAATTACCAGTGACAGCCGATCCCTGGAGACATCCAGCTGCTTCGCCAGCTCATTGACGGTCATGCTCTGTTTTACCAGTTCCACCTTCACTGTCTGACACCATTCATCGGACGGTGTTTCGGTTCTCTCCGGCAGTCCTTCCGTTCCAAGCACTTCGTTGATCTTCTCAGCGATTACCTTGTAACTCGAATTGGAATATCTGCCGTTGACTACCTGGGAAACAGTAGCATTGCTGTAGCCGATTTTTTCGGCCAGCTGCTTCAATGTCATATCGTGGTCGATTACTGCTTTTTTAACAGCTTTGCCCCACTGTGATGTTTCCTGCTTCATGCTTGCGTTTCACTCCTTTCTCGCATTTGTGTAAAAACTATTTATCTTTTCTGATTTGCGTGCTATAATGTAAGTAAACCTCTTTACAAACTCGCAAACAGACGCACGAAATACAAGCACAATCTCTCGGCTCGCAACTTTGAGTTGTTTTGTATTTCATGTATTTATTATAGCACGTATCTGCGAGTTTGTAAATGTTTTTGCTCTTATTTGCGTATTATTTTTACCACGGAGGTTGCCTATGGAAATCATCGAAAGAATCACTGAAACCCTTGAAAAAACGGACAAAAAGGCTACTGATCTGTGCGACCGCCTCGGCATTCGGACATCTACGATGTCTACCTGGAAAACTCGCAATAGCGACCCACCAGCGAAATACATCAAACCGATTGCAGACTTCCTTGGCGTGTCAGTTCATTACCTATTGACCGGTGAAGAGGCTCCTGCCCGCAAGTTCACCACTGCAGAAGAGGACGAACTTCTCGAACTGTACCGGGCATTGCCACAGAACAAACAATTTGAGTTTATCGGGGAACTCAAGGGATTTCTGAAAGCCTATACAGAGTCTCAGAAATACCTCGACAAAGAAAAAAGATTATCAGTTTAGAATGGTACCGACTTTACGGCCGGTACTGAGGAGATGTGCCTATGAATAACAAATACTTTGAGCTGGCACGCAATGAGGAGAGGTCCGGGAACGATGCCGCTGCATTGCTTCTTTATCTCTCCTCTTTTTGTGACAGTTGCAATCACGGCACCAGGAACCGCTCCTACGGTGTCGTAGCAAAGATCCGGCACCTGCAGCACCGGCTTATGCTCACTGACCTGCAGTTGTTCGGATTGGTTCACTCATACGGTCCGCTTACGGACTCTGAGTGCAAGAAACTTTTAGACTGTTCCATACGTGGTACCGGTATCTCCGGTTACGCCTATGGATATTAACAAATTTTCAGAGCGTCTGTCGCATTGTATGCAGGAACGCCACTTGAACGGTAACGACCTTGCCGCTCTTTCCGGCGTGACTGCCGCTACAATCTCACGCTACCTCAACGGACTGCGAACACCGACCGTCGATAATATCATACTACTGGCTGATGCCCTCGATGTGTCCGTAGATTACCTTCTTGGACTGCATAATGTCCCGGACGATAAAATGCTCGTGTCCTTGTATTCCGTCGCTTCCAGCGACGATAAGCGTGTCCTATGGACGCTCCTGGAAAGATACGGAGGAAACCATGGAACAACTAAACGGCAATGAACCATTTACCCTGCATGGTTCCGATACTTCTATCATGCTGCAGGATTTTTGGCGTTGGGCGTATTCTGATCTGCTCAACAATACCCACCGTGGAGTGCTTGCCGAATTTCTCGTACACTCTGCCCTGGAAACAAAAGATGTCGCACGTGCCGACTGGCTACCGTTCGACCTTACTTCTCTTTCCGGTCTCCGAATTGAGGTCAAGTCGTCTGCCTATCTGCAGGCGTGGACTCCGGAAGATGTGTTCTCGCAGATTAGCTTCGACATTGCAAAGAAATTTGCCTGGGATGGAGCTACCTACGCCTCTATGGCTATGCGTAACAGTGATTTGTATGTGTTCTGCGTCTTTACCGCTCGTACACGTGATGTTTCAATTCTTGATCTCGACTACTGGGACTTTTATGTTCTGCCTACCTCGGTTCTTAATGAAAAGGTGCCGGAGCAAAAAACAATCACGCTCTCTTCCCTTCTCAAACTCGAACCAGTAAAAACGGATTTCGCCGGTCTGCCTGCGGCTGTGGAATCAGTAAGGTTGTCAAATGAAACTACCTAACGGCTACGGCAGCGTGACAAAACTTTCCGGAAACCGTCGCAAGCCTTACCTGGCCCGTGTTACTCTAGGCTGGATCACGGACGAACAGACCGGAAAGACCGTACAGAACCGTGTTCCTCTTGGAACATTCAAGACTAAGAAGGAAGCTCTGCAGGCACTCGCTGAGTACGGAGCTAATCCTTACGATATACAAAATGCCGCTATGACCCTGGCGGAACTCTACGACAAATGGACTGCAGCTTACTTCCCTGCCCTGGAAAGTGAATCATCCTGCCGTACCATCAAGTCAGCATGGAGCTACTGCCACGCCATTGCCGGAATGCGTGTTAAGGACCTGCGTGCCCGCCACATCAAGGGCATAATGGAAGATGGCTACATCATTCCTTCACGTGGAGCCAATAAGGGCGAAAAGGTGCTTGCGTCTGCAGGCACAAAATCCCGGATCAAGTCTATGTTTAATTTAATGCTGGACTATGCGCTCGAATATGAGCTTGTTGATAAGAACTACGCCCGCACATTTGAACTGTCGGACGACATCATCAAAGAAAAGGAAGAAGCAAAACGTGGCCACATCATCTTCCAGGACTCAGAGATGCAGACGCTTTGGGAAAACGTCGGCAAAATCCGGTTCGTGGACTGGGTTCTCATACAGTGCTATATGGGATGGCGGCCGCAAGAACTCGCCATACTGGAACTAGAGGACGTGCATCTTGAAGAACGCTATATTGTCGGTGGTATGAAAACACAGGCCGGGCGACACCGTGTGGTGCCTATCCACCCGAAAATATTTGACCTGGTTAAGAAAAACTACGACTATGCCCTTGAACTTGGAAGCCACCGGCTCTTTAATGATCCGGATTCTCCGAAGGGTGGCATGGCAATCACCTATGACAAATATGCCGGCCGTTTTGATAAGGTGGTCGCCGCTCTCAAGCTCCGAGACGATCATCGACCGCACGACCCTCGAATGACATTCATCACCATGGCAAAGAAGGCTGAGGTTGACGAATACACTATCAAAAAACTTGTCGGTCACAGAATCACCGACATAACAGAGGCGGCTTATACAGACCGTGACTTAGAATGGCTCAGAGCCGAACTGGAAAAGATACCGTAACCCTCGTGGTTGCGGTATTTCCGCATTCTGCAGGTAACCGAAAAAGTGTTACCTTCTCCATGTTTCCTACTTGTTACCTACCGGTTTCCTACTTTCCCATTTTCACCACTTTTTACACCATCTCACACCCAATTTCATTTTTCCACTTCCAGGCACCAAAAAAGTACCGCAATCGCTGTGATTACGGTACTTCCTGGGTTTAACGTCTTTTCAATTTGTAAAGTCTATTTAGAACTTTCCAGCCTCGGCTGCTTCCTCGATAGA
>ERZ780167.3064-NODE-3064-length-12419-cov-5.974361_pt1 | contig 12419 bp, 10 predicted proteins | sample MGYA00510982_ERZ780167 | MGnify/ENA primary metagenome ERZ780167 (study PRJEB29588, sample SAMEA2146107) | human gut metagenome | biome: human gut; feature: human-associated habitat; material: faeces | place: Denmark | collected 2008/2010 ... | reverse complement strand
CCGGGGACACAAGGATTTTCAGTCCTTTGCTCTACCAACTGAGCTATGACACCATTCAGCTTTCTTTCGATTGCGGGTGCAAAGGTAAGCCTTTTTTTTGATACCACAAATCTTTTTGCAGAAAATATATAAAAAAAGGTGTCTCCGCAGGGGGAGACACCTCCAGACTTTATCTGTTTTCCGATCAGTCGATGTTCGGGTTGATGCTGTGCCAGTCTTTGATGGCAGGCAGAACACCCATTTCGATCACCTCGTCGCGCAGTGTGCAGAGGTGCTTGTAGCTTTCCTGCAGCTTGGCTTCTTCTTCGGGAGTACCCTTCAGTTCTTTGTAGTGTACGCCGTCCTTGGTGATTTCAGTTTCCATAGCCATCATGATGTGGTCGAAGCCGTGGCTGTATACGTATGTACCTGCAGGCCAGCGGAACGGTTTGCCACCCATAGCGGCAGCAATCATTTCGATGGAAACGTATGCCGGGCTCTGGAAAGAAGAGCGGCCGCGCAGAGCGATGATGTTGGCACCGCCTTTGGTAACCTTGGTCTGGATTTCGGCCCACTGTTCCTTGGTCAGCTCGGGCGTGCCGATGATGTCGAGCAACGGCTTGCCGTCAACCTTGGCAGTAGAGGCGTAAACGGCCATCTGCTCGCCGTGGCCACCATACGTACGGCAGTTCTCGATCTTGTCGGGAGACATGTGGAAGTGCTTGGCCAGTTCGCTGCGCAGACGGGTGCTGTCCAGAGCGGCCAGTGTAGTAACCTGAGAAGGTTTCAAGCCAGAGTAGAGCAGTGTGATCAAGCCGGTGATGTCAGCCGGGTTGAAGATAACGACTACGTGCCTTACGTCGGGGCAGTAAGCCTTTACGTTCTTTCCGAATTCTTCGGCAATGGCAGCATTGCCTTTCAGCAAGTCTTCACGAGTCATGCCGGCCTTGCGGGCAGCACCACCTGAAGATACTACATATTTGGCACCGGTCAGGGCTTCCTTGATGTCGGAAGTGAAAGTGAGGTTCACTCCTTCGAAACCACAGTGGAACATTTCTTCGGCAACACCTTCCAAACCGGGAGCGTACGGATCGTACAAGCAGATGTTCGGAGTGAGGTGCATCATGATGGCTGTCTGGGCCATGTTCGAACCAATCATACCGGCTGCGCCGACGATTGTCAATTTTTCATTTGTAAGAAATTCCATAATTTTGTTATTTAAAGGTGAATAAACAAATTCTATTTCCGATTTGCCCTGCAAAGATAGTGTTTTTCTCTCAGACTTGTTCATATAAAAAGTTATCTTTTGCTTGAAATGTGGTCTGTTATCCGTACCTTTGCCTAAAAAGATGTTTTATGGAGATAAAATTAGGTAAATACAATACGTTGCGGGTGGTGAAGGAGGTCGATTTCGGCCTTTACCTGGACGGAGGCGTGGAGGGGGAAATTCTGCTCCCCAAGCGCTATGTGCCGCAAGGATGCAAGCCGGGCGACGAGCTGGAAGTGTTCATCTACCTCGACCAGGAGGAGCGGCTGGTGGCCACCACGCAGAAGCCGCTGGCGCAGGTGAGCGAGTTTGCCTGCCTGGAGGTGTCGTGGGTCAACCAGTATGGCGCCTTCCTCAACTGGGGGCTGATGAAGGACCTGTTCGTCCCCTTCCGCGAGCAGAAGATGAAGATGCAGGTGGGCAAGAAGTACATCGTACACGTGCATCTGGACGAAGAGAGCTTCCGCATCGTGGCCTCGGCCAAGGTAGACCGCTACCTGTCGAAGGAGAAGGCCGACTACCGACCCGGCCAGGAGGTGGAGGTGCTGGTATGGCAGAAGACCGACCTGGGCTTCAAGGCCATCATAGAAAACAAGTATAGCGGCCTGCTCTACGAGAGCGAAATCTTCCAGCCCCTGCACGCGGGCATGAAGCTGAAGGCCTACGTAAGGCAGGTGCGCGAGGACGGCAAGATAGACCTCGCCCTGCAGAAGACGGGGCAGGCAGGCGTGGAAGACTTTGCCTCCGTCCTGCTGGAGCATATCCGCAGCAACGGCGGGCATACGCCGCTCAACGACAAGAGTCCGGCCGACGAAATCTACGCTCTCTTCGGCGTGAGCAAGAAGGTGTTCAAGAAGGCAGTGGGCGACCTGTACAAGAAGCGCCTGGTGGTGCTGGACGACAAGGGCATCACGCTGGTTCAGTGAGCTACAGGCCCGTGGGGGATGATGGCTCCGCCTCTGTGGTGGGAGCGAAGGCATCCTTGGCAGGGCCGCGGAGCACTACCTTGGCGATGTCCACCCCTTCGGCCTGGGCCTCGCTGATGATACCCTTCACGACCAGCCGTCGGGCGATGAGGCGGAAATACCCTTCCTGGCTCTCCTTCAGCCGCCCGTCGGGGGTGAAGGAGTTCTTGAAGTGCTTCGGCTTGGGGATGATGGAGGCCAGGTAGATGGACTCCTCCAGCGTCAGTTCGGACGGGCGCTTGGCGAAGTAGAAGTCGGCCGCCTCGTGGATGCCATAGACGAGCGGCCCCCATTCGGCGATGTTCAGGTAGACTTCGTACATGCGTTCCTTCGACGTGAGCCGCTGGCGCTCGATGAGCCACACGATGAGCGCTTCCTCCAGCTTGCGGGCAATGTTCTTGTTGCGGTTCAGGAAGACGTTCTTCACCAGCTGCATGGAGATGGTGCTTCCGCCGCGGGCAAAGCGGCGCACCTTGAGGTCCTGTACCAGCGCCTCGCGCATGGCGTCGGGCAGGAAGCCCTGGTGGTAGAAGAAGCCTCCGTCCTCGCTTTGGAGGACGGCCGTCTGGAGGACGAGGGGAATCTGGCCCAGCGGGGTGAAGTGGTTCCACGAAGGCCCTACGGCAAAGGTGCGTACGGGCCGGCCGTCTTCGTAGGCGGTGTATTCAAATTCTGCGGCCATCTTGCTCAGGTTGGTGTGCCCGTAACTCTCGATGCGTACATTCTTTCCCTTCAATTCCGACTCCAGCTTCAGGCTGTCCAGGCGGGCAAAGTCTACGTCGAGCAGGAAGTGGTAGGACAGCTGCCCTCCGACGCGGATGCCCTCCAGGTTGTCGAACAGGCCGCGGGGCAGCGAGGCGAAGAGGTCCTGGGCGGGAAACCAGGGCTTGTCTGTAGCGGCCGTCAGATGCCAGTAGCCGTCGTGTCGCCCCACCTTCAGGTAGGGGTGGAAGTCCAGGCGGTTGAAGCGCACGAGGCTGGTGCTGTCCAGCTCGATGGAGGCGGGGGCGATGTTCAGGTGGAACTCCATCCGCCCGTGGTCGAGGTTCACCTGCTCGGACGAGAGGCGGTGGTGGTAGACCTTCAGCCCGTTGACCTCTGTCTGCCCGATGAGGCGCGTCAGTTCCCGCCCGAGGCGTTGCTGCTCGAAGCTGCACGTCAGGCTGTCGAAGCTGACCTCCGCGCCCAGCCGCCGCTTGAGGTAGGGCAGGGTGATGTGGGGCGCGTGCAGGGTGGCGCTCAGCCGTCGGCCGGAGGGATTGATTTCGCCCTCGGCCTGCCAGTGCTGCGTGTGGTGGTCTTCATCGGCCACGATGTCCGTCTGGAAGCGGTGGTCGCGGATGTCGAAGCGGGGGATGCGGAGGCTGACGTAATTGTCGTCCTTCCGTTCGGTGATGTCCAGGCGGGTCAGCGTGCCGTTGCCCGGCAGGAGGCCGAAGGCAAGGTCGAGCAGCTCGTTGGTGCGGAGGGTATAGTCCGCTTCGCCTGCGGACGGGGCGGAAGCGCCGCTGGCGGGCGAGGGGAGGAAGAGGAAGTCGTAATTGGCCTCGGCGCCGCGCTTGACGAAGCGCACGGCCAGGCTGTCCAGCTGGAGGTGGTGCACCCGCACGTCGCCCTGCAGGAGCTTCCACAAGCTGAGCTTCACCTGGAGCGAGCCGAGGGTGAGGAGCGTGTCGCGTCCGTGGGGAACGACACTGAGCCCTTCGAGCGCCACCGTGTTGAAGCCCTCGAGCGTCAGGTGGCGGTAGCGGATGTCGAGTCCGTAGCGTTGGCCGGCGGCGTCGAGCCGTTGTCCGGCCACGTGGTTCAGCAGGGCGTTGCGGAAGAGGTAGCCTCCCGCCGCCAGTAGGAGCAGCAGGCCGGCGAGGCCTGCCGCCATGCGGAGAATGCACTGCTTTTTCATCTGTAAACCTATGCGTTAGCAGGTGCAAAGATACCAAATATTTTCTTTATTCGATGGGCACTCCCTTGTAGAAGTCCAAAATCTTCGTGCGGAACAGGTATTCGTACTTGGCCTGCAGCTCGTCGCTTTGGGACTTCATCAGGTTCTGCTTGGCTTCGTTGAACTCCACGGCGTTGGCCTTGCCGTTCTCGTACTTCTGCGTCATCAGGCGGAAGGACTCCTCGCTGGCCAGGGTGGCGGCATGGCTGCTGGCGTACTTGCTCTCGGCGGCGGTGGCGTTGTACCAGGCCTGCTGGATTTCCTTGTAGAGTGTCTTCTTGGCGTTCTCCAGCTGGAGGGCGTAGTTTTCCTGCTGGAGGCGGGCGGTGCGCACGCGGTTGCGCGTGGCCAGGCGGTTGAAGAGGGGCACGCTGAGGCTGAGGCCCAGGTATTTGCTGAAGTTGTCGCCCATCTGCTGGCGGAAAGTGCGGTTGATGGTGGAGTAGTAGCTCGTGCCCAGGCTTCCGTTGAGGTTCAGTTGCGGGTAGAAGCCGCTCTGGGCGATGCGCACACTATGCTTGCTCCCCTCCAGGCGGTATTGCGCGGCCTGGATGGAGGCCTTGCTGGTGAGGGCCGTCTGGTAGATGTCGTCGGGCGGAGTGACGGGCGAGGGAGTGATGGCCGTGGAGGGCGACTCGAGCATGAAACCTTCGGGAGAGTCGAGCTCGATGAGCTGGCTTAGGGTGAGCAGGGACAGGCGGTAGTCGTTCTCCGTCTGCACGGCCGTCATGCGGTCTTGCGCCACGCGTGCCCTGGCATCGGCCACTTCGGCGCTCGAGGCCTTGCCCACGCCCGCCAGGCTTTCGATGCGCTGGCATTGCTGGAGGCTCAGCTCCACCTGCCCCAAGGCCACGTCGTGCAGCTCCTGGTTGAAGAGCACCTGCAGGTAGGCCGAGGCGATGTTGATGGAGATGTCGTCCTTGGCCTTCTGGAGGTCGGCGGTGGCGGCCTTCAGGTTCAGCTTGGCCAGGGAGTACTGGTGGGGCAGTTCGAGGCCAGTGAAGAGGGGGATGCTGGTGGAGAGCTGCATGTTGGTGCCGTTGCTGGCCGTGTTGACATAGACGGTGGAGTAGTCGCCTGTGGTCTCGTCGGGTACGGCCGTTTGCGTGCGTCCCCAGTTCCAGCTCTGGTTGGCGCTTCCGTTCAGGTTGGGCAGGCGGGCCCACTTGGCGGTGTTCACCTCGACGGCGCTCTGCTCGGCCGTGTTGGCGGCCTGGCGGATGTCGATGTTGTGTTCGATGGCATAGTCGATGCAGCGGCGCAACGACCACGTCTCTTGTGCCTGGAGGCCTGCGGAGAGGCAGGCCAGGAGGGCTATGGCGGATAATTTGTTCATAGGTCTGTGCGGGGTTGGATTATTCTGTTTCTTGGTTCTTGGCATGGTTGCGTATCAGGTCCTTGTCGGTGATGCCCTTCTTGACGGCTATCTGGATGCCGTCGCTCATGCCCACCTCGATGGGCTGGCGGCGGAAGACTTGCTGGGGCACGCTGTCGGTCAGTACATAGACGAAGGTGCTGTCGTCCTTGAACTCCACGCATCCTTCGGGGATGGCGAGGGCCTGGCTGGCACGTTCGAGCACGATTTCGCCGTTGGCGGAGTAGCCCGAGCGGATGACTACCGTGTCGGGTACGCTGACGGCTGCCTTGATTTCAAACTGGTTGGCGCCGTTGTCTTCGGTCGACTTGGGGGCGATGTACTCCAGCTGGGCCTGGAAGGTGAGGTCCTGCAGGGCGCCGATGGTGATCTTGACGGGCATGCCCTCGCGGACGCGTCCCACTTCGGTTTCGTCGATGTTGCCGCGGAAGATGAGGTCGTTCATGTCGGCCACGGTGGCGATGGTCGTACCGTCGTTGAAGGTGTTGCTCATGATGACCGAGTTACCCACCTTGACAGGCACGTCGAGGATGAGGCCCTCGATGGTGGAGCGTATCAGGGTGCTCGAGAAGGAGGCGCTGTTCTGCGTGATGCCTTCCTTCACGATCTGCAGGTTGTCCTTGGCGGCCTGAAGCTCCTCGCGGGCCTGCTTCACGGTCACTTCGCCCTTCTCGTACTCTTCGGCGCTGATGAGCTTGTCGGCATAGAGCTTCTCGAGGCGGGCAAAGTCGGTTTCGGCCTGGCGGCCGTTGATTTCGGCCAGGCGCACGCGGCTCTCGGCAGAGTTGAGGGTACCCAGCTCGGGGATGACCTTCACCTTGGCTATCACTTCGCCCTTCTTCACCTTCTGGCCGGCTTCCTTGTAGACTTCCTCGATAATGCCCGATATCTGGGGCTTGATGAGGACTTCGTCCCTCGGCTCTATCTTGCCGGTGACGACGGTGGTCTTCTCCAGGTCGGCCACGGCGGGGCGGACGATGTCGTAGAGGGTGACTTCGGGTTGGGACTTCTGGTACAGGAACACGAAGGTCCACAGGAAGATGCCAGCCACGATGACCAGCAGCGCGATTTTCAGGATTTTTCTTGCTTTCATGTCGGATATGTTTTTTTGTTCTTTATTTCTATATAATACTATAATAAGCGTCGGGCGGACAGAAATGTCATTCGTCGCGTATCGCCTCGATGGGCTTGATGGCCATGGCGCGGTAGGCAGGGGCGAGGCCCGCCAGCACGCCGAGGGCGATGAGCAGCACGCAGGTGCCCACGGCCATGCCGAAGCTCACCTGATAGTGTGTTTCGACGACGCCCTGCGGATTGGCCGCCGCCTCGAGCACCTGGAGCACCAGCACGGCCAGCGAGATGCCCGCCATGCCCGCCACGGTGGTCAGCACCATGCTCTCGGAGAGTATCTGCTGGAGAATGTCGCGCGGACGGGCTCCGATGGCGCGGCGGATGCCTATCTCGGTGGTGCGCTCGCGCACGGTGACCATCATGATGTTGGACACGCCGATGGCTCCCGCGAAGAGGGTGCCCAGCCCCACCATCCAGATGAGGATGTGCACGCCCGTCATCAGTGCGTCCATCATGGAGAACATGGCTTCGACGTTGAGCATCATCACCGCCTGCTGGTCGTCGGGCGAGATGTAGTGGGCGGCCTTGACGGTCTGTTTCACCAGGTCTTCCACGTCAGCCACCTTCACGCCGGGCTTCATGGTGAAGCACACCAGCTGGACGGTGTTGCCCAGGTTGTACATCTTCTGCATCGTGGTGTAGGGCAGGGTGACGGCTTCGGAAGCCTGTCCCTGTATGTTGACGTTGCCTTCGGACGAGCACATGCCCACCACGCGGTAGTAGATGCTGTCCACCTGCACGTACTTGCCGCAGGGGTCGCCTCCCTTGGGGAAGAGGCTCTCGTAGACGCGCTTGCCGATGACGCACACCTTGCGCGCCTCGCGGATGTCCACGTCGTTGATGAAGCGTCCGTAGGCCATCTCCTGATGCTCTATCTGTTCGTAGTCGGGGTAGAGGCCCTTGACGCTGCAATCGTATTTGTTGCCTTCGTAGATGGCTGTCTTGCCCCATTGGGCCACCGAGGGGGTGGAAATCTCAATCTGGCTCAGTTTGCCGATGCGCTCCACGTCGGCCATTTCGAGGTCCCAGCTGCGCCCCTTGCGGAAGCCCTTGTAGGCCTCGCCCGTCTTTTGGGCGAAGAGGAAGCCCGAGTTGGTGGCGAAGCCTTCGAACTCCTTGCGCAGTTCCTGCTCCATGCCCTGTCCGCCTCCCATGAGGGCCACGAGCATGAAGATGCCCCAGAATACGCCGAAGGCCGTGAGCAGGCTTCGCGTCTTGTTGCGGGTGATGGTGACGAGGATTTCCTCGCAGGTATCTTTTTGTTCAGTTTTTTGAGCTACAAGCTACGAGCTACGAGTTACGAGCTACGGGCTACGAGTTATGGGTTATGAGCTGCAAGTTGTTAATATTCAGTTATATTCATATATACATTAAATTAAATTACAATATACAAGGTTCCGCCACTCACTACTCGCCACTCACTACTCGTAGCTCGTAGCTTGTAGCTCGTCACTAATTCAATCTGCCCTCAGCGCCTCGATGGGCTTGATTTTCGTGGCCTTGCGGGCGGGGAAGAATCCGGCCAGCGTGCCGGCAATGATAAGTGTCAGCGTGGCCTGCACGGCGACGCGGAGGTCCACCGTCGGGTCGCTGAACATCTTGGCCTGGAACATGCTGGCGTCCATCGTCTGGTTGCCGAAGGCATTGTCCATCCACTCCGTCACGCCGATGCCCGCCACCATGCCGATGTAGCCGAAGAGGGTGGTGATGACGACGCTCTCCACGATGATGAGCCACAGGATGGAGGACGGCTTGGCGCCCAGCGCCTTGCGGATGCCGAACTCGTGGGTGCGCTCGCGCACGGTGATGAGCATGATGTTGGACACGCCCACGATGCCGCTCAGCAGCGTGAAGATGCCGATGACCCAGATGGCTGTGCGCAGGATGCCCATGGCGTTCATGGTGCGCAGGTAGCTGGTAAAGCGGTTCCATATCCAGATGGCGCCCGTGTCGTCGGGCGAGAAGCGGTGGTTGGCGCCGATGACGCGGCGATATTTCGCCTCAAAGGCCTCGTTGCTCTCGATGGAGGTCAGGCCGTCGGTGGTCAGGAGGATGTTGTTCAGCTTGTTGCCCTTGTGGTAGATGGTCTGCAGGGTGCTGAAGGGGATGTAGGCTTCGCTCGGCTCGCTGTTGCCCTGGTCATTGTAGAGGCCCACCACCTGATAGGCCACGCCGCCGGCGTTGACAAACTGCCCGATGGGGTCGGTGTGGGTCTTGCCGAAGAGGATGTCGGCCGACTTCTGGTGGAGGACGATGACCTTGCGCCGCTCCTTCAGGTCAATGTCGTTGATGAAGCGTCCCTGGGCTGTCTTCACGGCCTCGATTTCAATGTAGTTGGGGTGTACGCCCAGCAGGGAGAGGTTGACGTACTCCTTGCCGAAGCTGATGTTGAGGCTGCTCTGGCGCACGGTGGCGCCCACGCTGGTCACGTTGTCGGGGAATTGTGTCTCGGTGTCCGTCAGGTCGCGGTTGTCCAGCTCGATGCGGCGTCCTTCCTTCAGGCCGTCGTACGACTGGGTGGTCCAGCCGGGGAAGATGCGGATGGAGTTCAACGCCCGCTCGGACGAGTTCTGCTCGAAGGCATGGATGAGGCCGTTGCCCGCGCCCAGCAGCACGATGAGCATGAAGATGCCCCATGCCACGGCAAAGCCCGTCAGAAAGGTGCGCAGCTTGTTGCGCCGCAGGGTGCCGTATATTTCTTGCCAAAGGTCAATCATGAGAATTGAGAGTTGAGAATTGAAAATTGATAATTGATAATTGTGATAATTGTGATAATTGTGATTTGTGATATGTGATAAGTGAATGGATAATGGGAATTTTCCATTCTCCATTTACTTCATGAACCCGCCGCGGCCGAAGGGCGAAGCGTCGTGGTTGAGGTTCTCTTCGATGGTGCCTATCACGCCGTCCTTGATGTGGATGATTTTGTCCGTCTGGTTGGCCACGCCGCTTTCGTGGGTCACAACGACGATGGTCATGCCCGTCTGGTGGAGGTCCTTCAGGATCTGCATCACTTCGACCGAGGTCTTGCTGTCGAGGGCGCCCGTGGGCTCGTCGGCCAGGATGATTTGCGGACGGGTGATGAGGGCGCGGGCGATGGCCACACGCTGCTTCTGTCCGCCGCTCATCTCGTTGGGCATGTGGTGGGCCCAGTCCTTCAGCCCCAGGCGGTCGAGGTACTCCAGCGCCAGGGCGTTGCGCTTCTTGCGGCTGACGCCCTGGTAGAAGAGGGGCAGGGCCACGTTCTCTACCGCGTCCTTGAACGAGATGAGGTTGAACGACTGGAAGATGAAGCCTATCATGCGGTTGCGGTACTCGGCGGCGCGCGTCTCGCTCAGGTTTTTGATGAGGGTGCCGTTCAGGTAGTATTCGCCCGTGTCGTAGCTGTCCAGGATGCCCAGTATATTAAGTAAAGTGGACTTTCCCGACCCCGACGCGCCCATGATGGAGACGAACTCTCCGCGCTCGATGTCGAGGTTGATGCCTTTCAGAACGTGGAGCGGCGCTCCGTTGTAATAGGTCTTGTTGATGTCTTTTAGATGTATCACGACTTTCTTCGATTTATGCTTGTTTTCGCTATTAGACGCACGGGTCGGGTGAAAAGTTGCACGGCTGGGGAACTTTTTTTCGTTTTCTGCCAACGTGTGCGGGTGGAAGGCCGTTTTTTATGGAAAAAGATTTTGTCGTTTCGTTTTTCTTTGTCAATTTTGTAACCAACATAGTAATTATCCTTTAAACAAAGAAAAGAATATCATGAACTCAAACATGGAGAAACCCTATGTGGTAGGCATCGACATAGGTGGTACGAATACCGTTTTCGGTATTGTGGATGCGCGCGGTACGGTCATTGCAAGCGACTCGATCAAGACGGGCGCTTATGCCGACGTGGAAACTTACGTGGACGAGGTGTGCAAGAACCTCCTCCCCCTGCTCGAGGCAAACGGAGGCAGGGACAAGGTGAAGGGTATCGGTGTGGGTGCGCCCAACGGCAACTACTATACGGGTACCATTGAGTTTGCTCCCAATCTGCCCTGGAAGGGCGTCATCCCCCTGGCTACCCTCTTCGAGGAGCGCCTGGGCATCCCGACGGCCCTGACCAACGACGCCAACGCGGCCGCCATCGGCGAGATGACCTACGGCGCGGCCCGTGGCATGAAGGACTTCATCATGATCACGCTGGGCACGGGTGTGGGCAGCGGCATCGTCATCAACGGGCAGCTGGTCTACGGCCACGACGGATTTGCCGGCGAGCTGGGCCACGTCATCGTCCGCCGCGAGAACGGGCGTATGTGCGGCTGCGGCCGTAAGGGTTGCCTTGAAACCTATTGCTCGGCTACAGGCGTGGCACGCACGGCCCGCGAGTTCCTCACGGCCCGCACCGAGCCGAGCCTGCTCCGCTCCGTTCCGGCCGAAAGCATCACGTCGAAGGACGTGTACGACGCCGCCGTGAAGGGCGACAAGCTGGCGCAGGACATCTTCAACTTTACGGGCGAGATCCTGGGCGAGGCGCTGGCCGATGCCATTGCCTTCTCGAGCCCCGAGGCCATCGTGCTCTTCGGCGGTCTGGCCAAGTCGGGCGACTACATCTTCAAGCCCATCCAGGCCTCCATCGACAAGAACGTGCTCAACATCTACAAGGGCAAGACCAAGCTGCTGATGTCCGAGCTGAAGGATGCTGACGCCGCCGTGCTGGGCGCCAGCGCGCTGGGCTGGGAGCTGAAGTGATGCTGAACTGAGAATGTTTTTCACCACAGATTGCCCGGATTTGCACAGATTGTTACCATGAGATATTGTGGTGCGAAAAAATATAATCCGTGTAAATCTGTGTAATCTGTGGTGATTCTTTTTTGTACGGACGATACAATAAAAAAGGGAAGCCTCCTTCTGTGGAAGCTTCCCCTTTTTATCTCGTTCAGGCCTGCCGGCCTTGGCCTCAGGCGTTGGCTCTTTTCTCTTTGATACGAGCTTTCTTGCCGGTGAGGTTGCGCAGGTAGTACAGCTTGGCGCGGCGAACTTTACCAATCTTGTTCACCTCGATGCTGTCGATGGCCGGTGACTCGATGGGGAAGATACGCTCTACACCTACAGTACCCGACATCTTGCGTACGGTGAAGCGCTTCTTCTCACCGTGGCCGGAAATCTTGATAACAACGCCGCGATACAGCTGAACGCGTTCCTTGTTACCTTCTACGATACGATATGCTACGGTTACGGTGTCACCTGCCTTGAAGCTGGGGTGCTGCTTGCCGGTAGCAAATGCTTCTTCTGCAATTTTAATTAAATCCATTGTTCTAATTGGTTAAATTGTTATCGTTACTACGCAACATACCAGGCTTCTCTCTGTTTTTCCTGACAGCGATTGCGCGAAAGCGGTTGCAAAGGTGCGAATTATTTGTCGGATACACAAATGTTTGGCGCTCTTTTTTACTCTTTTTTTGCGAGCGCGAGCTGTATGCTTGCTTTTCCGAAGCGGGGCGTTCCTCCTCGCGAAGCCCCGTTTTCGGCCCGCGCGGGTGCTGCCGCCCCGATGCCGTTTCCGCTAATTGTGATTTGTGATTTGTGACGCGCTCCCGCAGCTGGAGGCGGTGAAAACGGTGTAAGGATATTTCTTTCTTAATGTCCGTATTTTTCAAACGTCTCTCTTGCAGGCGTTTCGAAGCGTCCGCTCCGCCGAAGCATCACAATTATCACAAATCACAAATCACAATTATCCAAAATCGGTTTTCGTCTCACTGGGGAAGAAAGTGTTAAATAATTTAA
>ERZ780167.3063-NODE-3063-length-12428-cov-36.897519_pt1 | contig 12428 bp, 5 predicted proteins | sample MGYA00510982_ERZ780167 | MGnify/ENA primary metagenome ERZ780167 (study PRJEB29588, sample SAMEA2146107) | human gut metagenome | biome: human gut; feature: human-associated habitat; material: faeces | place: Denmark | collected 2008/2010 ... | reverse complement strand
TAGCATAAGGAACCCTCACATATTCCGTCTGCCCGCCATCGATTCTGCATCCCAGTGCCCATCCACCATGTGGGGAAGTACAGTTGTTTACGTATCCATGCTGGCAGTAGAAGCATTCGCCACAGAAAGTCTCCACGTTGACGGTTACTCTGTCTCCCGGCTTTACGTGGGTAACCTTCTCTCCCACTTCTTCCACGATACCCACCATTTCATGGCCAACGGTAATTCCCAGTACTGCGCGAGGCACAGAACCATGCTTGATATGAAGATCGCTGGTACAGATACTGCTCAGCGTTACTCGCACGATAGCATCGTGCGCATCTATCATCCTAGGCTTCTTCTTCTCAGTAAAGCCAAATTCTCCTTGCCTGATATATGTAAATGCTTTCATTGAATATTAATTAATTATTATGTATAAGATACAACTTTTTCAAAAAAAAAGTTCGTTTATCTAATATAAAACGGAGGCATTTTGTCCGTTTTTCCAAGAATTTCTCTGTATTTTAGTCCGTTTACCCAAGATTTAACACTTTATTATGCACTATTATCGAAAAAACTCCAAAAGAAGTAAGTATCTCAGATTTTATTTGTATTTCAGGCAAGTCAACGTTAATTATAAAATAACGAGTCAACTCGTCTTACAAAGTATCTTTGCACCCGAAGTTGAGAAGACTGGATAGAAGATTGAGCCAGCGGTGGATAGAAAGCTACTTTCAAAAACACCCTTCACCAATCAGACATAAATATCTAATAGCTAAGTGTTTATACGGGTGAAGGGTGGAGCTGACCCTTCACCCTTCACCACCCTTCACCCTGACTTTTTTAGGGTGCGAAATCATCTCTGAACCCATATTGAGCCATCTATTATGACCAGCTTCAGTCTTCAATGACGGCTGAACTTCGTGATAAGGTGAAGGATAAAATTGAGAGTAAGGTTTTTCACGAGCAAAACCACGCATCCTGCAGCCGGAAAGCATATTCCGAATGGCGATGGTAGACCGCCCGAAAATTTTCTCACGACGCTTCATTTTGTGCCCGGCAATGGCAAAAAGTTGCCCCAGTTGAGGGCAATATTGTGCCATAGTCAGGCAATAAGTGGAATAAGCCTCTTTTGTTAACAGAATCACTAATGCTGCTGAATCTTTTCATTCGAATATAAAGCTATTATCGTTAAACCACAGGCACTGGGAATATAGGTAGTGGTGACATAGGATTTATGCTTTACAAACTATGGAAATGATCTATCAGCTTGCGGCGATAGACGCGACTCACCTTCACATAATCTATCGCATCAAACGGAGGATAGAAATGGCAGACATTATCTACCACCTCTATCAGATAATCCATATTGATGATGAACTTCTGATTGATCTGCACAAACTGATCGCTCAAATCGAGCAGGGCTTCGCTCTTGATATTTCGCTTCAGACGAATGACCCTCTTGTTCCCGGCAACAACCACCTCCCAACAGCGCTGTTCATGATTATACTGAAAGAGTCCGATGTCGCGCTTGTCTATCAGTTTGAAATCCAAGGTGTTGGTATAAAACAGAAACTTAGAATTCTGCTTGCGGAAATTACTTTCATCCGGATGAAGCACGAAGACGTCTTCATGGGTGAGACGGTGCATGATAGTAGCCAGATCCTCCTCATCGATTGGCTTGAGCAACACATCAAAAGCCTTCTTGCGAAAAGCTGGCAAGATATACTCATCATACGCAGTATACATCACGACACGACATTTGCCGTGAGTATGACTGCTCATCTTCTCCAGAAAGTCCAGACCCGACAAATCGGGCAACTGGACATCGAGAAAGAGTACATCGGGCTGGACCTGACTGACAAGAGACAATCCATCCATACCATTGATAGCCATGCCCCCAACCTCTACATCCTCAAACTCCCGAAGACGTTCTGCCAAATCCAGGGCAGCTTGCTTATTATCATCAACTATTACTGCTAACATAATCTGACTATTCTTTAGTATTTTACATTTATAGGTATAAAGAAGGTACACTGACATCCTAAGATCTTTCCGTCAGCATCTACCTTATTATGCATCAGGAAACTTATCTTATTCTTATTGCGTTCGTTCAGGATGGCAATAGTCTGGCGGATGATGTTGAGTCCCGTACGATGCTGAAGTGCCATCTTGGTGGCATCAAAACCTGGTCCATTATCCTCTACCGTGATACGAACATCCTCTTTCTGCCCCTTTTGCACTTGTATCGTGAGGCGTTTATCACCTTCCCAGCCCCTCAAGCCATGCACAAAGGCATTCTCTGCAAGAATCTGCACAAACATGGATGGAATTATCACCTTATCTAAATCTATGGTTTCATCTATCTGGACTTCAAACTTGAAGTCGTCTTCTATAAGCTTGCTCTCTACCAGCACATATTGTCTGACAAATTCCAGTTCCTTCCTGAGAGATGTCTGCATCTGGAGAGACATGTCCAGATTAGCTCTGATCAGCTTGGTCAATTCCAACAACTCATTGGCTTCCTTATTATCTGATTTTATAATCTTGTTGTTCAAGACATTGAAAACGAAATGAGGCGAAATGCGGTTTCGGGCATTGTTCAATTTCAGGTTCATGATATTGAGTTTAGCCGCTTCCTGTTCTCTGCGGGAACGAACCACAAACAAGGCTGTAGACAAAATCAGAACGAGAAGAATACCTACAATCAGATATATAAATCCCCTTGCCTGCTGGATTTCCACATTCTTATGTTCTATCGCAATGCGATGATGCAGCAGCAGGGTGTCCTGAGAAAAACGCTGCATGATTTCTACAGAACGCATGTGGGTTCGTTTGTGTGCCAAGGAATCCTGCATCAGGTCATCAGCCTTCATATTCTGATAAGCTTGGCGATAGTCGCCCTTAGCCTCATAATATTCTCCCAAATACTGATGACGAATCTGGAGGAGCGAGAAGTCCAGCTGGTCATTCAATTTTTCTCCAGCCAATATTCTGGCTACAGTATTCCAATCTTTTTTCTTTACTGCCTGTCCGATACGGATGGTATTGCAATAGTAAATGGCTGTCTCATCGCCATTCTTTCGCATGTAATCCTCTACTTCATCCAAACATTTATCAGATAAGTCTAATTGGTTGAGATTCAGATATACATCAGCCAGATTGAGCTTGCAGAGATACATGCTGAAGGTTTCACGCTTGTCGTGTTTTTCCAGCAGTTTCTTCAACATCAGGAATTTCTTCAGAGAAGTTTGGTAATCCTTAGTATAGTAATAATAATTACCATAGTTATTCAGGAAATAGGCCTGCAGATTGAGCGAGAGATCAGAAAAGCTCTTTTCTGTCTGTTGATAACAGTTCAAGGAAGCCTCAAAATCTTCCAACAACAGATAGATGCGTCCCAGTCCCATATACAAGGATGCATTCTGCACTTTCGGCAATTGGAGAGAATCAGCAATGAACAGTGCCTTGCGATACCAAAGGGCAGCCTTAGGCAAGTCATTGTCGAAAACATAGGCATCTCCCAGATTGGCACAAAGATCCGGCATCAACTTAGGAGAATCGCTGTTCTTAAGCAATTCGTAAGCCTTATGATAGAGCATGATGACATCTTCTCTCTTCTTATGAAAATTATGATAATTGCCAGCCTGGCAATTATAGGCGTATGCCAAAAGGCTGTTGCGACGCGGAGATTCAGGTTGATGCTCGGCAAATTCTACGACGGGATTGATATACTGGGGCATAGAATCAGGCGAAGATGAAAGAACAAACAGCTTACCCAATCTGGACATATACTCATAATAAGTAAGACTATCAGAGGCATTCTTCATTCCATCATCTATTTTCTTACGGGCAAACTGAGGGTTCACTTCCATAGAATCCTCAATGGAAAGCAAGCTGTTCGTATCGTCTTCACATCTATCATGCTTTTCCTGCTGGCAAGCAATCATCATCCAAGAGACCAAAAACAACCAGATTATATGTTTTACTCTTACCATTTAGTTATTTTCAAGAGTTAGTTTTTTATCTTTCTACAATTGCAAAAATACATATAATTCCTGATTTCTCCAAGCTTTTTGGTAAATTTATATCACCAATCATAAACATTTTATTTACCAGCCACATTACCGGTTTACCACATATACCTATTTTTATGCCACATAAACTTCTATTTTGAATATTAATCACCTTTTTAAAACAACAGATACTTCTATATCAATTACCTGAAGCAGAAACTTACCTAAAAAATGAAGAAAAGATGCTGAAAAACTCATTTTTTATTGTATCTTTGCATGCGTATATCAAAACAGAAAGATTTATGAACAACTACAAGAATATTAAAGCCAAGGTCTTAAGAATAGATGAAGAAGAACATAAGTTCGTCATCGAAGTGGAAGACAAAATTTATAAAATAGGACAGATTGACTTCCAAAGAAGGCAACCCATGCCCGAAACCCTAGACTGTCTGATGGTAACCACCCACCTGGGCAAAGTTTTCATTGCCCAAAACATAGAACACCTCATGAGACAACATTACAAGGAATATGATGAGGTGGACTTCAAAATTAAAATGACTGTAGGCGATTGCTATCACCTGGAAGACCAATATGGCTTCACTGCCATACTAAAACGAGATACCATTATCAATGCGGCTCTTACCCCAAGAGTAAGATGTAGAATTACCAAATTCCGCCAGAAACTGATGGAAGTACAACTGGTTGACGTCTTGGGTGCAGAAAAATCAGAATTTTCACTCTCTGATCAAGATTTTCGCAATATCATCGGTGATGAAAGCTGGAACACAGAAGAATTCAGGAAACTGATGCTCGGCGATACACCATCCGAAATATTCGACCTGGAGTGCCATCGATGGATAGCTGGTATTTCCGGCAGTCTAAGCCAGGATGAACTGCAGGCTCAACTGCTGGACATTCATACTCATTGCATGGAAACTCTAGAAAGCAAGTATCTGCTTCCACGCTGTCAGGAAGCAGAACGCATTCTGCTGGAACAACGCTTTACTGATATCATAGAACTGCTATCCTACTATATCCAGGCTATCGAAATTCTGAAAAACGGTATGGCAGAAGATACTATCAGTCATATTCTTTCTACCCTATCCACTTGTGCCTACATCTATCATCCACGCAAGCAATTCTGCATCATGCAATGTATCTTCATGCTCGACTTCTCGATTATGGAGAAACATATCAACACGATTCTTGCCACTCTACGCAGCCAGGAAGTATATCTCTGGAACAGAAAACCTTTCCAGATGCAATGGCTCAAACTGCTACAGGGATACGTAGACAATATCTATAGCCAGACCGACCGACTATCGAGCGATACAACCACTAAGGAGACGATGATACAAGTACTGATCATCGAGCTGATACTTGGCAGAAATGCTACTCACAAGATTTACGACACCTCCCTGAACCAAGCCATACTCTACCGCCTGGTATCATTGATGAACGTAAGCGATTCTAACAAGACTCTGCAGAGAGCTTTCCTTTCACTCTTTACCCAGGCAGAGTTTGATGCAGCCCTACCATTCAACAGCGATGATGCCTTTGTACTGGCAAACATGCTCTGCTCGCAGAACAACGATACAGTGGAAAGCTTTGAACCCGCTAAATATGAGAGTGATATGGCATTGCTGTCTATTAACGAGCAAGCCATCACCATACAGCCAAAAGACCTGGATAAGGAAAATCTCTATATGCCCCTCTCTGCCCGTATGGGACTCTGGCACGGAATTTCTGTCCGACTCGATGAAAAGCCACCAGTAAAACTGAGAGGTAAGGTGGGCACCACTATCGAGCATTACAAGGAGCTATGGGAGTATATCAACCACTCGCTATTCGTCCAAAAGCGCAAGACATCCAAAAAGACGAACAGAAAGCTCTATATCGATGATGAAACCATGATCATCGTGACCCGACAGCTCCCTGGACAACTTCTCTTCGAATGCAAGATTGTGGAAGATGGTTGCGAAGGAATGGGTACGCTCGATGTATTAAACGACGTAGTACCTTTCTTCCCTGGCGATGTCAATATCCAATCCTTCGAATACCAGAAAATGCCGCTATTGCTACGTGCTTATGTAAAAGACGTAAAGAGCGACGGAAGCTATGTCTTTGCCATGCGCGACATGATAACCGAATACGAAGACGATGTGAGAGTGAACGACTTGTTCTACAACTCTCGCCTCACCTGCCTGCTCTTCAATCAGGTGCCTGGAGTTCCCCGTATTCCAGCCGTCAGCAGCGAAGGTTTCTCGGTCTCTATCTGTCCAGCTCCAGGCATGAGCCTCAATGACTTGAAGAAAGGCATGATTGTAGAAGTAGACAACATTACCGAAGGTGCCAACGAATATCTCTATGGTACTTTCCTGAGAGAATCGCCTGAGAGCAGATTCAGCCTTGCCGATGCATTCCATCAACTGATGCTGGGATATGCAAACCATGAAGTATACAATCCTAAGGAAGAGAAGGACGAATTGGCTAATGCCGTTTCCATGAACGAAGTATACGTATCAGAACTGATGGCCATCATCGATGCCAAGGCAACACTGGAAGAAGATAACATCAAGGCTTATAACTATCTCAACTTCTGCCGATTACTTGCCATCATGCTGGATAGCAAAGAACGCATAGGATATTATGACAGCCGACTGACATTGCTGGAACTTCTCAACGACTTTGCGGCATTGGATAAGGTTGATACCAAGAAAATCAATCATATCGCAGAAACAGAGCCTGAACTATTCGAACGCAATGCCATCCTGCGCCACGACTTCATGCAACTGCGCATCATAGGCTGTCTGGATAGCGAGGAACATTATGAAGAGCTATACCGCTGGAGCAGTCTTACAGAAGATCCTCATCTGCAACAGCTTGCATCGCTCGTTCTCTCCCATAATTTCGTCAAGAAATCGGGACTGCTCACCCAGGCGGGTGACATTCTCGACAAGATTCGTGCGCTCCTGAAGCTACAGAAATCTTCTTCCAACAAAAAGAACTATGGCAAGGAAGACTTCCATACTGAGTTCAAGACCTCTATCGTATATCCAGAGAACTCCATGCGAGTGGATGTTACGGCACAGACAGTGAAGATTATGCAGGAAATCTGCGCCTTCCTCAATGCCGAAGGTGGTCATCTGTATCTGGGCGTATCCGACATCGGTTACGAAATGGGATTGGAAGAAGACTTGAAAAACCCACTCTTCAAGGGATCTAAAGACAAATATGAGATATATGTCAACAACCAGATTGTTTACTATCTCGGACAGGAGGCAGCCCACTATGTACATACTCACTTCGACGAGGAAGTAAGCAATGCCGTACTCATTATCGATATCGAGCCTTGCCCTACCCCAATCGCCGTGGGTTGTGAATATTTCGAACGCATGGGAACATCAGCACGTAAGGTAAATGCCACCTACAGAGATAAGTTCCTTGCCATCAGAAAACAATGGGCAGAGGAGCATATTCCGCATCTGGCAGTAAACACTACTCCTTCTGCTAATATCGTAGACACTGCCCAGAATGAAAAGAAAACTAAAAACATCGTCAAACATGTAGAATCTGCTCCAATCACAGAGCATATCCAGACTTCACGTCTGCGCAACAATGCCCTGCATGATTATGAAGACGGTTACCGCCCAGTTACTGCCGTCATCTGTCTGATGGATACCGACGAATATAAGGTACTGGATGACGATGACTGGCAAGATTATCGCCTGAAACTTGCAGTACACGAAGACGAAGAAGAGGGATGGCTCATTCTGGTATACGAGAGCGGCAGAGTATGCAAGGTTTCCATGGCAGAACTTCTGCAACGAGAACGCGGAAGGGAATTCAAGCGTTTTGCTGGTGAAAAACTCATCTTTGCCTCTATCGCAACAGATAAGGATACGGTATGCGTTGGCTTTGTTGACGGCAAGACCAACCGCTATGTAAGATTCGACGATGTAGAAAAATTCGAGCATACCAAGATGCAAGCCGAAGGTACTCTACCTATGGATGTGCCTAACGCTGGCGTTCACTATGTAGAAATTATCAGTAAAGATCTCGTTCCGGTAAACAGAAACATCGGTAGAAAGACCATCGGCTGCATACTGAAGACTATAGAAGGAAAAAGATGTATGGAAGTTCTTCCAGACTGTAAGATGAAATAAAAACAGAAAACTTTTCACAGGAAATAAGTATTTCCTTTAGAAACAGACAGATTCATTCCTACCCAATAGGTGTAGCTTATTTTTAGAAAGCCATACCTATTGGGTACTTTTTTCGTTCAAATAAAACATAAAAGTACCATAATTTAAGAAAGAAAACAAGCGTATATTTATTTTTTTTCGTAACTTTGCCACCACAAAATCTAAATAATTAATATTAATATTATAACCTAATGAGAAAAGCAGTTGTGTTAATGGCCATACTTAGCCAATCTTTAGGCATGATACATGCCGACAATTATGCCGAAACTAGAGGAATCGGGCAATACCCGGGGCGCCTTTCACAGTTCACGGCTCCTAAAATGGTGAAGGATTATACCTATAGGAACATTGCATTGAACCGTATGGTATATACTTCATCTAATGCTGATTTCAACCTTACGGGACATCTCGTAACGGACGGTATCATCACCTGTAAAGCTCCTTCGTTTCTCAGTGTAAAAACCAATGAGGGCGAATTGTCTAACCGCGACAAGGAGAAAATGATAGACGGCAATACGGTTACAAGCCAATATATCAAAGGTGAAAATGCATTTGTTGAGTTTAATTGGGAAGCCATGAAAGTGAATCTCAAGAAATTGAAATTTACAGGTGAACTGGCTTTCTATAAGGACAAGGCTTCGCAAGGCTATACCATTCGTGTGATGGGTTCACACAATGGTAAGAAATGGGAAGTACTGGGTGAAGAGAAAGGTTCTGATCTGCCTGGTGTTGCTACCAAACAGCAGGTAAGTTCCGACCCTAACAAGTTCCAGGACGTAGTAAAACTCCCACTTAGAAAATTGAATGTTTCTATCCCACTGAAGAAACCTGGCAGCTACGAACATGTACGCATCGAGTTGATTATGCCGGGGGCTGCGTGGTGGCGTATCAAACTCATCGACAACAGTACCTCTTGGCGGCCATCCATGCACTTCGCAAGCGTCTGGAAGTCTGACTTAGCTAAGAAAACTGATGCTAAAATTCAGTGGCTCTATGTAGATTTGGGCACAGAGGCAGACTTCGACCAGGTAAATCTCTTTTGGATCAACAAAGCTCGCAATGGCAAGATTCAGGTTTCAAACGATGCCAAAAACTGGAGCGATATAGCAACCTTGGGGCAGCAAAAGCAGAAAGGTCTGATAGAAAAAATAGCTTGCAAAGGTCATGGGAGATATGTTAGGCTGCTGCTTACAGAACCGGATGCATCCGGTCAATTTGCCTTGTCTGAGATGCAGGTGATGGGTAAGGGTGGCTTGCGTGCCGAAACAGCCAATACCCTAACCTCTACCAATGGTAAGCAGATGCTCAACCAGTGGCAGTTACGACGCGAAGGAAGTGATACCTGGATTCAGGCAACTGTACCTGGTACCGTACTCACCAGCTATATGAATATCGGTGCGGTGCCAGATAATCGCTACGATGACAATATGCGTCAGATTTCAGAATCGTTCTTCAATTCTGATTTTTGGTATCGTACAACTATCGAGTATAAGCCATCAGCCAACAAGCAGCAACATACTTATCTCAATTTCGATGGTATTAACTGGAAGGCTAATATATTGCTAAACGGCGAGAAGATAGGCAGAATTGATGGTGCCTTTATCCGCTCTCGCATCGATATTACCAAGAAACTGAAACCAGGTGCCAACAAGTTGGAGGTACATGTCATCAAGAATGCTCACTTTGGCGTTGTGAAGCAGAAAAATCTTCAGAATACAGACTTGAACGGTGGCGAGCTGGGTGCTGATAACCCTACCTTCCACGCTTCAATTGGCTGGGACTGGATAACCAATACCCCAGGTCGTGAAATTGGTATTTGGAATGATGTCTATCTTACTCATGACAATGGGGTAAGTATTTCTGACCCTGTAGTAACATCTACTTTAAACTTGCCTGATACATTGGCAACAATGACTCCATCTGTCTTCTTACAGAATGCAGATGCTGCAGAAAAGACTGTGAAATTGGCAGGTTATATCGGTAAAATCAAGTTTGAGAAGGAAGTAAGCTTGAAACCAAATGAAAAACGTGAGGTAGCTTTCGCTCCTACCGACTATCCACAACTCAAGGACCAGCACATGAATCTTTGGTGGCCTAACGGTTATGGTTCTCCTTATTTATATGATGCAGGCTTCAGGGTATCGGATAAGACTTCCGGTGAGATGCTTTCTGAGGTCAACTATAAAGCTGGTATCCGACAGATGAGCTATGCCGACCTGGAGACCCAGACCAAGATTTACATCAATGGCAAGCGATTGAACCCATTGGGTGGTAACTGGGGATTCGCGGAGACTAACCTCAACTATCGCGGACGTGAATATGATGCTGCCGTGCGTTATCATAAGGAGATGAACTACAATATGATTCGCGACTGGGTAGGACAGATTGGTGATGAAGAACTTTATGAGGCATGCGACAAGTATGGTATCATGGTATGGCAGGACTTCTGGCTGGCTAACCCTTGGGACGGACCAGATCCTGATGATCACAAAATGTTCCTGGAAAACTCTGCCGATTACATCGCCCGCATCCGCAACCATGCCAGCATCGGTATCTACTGTGGACGTAATGAGGGATTCCCTCCGGCAGCCATTGATAAGGTTTTGAGAGAACAGGTAAAGGATATCCATCCTCAGTTGGGTTATATTCCTAGCTCAGCCGACTTAGGTGTCAGCGGACATGGTCCTTATCAGATGAAGTCACCATCTTTCTACTTCGCTAACCAAAGTCACAAGTTGCATTCAGAGCGTGGTATGCCTAATGTTCCAACCTTCGAATCTTTGAGCAGAATGATGAAACCAGAACACCTGTGGCCTCAAAACGATGCATGGGGACAGCATGATTATACATTGAAGGGTGCTCAGGGAGGTGAATCTTTCAACAAAATCATGGAGAAGCGTTATGGCAAACCTCAGAGTGCAGAGCAGTTTACTAAATGGGCACAGTGGCTCAACTATGATGGCTACCGTGCGATGTACGAGTCTTCTCAGCAGGATCGTCTTGGTTTACTCATCTGGATGAGTCATGCCTGCTGGCCAAGCATGGTTTGGTGTACCTACGATTATTACTTCGAGCCAACTGCCGCATACTTTGGTGTAAAGAAGGCTTGCGAGCCACTGCATATCCAGTATAATCCAGTAAAAAAAGTAGCAGAAGTAGTTAACTTCGCTGGTGGTGCCAAGAATGGCTTGGTTGCCAAGGTTCAGATCTTTGATCTGTACGGAAAGTTAATCAAGGAAGAAAGTAAGGAAGTGAACGTGGGTGAAGACCAGACCGTAGATGCGGTAAGCGTAAGTGAACCGGACGAAGAAGTTTATTACATCAAGTTAAATCTCGAACAGAACAATCAGGTTATTTCTGACAACTTCTATGTCCAAGGTAAGGAAGAAGATAACCTTCAGGCACTCTCTAAGCTCCCTAAAGCAGATGTTGCCATCAGTGGTAAACGTTTTGTTCAACAGGGTGAAGAGTGGATTGGCGAAGTTGAAATCCGCAACACTGGCAATGTTCCTGCCCTTCTAATTCGTTTGAACCTAAAAGGTGGTGATGGCGAACAGATTCTCCCAGTTATATATAGCGACAACTACTTCTGTCTGATGCCAAATGAATGTAAGAAGATCAAGGTATCTTATCGAGATGAGGACGGAAGAGGTCAGGCGCCATACGTCGAGATTTCTGGATTCAATAGATAAATATATCTATACATAATATTATAAGGCATTTATATATAATAAGATACATTTCATCATTGAGGGCAACCGGCATCTGTTCGGATGCCCTCTTTTTGTAGAATAGTCATCCCCTAATACATACTATAAAAGCTTTTCCACCCTTCTTGTACTTTTTGCATAAATAATCATAGAAAAAAAATCAGAATGAGACTATTTGATTAATTAACGTGTCCAATAAAAATTGGACACTAATGTACGATTACATTTGAAGAAATTATCAAAAATGACTGTTTAAAGTGGACTCAGTTAGTAAAAAACGTTTTAAGTTTAAAATCACATAAAATAATAGAAAACTTGAAAAGACTTCCAACTAAAACCACTTTTCTATTTACCTAAAACCACTTTTCTGTTTACCTAAAACCACTTTTCTATTTACCTAAAACCACTTTTCTATTTACCTAAAACCACTTTTCTGTTTACCTAAAACCACTTTTCTATTTACCTAAAACCACTTTTCTATTTACCTAAAACCACTTTTCTGTTTACCTAAAACCACT
>ERZ780167.3050-NODE-3050-length-12464-cov-10.016923_pt1 | contig 12464 bp, 9 predicted proteins | sample MGYA00510982_ERZ780167 | MGnify/ENA primary metagenome ERZ780167 (study PRJEB29588, sample SAMEA2146107) | human gut metagenome | biome: human gut; feature: human-associated habitat; material: faeces | place: Denmark | collected 2008/2010 ... | reverse complement strand
TTCCGCTGCGCCTCCTCTCAAAATCGCAATCGCGTTGCTGGATTGCGATTTTGTTCTTTGCACGTCGGCGCAACGTTGGCTTTTCCTGTTGTGCCGCGCACACACCCGCTGTCGGGGCAGAAAGCCGCACACAGCGGCGACACGCGCCTCACGGCGGCGAACGGTGCCCGCTGTGGAAGGGGGCAAGGATGCAAACCGTTCAAGGTGTTGCCCCCTTACCCTCTTGCTCCGGCAAGCGCCAGAGCCATTGGTCGGCGCGGCGCTCCGAAAGAATGCCGAGATTTCGCTTTGCGATTTTCAGCGTCCGCTCTGAAATGCCGAGCTGCTTTGCAAGCGCAAGGACTTCCTCGGCTGGTCTTGGCTGCGTCAGAAACCTGCGCAGCTCGTCCTCCATCTGCATGGTCTTTGTCTGCACCTGCCCTGTGCCGTTCAGGATGTTGTCAACGGTCGCGTCGCAGAAGCCCTTCCACTGAAAGCCATGCTCCGGATGAAGTTCAAATGCAATGGCTGCGCCTTCCGGCGCAAGGCTGTTCTTGTCCTGCGCAACAATGCGAAGCGTATCCCCGCTTTTCAGCCTCCCGACGATCAAAACGCTTCTGGCCGAAGCGCGGAAGTCGATAGAGCCGAGACCGCGATAGCCGGATTTCAAGCCCTGCGCCTTGTTCATGTGCCCGATCAGAATGACGGCGCATTGTGTGCGCTCCGCCATCAGGGAAAGCCGCTTGAGTACCGGGCGCACCTCGTTTGCGCGGTGCATATCCACATCGCTTCCGAGATACGCCTGCAGCGGGTCAAGCACGATCAGCTTTGCTCCCGTCCTGCGGATCGCTTCTTCCAGCCTTGCGTCACAGAGCGTCAGCTCCCGTTTGCCCTCGTCGATGACCAGCACGCGTGTGCAGTCTGCCCCTGCGCTCTCTAGCCTTGGCTTGATGGTGTCCGCCAGACCGTCCTCGGCGGTCTGGTAGATCACGTTCATCGGCTCCGCTGCCTGCTCGCACTCCGGCAGCGGATCGCCGCGCGTCAGAGCTGCAATGACCGCCAGAATGAAGCTCGTTTTTCCCTCGCCGGGGTCGCCTTGAAGGATCGTCAGCTTGCCCAGCGGGATGTACGGATACCAGAGCCATTGCACCTCCTCCGCGTTGATTTCGCTCATGGAAATCAGTTTTAATGGTGTGTTTCCTGTCAAAAAATCTCCTCCGAATCAAAAAGTAAAGGTGCGTACCACGTTTTTCGCGGCACGCACCTTTCTACTTGTAGTATGGAGATTTTTCTGATACACTCAGAGTAATAGCAGACAAATAAAAATCATTTGCGGACAGGTTTTCAAAGGAGAAACGTATGTTTCAGTCCATTACGTTTTATGTTGGAGAAAAAACGCTTGGTATTTACGGAGAAGAATTTCCGCTTGGAGCACTGACAACGGAGGTTTTGAACATCACGCCAGCGGAATATCAAGCGCTTGACAGCCGCTTGCAATCTGCAATGGAAGGTATGGCGCTTTATGAAAAAACACACAAGCTGACCGACTGGCATCGGGCCAATGAGCAGATGCTCCTGCTGAATGAAGCGCTCTGTCATCATCATATTTTTCGCTTGATTCAGACGGACGCATACATTCTGGCAGAGGCAAAGCAGCTCACGGAAATGCCGGTTGCAGAGGGCGATCCACTTGAAATGAATACGCACGACCATGAGATTTTACGTCAGATCTGTGTGTATGAAGACTACTTGGAAAATCCGAAGAAATACGGCAGAATCAAAAATCCGGAGGAATTGAGTGAGGCGCAGCGGGAATGGTATCTGAACTTGTATCCGCCCATTCCGCCAAAGCCGGAGGCGAAAACCCCGGCGCTGCTGATCGCGCCCGTGCCGCTGGATTTGAAGTGGCAGATGTATAAAGCATATTGTATGAATTATGCGCAGGTGCTTAAAGATGTCGCTTCCGTCTGTCAGACGCTTCGTGCGTTTATTCGGGAGTCACTTTCCGGACTTGAACATCTGTCACCAAACCAATATATTGCGGCCCTGAACGGGTTTCTCTTTCCGGAATTCCGGCACAAGTGGATCGCCAATCCGATAGAAGGCAGCGGCAATTATACGCTCTTTGATGATGTCAGAATCCATCTCGTACCGCGGGAAACGGCGCCGGATTCAGAGCAGTTCAGGATTTTTGAGTATTACGAAACAGAGCATTTACAAACACTTCTGAAGCTGGATTTTTATAAAGGGCTGGAAGCCGGGCATCTGATTCGGAAGTGCGAACTGTGCGGCAGGCTTTTTCTGCTGCAGAAGGGCTATCATACAAAATACTGCGATTCCCCGAATCCGGATAACCCGCGCTATTCCTGTGCGCAGCTCGGTTACCGGACGCGCGGCGTCAAAGAAACAGCGGCGGACAGTCCATTGACGCAGGCGCTTTCTCGCTGCTATCAGCGTATCGATAAGGACAAAGCCCGCGGCATTATCACGGCAGAGGAGCAGATGCGCCTTCGTGCAAAGGCAGAGGAGCTTTACCACGAAGCACGAACACAGCCCGGTATGCCCTATGAAGCATTCGACGAATCCTTAGCAACCAGGAATCTCTATCCGCTCTGCGATGTGCAGCGCAAAAGTAAGCCCGTAGGACGCCCAAGAAAGCAAAACTGACGGTGCTGCGTGAGGAGGTGACAGCTTATGACGAACGAAGAACTGTACCGGCAGTATCTCAGCGGCGACGCGGAAGCCTTTGAACGGCTCTATCTGCAAATGCAGGGATTCATCGCTTCTGTTGCGAAGGATGCGGCGCAGAGCTTCGGCTGTTCGGACAAAGAAATACTGGATGAACTGTGTGCCGAAGGTGCTTTGGAACTTTGTGAGTGTCTTTCCACTGGGGTGTATGACGAGGATAGCGGAAAATTGACCACATATCTGCATCCGTTTCTGCGCGGGAAGATGTATCGCTATTTGGAGGCGAACGTCGGCGTTATAGCACTGCCCAAGGATGAAATGCAGCGTGTGAAGCAGGTGCAGCGGCTGCACAAGGAGGAGAAGTTTTCTCCGGATGAAGTTGCACAGACGCTTGGCGTTTCCGCAGAAAAAGCTGCGCAGCTGATCGGCTGCAAGACGAAACCGCTTTCTATCTCTGCGCTTTCGGGTGACGATCCGGACGATGATCCGCTTGCGTGGCTGCTGCTCGACCAGCACGCTCTCACGCCGGAACAGGCTGTTTACCGGCAAGTCTGCACGGAGGAACTGGAGCAGCTTTTTCGCACACTCAGCGCGAAAGACCGCGCGATCCTCGGTCATACCTACGGCGTATTCGGCTACGAAAAGCTGTCTGCGGACGAGCTTGGCCTGCGCGAAATGCTCTCGCCGGACGGCGTGACCAAAGCCAGAAAAGCTGCACTGGAGCGTCTGCGCAGCCGGTACCCCGGCAGCGGCCTACACCTCTGGCGGGATGTGTATCATGCACTGAAAGACATATAAAATGGGCCTGCATTGGTGAAAGCGGTGCAGGTCTTTATGTTCGAGCAGAGACGTTCTGAATGTTCAATTTCTGTAAATCTTTATGTGAATTTTCACTATATTCACCATTTTTCACTTGCGCGGAGTGAAAATAGTGGTATAATAAAAATAACCAACACGGAGGTGTGATCGATGCAGTACGAAAATGAGCGCATGGAATTTAAATCCCAGCTGACAGATGATATTTACAAGGAAGTCATCGCCTTTACGAACACGGATGGCGGTGTGATCTATATCGGCATTGACGATCAGGGCAATGTGACAGGTATTGACAATGTGGACGAGACCTACACGCGGCTGACAAACGGCATCCGCGACGCGATTCAGCCGGATGTGACGATGTTCGTACGCTATGTGCTGCAGGAGAACAAGGTCATCCGCATTGAGGTCGGCGAGGGCAGCTATAAGCCGTATTATCTGAAGGGCAAGGGGCTGAAACCCGCTGGCGTTTATGTCCGGCAGGGCGCGACGAGTGTACAGGCGTCGCCGGAGCAGATCCGGCAGATGATCAAAGATTCGGACGGCGACGTGTTTGAAGAAATGCGCACCGTGCGGCAGGATCTGACCTTTGACGAAGCAGCGGCTGCGTTCAAGCGGTACAAGGTGGATTTTTCAGACGACAAGTACATTGCGCTGGGGCTTCGGAACATTCACGACGATCAGTACACCAATCTGGCGCTGCTTCTGTCCGACCAGTGCCAACACACGACGAAAATCGCCGTATTCAACGATGAATCCTGTACAGAGTTCCGGGACAGCAAGGAGTTTGGCGGATCGATCTTCAAGCAGTTTGAAAACTCGATCAATTATCTGGCGCTGTGCAACAGGACAGTCTCTACCATCAAGGGTGTCGTCCGCACGGATAAGCAGGACTATCCCGAGGAAGCCATCCGCGAAGCGCTGCTCAATGCGCTGGTGCATCGGGACTACAGCTTCAGCGGCAGCATTATCATCAACGTGAACGACAGCAAAATGGAGTTTATTTCTCTGGGCGGTCTCCTGCCCGGTCTTTCCACGGAGGATATCCGTCTCGGCGTTTCTCAGCCGAGGAATAAGAAGCTGGCGGAGATCTTTCATCGTCTGCGCCTGATTGAAAGCTACGGCACCGGCATCCGCCGCATTTTCAAGCTCTACGCAAGCTGCCCCGTCCAGCCCAGCATCGAGGCAACGACAAATGCATTTAGAATCGTGCTGCCGAACATGAACGCCGTTTCTGCGGGCGCAGAAATTGCGGCAGAATCAAAGCCCGCCGCGCCGGTCATTACGCCGCAGATGAAAATCGTTCTGGACTACCTCAAGGAATACGGTGAAATGCGCGACGAGGAGTTGCAGGAGCTGCTGCATATCAAAAAGACCAGAGCCTATCTGCTGACCCGCCAGATGAACGAGAAAGGGCTGATCGAGGTCGTCGGCAGAGGGGCGGAGAAAAAATATAGATTGAAGTAACGAGGAGATAGTTGCTTTTGGGACACACGGGTGGCGCTTGCTAATGCTTTTTCAACTGTGCGCTCTTTCAGCCGGGCTATAGATACCCAGCCTGAATAAGTTGTTTCCAACAACGAGCCTTGAATGCTTATAGAAATAATGGTACAATATGCACAAAACATAGGGGGAAATAAAAAAGACCTCCTAAGAGGTCTTTTTGCGCACACACTGTGCTGCCGGTGCGACCCGGCGCGTTGAAACAGTTTTTATTTGAACTCGTAGTGTAATTCTATTTATAGGGTAACACACATTCAGGAGGATGTCAACATGAAAAACAGCGAAGCTTACTATCTTGGGCTTGATATTGGTACCGATTCAATTGGATATGCAGTAACAGATCACCACTATGCGCTCAAGAAATTCGGTGGGGAGCCAATGTGGGGAACCACACTGTTTAATGCAGCGAGTACCTCCGCAGACAGACGCCTCTACCGTACTGGGCGGCGCAGGGTGGATCGGCGGCAGCAGCGAATGAGGCTGTTAGAGGATTTATTTGCCGCTGAAATCGTCAAGATCGACCCGCACTTTTTCATTCGCCGCAAAAGTAGTGCATTGTTTCGGGAAGACACACTGTATGGTGTGCAGCTATTCAGCGGTACAGGCCTTTCGGATACAGAGTATCATAAACGCTATCCCACGATCCACCACTTGATCGTAGATTTGATGTCGTCAGACACCGCACATGATATCCGTTTGGTGTACATAGCCTGTGCGTGGCTGCTTGCGAACAGAGGCCATTCCCTTTTTGACATTGCGCCGGAAAATATCCATGAGATCATAAACTTTGCGAAGGTTTATGAAGAATTCTGTACATTTTTGCAGGAACAGGACTATGTGCTGCCGTGGAGTTCCGACATTGTGCCGACGCGTATCGAGGATGTGCTGCGTACCGAATGCGGTATTAAGAAAAAAAGTGAATTGCTCAAATCAGAGATCTTCGGCAGAAAGAAAATAAGCAAAGAACCAACTGATACTTTCCCATTCAATACAGAAGCTGTGGTCTCACTGTTGGCAGGTAGCAAAGTGAAGCCTGCGGTTGTGTTTTGCAACAAGGCCTATTCGGAAATTGACGCTGTTTCGCTTACGATGAATGACGACGTTTTTTCCTGTATTGTATCAGAGCTTGGTGATGATGGAGAATTTCTGGAGCAGTTGCGCAAAATTGTGAACTGCGCACAGTTAAATGCTGCTATGCGCGGTTTTGACAGTATCTCTGAGGCGAAGGTACGAATTTACGAACAGCATAGGTGCGATCTGCGATACCTCAAGCAGTTTGTCAAGAAATACTGCAAGGAAAAATACAACGAAATCTTCCGCGATGCCGTACAGGACAACTACCTCTGCTACAGCCATAATATCAAATCACTGCGCGGTGCTGACAGTTCAAAATTGAAGTTTTCCGGGAAAGACGAGTTCTGCGACTTCCTGACCAAACGGCTAAAAGGTATTTCTGTCAGCGATACCGACAAGCCTGCCTATGAGGATATGATGCTGCGGCTTCAGCTGCGTACGTTTTTGCCAAAGCAGAAGGATGCGGATAACCGCGTGATTCCGCAGCAGCTTTACCGATATGAATTGAAAGCAATTTTGGACAATGCACAAACCTATCTCCCGATGCTGCGCGAAAAAGACGCGGACGGCATCGCCATATATGATAAGATTCTTTCGATTTTTGATTTCCGAGTTCCATATTTTGTTGGTCCGCTGAAAGCAGGCGGCAAAAACGCATGGATCGCGCGAAAAGCCGAAGGAACGATTCTTCCATGGAATTTTGCAGACAAGGTCGATCTGGACAAAAGCGAGAAAGCATTTATTGCTCGCATGACAAATCGCTGCACATATCTTCCCAATGAAGACGTTTTACCGGAGGCTTCTTTGCTGTACAGCAGATTCTGCGTTCTGAACGAGCTGAACAATCTGAAAATCAATGGAACACCGATTCCTGTGAATGTCAAGCAGGGGCTGTATACCGAGCTGTTTGAACAGCGCGCCCGCGTAACAGTACATCAGATCCAAGCATATTTGGTTCGACGCGGCTGCATGGATGATAAGGATACGTTGTCAGGATTGGATGAAAGTGTGAAATCCAGTCTGAAACCCTACCATGTATTTCGTCGGCTGCTTGCAGACGGCGTATTGTCCGAAGATGATGTCGAGTCTATCATTCAGCATATGGCGTATTCTGAGGACAAAACCAGAATGAGAAAGTGGCTCTGCGCACACTATCTGACTTTGCAGGACAGCGACATTTCATACATTCTCCATCAGAACTTTAAGGGATTCGGCCGACTGTCAAGACGTTTCCTGACTGGTATTTACGGCACAGCGCAAGACTCTGATGGAGAAGCATACAGCATTATGGAGCTGCTGTGGTGTACCAACGAAAACCTGATGCAGCTTCTATCCAGCCGCTATACCTTCTCGGATACGATCTGCGAAATAAGCCGGGCGTATTATGCGGCACATCCGAAGTCCCTTGATGAGCGGCTGAATGAGATGTATGTATCGAACGCAGTCAAACGGCCGATTTTCCGAACGTTGGATATTGTGCAGGATGTCGTAAAAGCGACTGGTAGACCGCCCGAGAAGATCTTCATCGAAATGGCACGCGGTGGTACGGCAGAACAAAAAGGCAAGCGCACAGAAAGCCGCAAGAACCAACTGCTGGCACTTTATAAGAAAATCAAAACAGACGACGCCCGCCGTTTCACGGAAGAACTTGAGTCTATGGGGGCTATGGCAGACAACCGGCTTCAGGATCGAAGACTGTTTCTCTATTATCTTCAAATGGGGAAGTGCGCGTATACCGGCCGCACGATCGAGTTAAGCAGGTTGAGCGATGGAACCTATAACCTGGATCATATCTACCCGCAGTGTTATGTGAAAGACGATAGCCTTCTGAACAATCTGGTTCTGGTCGATTCAAAAGAAAACGGAAGGAAAACGGATACATATCCCGTTTCCGCCGACATTCGCAGCAAAATGCAGTCCTATTGGCTGTATCTGAAAAATAACGGCCTGATGACGGATGAAAAATACCGCCGTCTGACAAGAAAAACACCATTTTCAAATGACGAGAAGCTCAGATTTATCAATCGACAGCTTGTGGAAACGCGGCAGTCTACAAAGACGGTTGCAGCGCTGCTGCAAGAACGTTTTCCGGATGCTAAGATCATATATGTCAAAGCAGGCATTGTATCGGAATTCCGGCAAGAGTTTGATTTGCCAAAGTGCAGAAGTGTCAACGATCTGCACCATGCAAAGGACGCCTATCTGAATATTGTAGTTGGAAATGTTTATCACGAGCGCTTTACAAGTAAGTGGTTCTCTCTGGAGAGCGGCTATAACGTTCAGATAAAGAAGCTCTTTGGAAAGCGGCAGGAGTACGCTAGGAACTGCTACTGGCGCGGAGGTGAAGATCTGGCGCTTGTCCGTAAAATGGTGAGCAAAAATGCAGTGCATCTGACAAAATATGCATTTTGCAGAAAAGGTGGTCTGTTTGACCAGCAGCCTGTTAAGAAAAAAGCCGGACTCATCCCGCTGAAAGCGGGGCTTCCAACGGAGAAATACGGCGGATATAATAAGCCGACAGCCTCTTTCTTTGTCCTCGCGAGGTTTGCTGTGAAAAAAGGACATGAGGTCATGTTCGTGCCGATCAATCTGATGGACACCGGTCAATTTGCAACGGATGCCGGATATGCGAAGCGTCGGACCGCCGAAACGATCGAAAGAATCACCGGCACGCAGCCACAGGAAATGGAAATCCTGCTTGGCGGACGGAAGCTGAAAATTGATACTGTGTTCTCATTCGATGGGATACGTATGACTTTAGCAAGCAAATACGACGAGGATTACAATGTATTTAACTCGTTATCCCCCTTGGTGCTAAATAAAGATCAGGAACGCCATGTAAAGGCGTTGGAAGTACTTCAACGTAAGCGCAAGAATGGCAGTACTATCGTTCCAGACGAAAAACATGATGGCATTTCCGTTGAAAAAAATCTCACATTATACGAAGAACTCCTTAAGAAGCTAGAAAGAAGCCCATATTGTAAATTGCCCAAAAACCCAAGCCGACTATTGGCAGAGAAGGAAGCCAGAGACAAGTTTGAGTCTGCCACTATTCTCGACCAGATAGATTGCCTGCTCAGTTTGATCGCATGGATGAATGGCAAATCATACAGTTGCGATTTATCCTCCATTGGTAAAAGCAAGACTGCCGAAAGAATGATCATCAGCAACAAGCTTTCTGCTTTGGCGAAAAAATATAGCAATATTCGCATTATCGACTATTCTCCCGCCGGACTGTTCTCTACTCAAAGCGACAACTTGCTAGAACTGCTATGAGTTGGCGCACAGTCGTGATCTCCAGCCGCTGCAAGCTGGATCTGAAGATGGGCTATATGGTCGTTCGCGGAGAGGATATACGCCGGATTTTTCTGGACGAAATTGCACTGGTCATGATTGAAAATCCGGCGGTCTCCATGACCGGCTGCCTTATCTCGGCACTGACTGAGCGGAAAATCAAGGTCATCTTCTGTGACAACAAGCACTCTCCGCAGGCAGAGCTTGTTCCGTATTACGGCTGTCATGATGCTTCCCGGAAGATTGCCGCGCAGATCAGCTGGTCGGAGTTATCCAAGGGCAACTCATTCGCGAATTCGATAAGGATAAGTTGTTTGTGATTCTCAATCTGCGCAGTTTCTTCGCGGATGACCCTGTTGAAAGATTTCTGGAGACCGTATCTGTGCACGGCTACCATGTGCTGCTTTTGGACTGTGTAGACAGAAAAAAATTGCCGCTGGAGCAGCGCGTAACGATTGACAACGATCTTTGTGAGTTTTAATATTAAAATGTGAAATTACATTCAGCCTTGTCCCGGAAGCTCGTAACTTCTTGATCGGCGTTTTGACGCCGATTTGGGATTTGAGGTTTGAGAGTAGTGTAATTTCAGAGTAGTCCTAAACCAAGCCCTGCGCGCCGGGCCATGTTCCAGTGTTTGAGAGTAGTGTAATTTCAGAGTAGTCCTAAACGCGTGCTGCCGCTTCCGGGCCGTATTTCTCGTTTGAGAGTAGTGTAATTTCAGAGTAGTCCTAAACGCTTTGGTGCCCGGTGCGGCTCTGCTAGGGGTTTGAGAGTAGTGTAATTTCAGAGTAGTCCTAAACTCTGACGAACATCGAGGCCGACCGGATGGAGTTTGAGAGTAGTGTAATTTCAGAGTAGTCCTAAACGTTGGGCCTTGCGGGCCGGTTTCACCCTGCGTTTGAGAGTAGTGTAATTTCAGAGTAGTCCTAAACCAAAATGGCGCGAACCATTGTTGTGTATCTGTTTGAGAGTAGTGTAATTTCAGAGTAGTCTAAAATCTGTAGTTACGGTATTCGACATGCAACTGTTTCACAAAACGGCCATCCACACAGGACTCGTCAAGATTTATGCGCAAAATTGCTTGCAGACTCGGCTGAATGAAGTCAGCCGACAATGAAGGTGTTGTCCAGAACCGCCTACAAGTGCATCTTATTCATGTATTTCTTGTTGCCCCACTGGGCGCCTGCCACGTGGCGCAGCCTCTCGCCAACCAGTATCAGCGCGGGGTTCCCAGCGGGAAACGTCACCCCCACGCGGGGGTGCGAATCGAAGTATCGCTCATGACGTAATTCTGTCCCTATGTCAAGTAGTGACACGAGAAAACATTTGGAGGTGCATCATGGCACTGGAAAATAAATTGGGACTGACGAGTTCTGCCGACCTTGCGCGCGAGGAAGAGCGGATCAGCAAGAAAAAGGCCGTATGGCTGTTTGAGAGCGGCACGCTGGACAAGCTGCCTGTCGGCACGTTTGCGTCGCTCAAGGCGATTCACAAGGCGCTATTTGAGGACATTTATGACTTCGCAGGTGAACTTCGCACGGTGAATTTGGCGAAAGGCAATTTCCGTTTTGCTCCGCTCATGTATCTGGAAGCGGCGCTGACGAACATCGAAAAAATGCCGCAGAGTACTTTTGATGAAATCATCGAAAAGTATGTGGAAATGAACGTCGCGCACCCGTTCCGCGAGGGCAACGGGCGCAGTATGCGCATCTGGCTTGATTTGATGCTGAAAAACGGCATCGGTCAGGTCGTGGATTGGAGCAACGTCGATAAGGAGGACTATCTGCTTGCAATGGAGCGCAGCCCGATTAAGGACGTGGAGATCAAAGTGCTGCTGAAAGCCGCGCTGACGGACGATGTGAATAGCCGCGAGGTCTTTATGAAAGGCATCGACCACAGCTATTATTACGAGGGGTATACGACGTTCAAGACAGAAGAACTGTAGGTCAATTTAAAGAGTCAGCACGAACAGCGGATGACGTTCCACTTGTTCGTGCTGACTTCCTTATACACTGATCCCAGCTATGTACCGCACCTCGACCGCGTGCCCCACTGCGGTTCTATCTTTCCTGATGAATCTCGCGGTTCGTATGGGGCACACGTTCTTGACCATCTGACCGCCGACGGAGCCGGCTTCGCGGGAGGTCAGGGCGCCGTTGTAGCCGTTCTTAAGGTTGACGCCTACCTCGGAGGCCGCTTCCATCTTGAACTTGTCCATAGCCTCGCGTGCTTCGGGAATGTTGATGTTGTTGCTGTTACGGTTCGTCATATCGTGTGTCTCCTTCTTTCAGTTGTGGAAAATCAGTTGGTGATTTCCTCAGTCGTAGTTTGACCGGAACAAAGCAGCTTATGTCTGCCAAAGGAAACCTCGGCTGGAAGGAAAATCGAACGTTTTTTGCCGTGCGGGCTGCGATTCGAAAAGTGCCTTATCCGATCCGTAAATTTATGTTATAATAAATCCATATGATGTTTGGATGCAGCATATGCTGCGCTTTGACGGGAGGCTGAGATATGTACCGGTTATGGATTGTGGAAGACGACATGGGAATTGCGGAGGCGATCCAAACGCAGGCGGAGCTGTGGGATATGCAGGTCCGGTGCGTGCGGAATTTTCGCAATGTGATGGCGGAATTCGCAGATTTTGACCCGCACATCGTTCTGCTGGATATTTCTCTTCCGTTTTTCAATGGCTATCATTGGTGCAGTGAAATACGAAAAGTATCCAAGGTGCCGATCATTTTCATTTCCTCCGCCTCTGACAATCTGAATATGGTGATGGCGATGAATCTGGGCGCGGACGATTTTATTGCCAAGCCCTTTGACCAGAGCGTGCTGATGGCGAAACTGCAGGCTCTTCTGCGCAGAACCTATGGTTTTGGCGCGCCGCAGCAGGTGTTGGAGCACCGGGGCGCGCTTCTGGGTACCGGAGACAGCACGCTGACCTATCGGGACGAGAAAATCCAGCTGTCCAAAAATGAATTTCGGATTCTGAGCGTGCTTCTGAAAAACAAGGGAAAAGCGGTCAGCCGGGAAAAGCTGATGCAGGCGCTGTGGGAAACGGACAGCTTTGTGGATGAAAATACGCTTTCGGTCAACGTCAACCGGCTGGG
>ERZ780167.3038-NODE-3038-length-12510-cov-3.358410_pt1 | contig 12510 bp, 6 predicted proteins | sample MGYA00510982_ERZ780167 | MGnify/ENA primary metagenome ERZ780167 (study PRJEB29588, sample SAMEA2146107) | human gut metagenome | biome: human gut; feature: human-associated habitat; material: faeces | place: Denmark | collected 2008/2010 ... | reverse complement strand
CATCTGTTGCTGGCTGTTTTCAGGCTCTCTGATCCGAAGATACAAAGGGTCATCTCGACGCTCAGCCTCGACGTGCCCACGGTCAAGAAGGAGCTGGAGCAGTATGCCTCTTCGAACAAGGAGGAGAGCAAGCGGATCTACGAGGAGATCAACGTCACGGACCGTGCTGCCAACGTGCTGCACCTCGCAGTACTGGAGGCGCGCATCCAGCATCGCAAGATCGTCGATGTGGAGGACTTGATCCTGGCCATTCTCCACGACCAGACAGACACGGGCGCGAAGATGACGCTGCAGGCTCACCACCTCGACTACATTGAGGCCAACGCGCTGCTGCGCCAGTTGGCCAACGACGTGCAGGGAGGGCTCGACTTGTCCGACGATGACGACGACGATATGCTCTTCAACGACGACGACGAGGAGGATCGCGAGGAGGCGCGCAGCCAGGGTGGTGGAGCGCAGCAGACGCGCACCAAGGAGACCAAGAGTGCGACGCCGGCCCTCGACAACTTCGGTACGGATCTCACGGCAGCAGCCCAGGAGGGAAAACTCGACCCTGTGGTGGGCCGCGAGCGCGAGATCATCCGCGTCAGCGAGATCCTGGGGCGCCGCAAGAAGAACAATCCGGTGCTCATCGGCGAATCCGGTGTGGGCAAGAGTGCCATCGTAGAAGGACTGGCGCAGATGATCGTCCAGCACCGCACGTCGCCCACGCTTTTCAACAAGCGGATCGTGTCGCTCGACATGACGAGTATCGTGGCGGGAACGAAATACAGAGGTCAGTTTGAGGAGCGTATCCGTACGATCCTCAAGGAGATAGAGCGCCACCCGGAGGTGATCGTCTTCATCGACGAGATCCACACCATCATCGGGGCGGGATCGGCGGCGGGGACGAGCTGCACAACATCGTGGGGGCGGGCAGCGCCGAGGGCGCGGTGGACGCGGCCAATATCCTCAAGCCGGCCTTGGCGCGGGGCATGATGCAATGTATCGGTGCCACGACGCTCGACGAATATCGCAAGTCGATCGAGAAGGATGGTGCCCTGGAGCGTAGATTCCAGAAAGTGATCGTCGAACCGACAACGACGGAGGAGACGCTGCAGATCCTGAAGAACATCAAGGACCGCTACGAGCACCATCATCAGGTGACGTATTCTGACGAGGTGCTCCAGTTGATCGTGAAACTCACGGACCGCTACGTCTCGGACCGCTTCTTCCCCGACAAGGCCATCGACGTGCTAGATGAGGTGGGATCGCATATCCACCTGCAGCATGCGGAGGTGCCGAAGGAGATCGTGGATCTGCAAAATGAGATCGAGGAGATCAAGCAGAAGAAGCAGAATGCGGTCAAGAACCAAAACTTTGAGATGGCGGCGGGCTTCCGCGACCAGCAGGTGGAGCGCGAGAAGCAGCTCGAAGAGGCCCAGCACCGCTGGGAGGAAGGCGAGGTCGGCGAGCAGGTGGCCATCACGGAGGACCAGGTGGCCGATGTGGTGTCGATGATGACGGGTGTGCCTGTGCAGCGCATGCAGCAGTCGGAGGGCCTTCGTCTGCGCAATATGGCGACGGAACTGAAGCAGGTAGTGGTGGCCCAGGACAAGGCCATTGAGAAAATGGTGAAGGCCATCCAGCGCAACCGCGTGGGACTGAAGGAGCAGAACCATCCCATCGGCGCATTCATGTTCCTGGGCCCGACGGGTGTGGGCAAGACCTATCTGGCCAAGAAACTGGCGGAGTATATGTTTGGTTCGGCCGATGCGCTGATCCGCGTCGATATGAGTGAATATACGGAGAGCTTCAACACGTCGCGCCTGGTGGGTGCGCCTCCAGGATACGTCGGCTACGACGAGGGAGGCCAGCTCACGGAGCGGGTGCGCCGCCATCCTTACTCCATCGTCTTGCTCGACGAGATCGAGAAGGCGCATGGCAATGTCTTCAACCTCCTCTTGCAAGTGCTCGACGAGGGACGACTCACGGACGGCAACGGACGACTGATCGACTTCCGCAATACGGTCATTATCATGACGTCGAACGCGGGTACGCGCCAGCTCAAGGAGTTTGGCCGTGGCATCGGATTCACGGCGGGTGGTGCCGAGGGCTTCGCGCGCAACGAGAAGGACAAGGAGTATGCTCGGTCCATCATACAGAAGAGTCTGAGCAAGCAGTTCTCGCCGGAGTTCCTCAACCGTCTGGACGAGATCATCACCTTCGACCAGCTGGACCTCAACGCCATCAAGCAGATTGTCGATATCGAACTCAAGGGCTTGTATAAGCGGGTCGGCGAACTGGGCTACGCGCTCCAGCTCTCTGACGCTGCCAAGGAGTTTGTGGCCAAGAAGGGCTACGACGTCCAGTTTGGTGCGCGTCCGCTGAAGCGTGCCATCCAAAACTACGTCGAGGATGGACTCAGCGAGCGCATCCTGAGTGGCGAAATGAAGGAGGGCGACTCTATCCTGGTCAACCTGACGGAGGACGGTTCCAACCTGTCGTTTGACACGCAGGTGCCCGACCACGAGTTGTTCTGACGCGCGGGCACGCCAAGCAAGAAAGACTAAGTCTGCAAGGGCAGACAGAAATTATGAGGGGGAAGAAAGCCATCAAACTTTCTTCCCCCTTATCGTATTTGGGTCAAATCAAAAGCGGAAACTTAGTATTTCAATCCCATGTTGTAGAGGATGAAACTATAGATGTCGGCCTGCTCCTCCAGCTGCTTGCTGACGGGCTTGCCGCCACCGTGGCCCGCCTTGCTGTCGATGCGGATGAGGGTGGGCTTGTCGCTGGCATTGTCGGCTTGGAGCGTGGCAGCAAACTTAAAGCTGTGGGCGGGAACAACGCGGTCGTCGTGGTCTGCCGTCGTGATGAGGGTGGCAGGATACTTCACGCCCTTCTTGATGTTGTGCAGAGGAGAGTAGCCGCGCAGATACTCAAACATCTCCTTGGAGTCGGCACTCGTACCATAGTCGGGAGCCCAGTTCCAGCCGATCGTGAACTTATGGTAGCGGAGCATGTCCATCACGCCCACAGAGGGAATGCAGACGCCAAAGAGGTCGGGACGCTGTGTCATGCAAGCGCCGACGAGCAGTCCGCCATTGCTGCCACCGACGATGGCGAGGTAGGGCGAACTGGTGTATTTCTCCTTGATCAGATACTCAGCAGCAGCGATGAAGTCGTCGAAGACATTCTGCTTCTGCATCTTCGTACCCGCCTCGTGCCAAGCCTCGCCATATTCGCCTCCGCCACGGAGAGAAGCCTGGGCATAGATGCCGCCGCGCTCCAGGAACGGGATGCGGGAAGCGGAGAACGAGGGATTCATCGAGATATTGAAACCGCCGTAGGCATAGAGATAGACCGGGTTCTTGCCGTTGAGTTTCAGGCCCTTCTTGTAGGTGATGAAGAGCGGCACGCGCGTACCGTCCTTGCTGGTGTAGAACACCTGCTTGGTCTCGTAGTCGCTGAGCTTGAAGTTGACCTTGGGCACGGCATAGGGCTGCAGCGAGTTGGCGGCGCGGTCATACTGATATACCGTCCAGGGCTGCGTGAAGGAGGCAAAGCTGACGAAGCACTCCTTGCTGTCCTTGTTGCCGCTGACGCTGGCGCTGCCAATGCCCGGGAGGCTTACCTCCTGCTGCATCTTGCCGTTGAGGTCATAGACATAGATGTGGCTGCAGGCGTCCTGCTGGTAGCTCACATAGAGTTCGCCGCCGATGATGTTGGCGCCATCGATCACGTTTTTGCCCTCGGGGATGACGGTCTGCCAGTTTTCCATCGCGGGCTTGTGGATATCCATCACCATGATCTTATACATCGGTGCACCGTCGTTGGTCAGCAGATAGACCTTGTCGCCGATGGTGGCGATGGGAGAGTAGGCGTAGTCCATGTTGGGGACCACCTTCGTAAACTGCGAGTTGCTGTTTTTCAAGTCGCGGATATAGAAGATGTTGCCCGTGCCGCCGCCCGACTCATAGAGGAACTGCACCGTCTCCTCGTGGTTGACCGACGTACTGAAGAAGTGCATCGGCTCGGTGGGATTCTGGAAGAAGAGCTGGTCCTGCTCCTGCTTCGTGCCGAGGCGGTGGAAGTAGATCTTGTGGGTGGAGTTCTTGCTCGTATAGGCGTTGCCCTCGGGTTTGTCATAGGCGCTATAGAAGAAGCCGTCTCCGAGCCAGGAGGCCCCCGAGAACTTGGCCCACTCGATGTGGTCGGGCAATACCTCGAGCGTCTTCGTGTCCATCACATAAAACTCCGACCAGTCGCTGCCCGAACGCGAGATGGCGTAGGCCAAGTATTTGCCGTCGTGGGAGAAACTGATGTTGCCCAGGGCCACCGTGCCGTCCGTAGAGAGCTGGTTGGGGTCGAGGAAGACGCGAGCGTTCTTCTCCTGCCCCAGGCCGTCCATCTCGTAGAGCACACTTTGGTTCTGAAGACCGTTGTTCTTGTAGAAATACCACTTGCCCGTGGCCTTGATATAGAAGGGTGCTCCCACCTTGCCGTAGTCGGAGACTTCGCGCAGGCGCTTCAGGAGTTTGCCGCGGAAGGGGATCTTGGCCAGGTAGTCTTGTGTCACTTGGTTCTCGGCCTCCACCCATTGCATGGTGGCCTCCGAGTGGTCATCCTCCAAGGGGCGGTAGGGGTCGGCTACTTTCACACCGAAATACTCATCCACGGTGTTGTCCGTCGGAGGGGTGGGGTAGGTCAGGCCCTGTCCGGCAGCTTGGTTGGCAGCCATGGCAAGCATGGCCAACGCTAATGCTTTTTTCATAATCGGTAGTTTACTTTTATAATTATCGTCTTTAGGTTTTTACCTTTACTTTGTCTCATTCCTTTGACAAGGGGAAATGGGGTAATCTTCTCCTTGTCACGAAAGAGGTTTTGCCTTCTCACGAAAGGTTTTTGCCTTGTCACGAAAGGTTTTTCCTTCTCGCGAAAAGTGCTTCTTCTTGTCACGAAAGAGGCTTAGCCTTGTCACGAAAGGGCGTTGCCTTGTCTTGATTAGGTTTTGCAAAGGTATGAAATAAAGTCGAACGGCCCAAACATTCCTCCCTTCTTTTCTGTATGACAGAATGGTTATAATCAGGAAAAGATTCTTCGGAGCAAAAAAATGTCGGAATAGCAGCCTTTTCGACTTACTATTCCGACACGATATCAAGCGGCAGGGCGGAGGATCGCTCCCTTCCTCAAGGGATGGTCCTGCGCCTCCAGATGCGGCTTAGCTTACCTTGTTGAGCTTCTTGATGATAGAGAAGATGAACAGGGCAGACACCAAGCAGATGCCAGCGAGGACACCCCAAATGGTGACGAGGTTGAAGTTGAGACCCCACATGATACCAGGCACCATCACCAGCTGGTTGCCGATGGCGGTAGCACCAAACCACAGACCCATCATCAGACCGGCATACTTGGGAGGAGCCACCTTCGACACGAAGGAAATACCGATCGGAGAGAGCAGGAGCTCAGCGAAGGTGAGGATGAGGTAGGTGGAGATCAAGAGGTTGGCGCTGACACGCGGACCCTCCGTAGCGGCATTGCCCTGGACGAGCGGCAACTCAAGCCCCATAGAGCCAACGGCCATCCAAACGAAGCCGAGGGCAGCGACGAGCATACCGAGACCGATCTTCTCAGGAGAGGTCGGCTCCTTGCCGATCTTGTTGAGCCAAGAGAAGAGCGCCACGCTCACCGGAGTGAGGGCTACGACGTAGCACGGGTTGAACTGTTGGAAGATCGGAGCCTTCACGTCGATGGCACCATCCAGGCTGTTGTACTTGTAGAACAAGAAAGCGATGGCAGCAGCGATCACGGCCAGGGCGATCAACTTGCCTTTGGCGGTCTTGCTCTGTGCAAGAGAGAAGCAGGCATAGACGACGAAGATGCAGGCCACGAGGTTGGTCACGTCGAAGAGCATAGACTGAACGCCCTCGGCGCTGGTCTGTGTGAAGTCGCGTGCAAACAGCGTGAGCGTATTACCGTTCTGGTGGAAGGCCATCCAGAAGAAGATCACGACGGCGAACACCAGGCAGAGGCAGACGATGCGCTCCTTGGTCTCGGCCTTGGAAAGCTCGGGAGCATTGGAGGCAGCAGCGTTGGCAGCCTTCTGGTTGCCCTCGCTGGCGAGGACGTGCTTGTAGGTGGAGCTGAAGGCGTAATAGATAGCGATACTGACGATCAGCGATACGCAAGCCACGGCAAAGGCGAAGTGGTAGGAATCGGCCTCGCTGACGCCGAGAGAGGCCTGAGCCCACTCCATGATCTTGATGGCAGCGGTCGGGGCGAACATGGCACCGATGTTGATGGCCATATAGAACAACGAGAAACCGGAGTCGCGCTGAGAGGAATAGTCAGGACCGTCATAGAGACGACCCACCATCACCTGGAGGTTACCCTTGAAGAGACCCGTACCCAAGGCAATGAGGATGAGCGACAGACCCATTGCGGCAATGGCAACCGTGTCCTTACCCAGCGGCAGAGAGAGCACCAGGTAGCCGAGGAACATGATAAAGATACCCGTGGTGACCATACGGCCAAAGCCAAACTTGTCGGCAGCGATACCACCAATGATGGGCAGGAAATAGACCATCATGAGGAAGGTGGAGTAGATCGTACTTGCCGTACCAGTGGCGAAACCGAAGTTTGCCTGCAAATAGAGCAAGAACACAGCCAGCATCGTGTAGTAGCCGAAGCGCTCGCCTGTGTTTGCCAAAGCTAAGGCCCAGAGTCCTTTAGGTTGATTTGAAAACATAGATGATTTTGAAATTTTAGTTCCTTCCTTGCGGTCGGAAGAGTTAGTAATTGAGTTATTATTTCTTTCTGTTTTATTCTGTTATTTTGTGATGATGTTATTTCTTGATGATGTCAAACAAGTAGGAAGCCTTGACGACGATGTTGCCGAAGTTGGACTTGCCAAAGAAGTCGCTCTTCGAACTCCCGTAGATGTTGCCGAGACCGTAGTAGTAGCGCGCCTCCAACTGGAAGTGGCCCACGCGCGGATGGCTCCATTCCGTACCCAGTCCGGCAGCGATGCCGTAGTCGAACTTCGTTTCTACGGGCATGTCCTCCTGCTTCACGATGGTGTTGGCGCGTCCTGTGCCGTCCGTGGCAAGGTTGGGCGCCGTATAGTTGCGTTGGGTCGATTCGCTCAAGTAGAGTCCGATCTGAGGACCCGCCTTGAAGAAGAAGCTCCAGCCCTTGTTCTCCTGCCCCCATGCCAGGTGGGCGAAGACTGGGATCTGCACGTAGTTGATCGTGCGCTCGTAAGCCTCTGCGTTGCCATTGGCGTTGACGACGGACTGGTCGGCGGGGGTGAGGATGTCCTGCTTCCATCCGAGCGAGGCATAGTTGACCTCCGCGGCAATGGAGCAGATCGTGGAAAAATATTTCTCGCTGGTATAGCGGACTGAGAATCCTCCGGTGAATCCCGCGTGCATCTTCTGCGGCACACTCGGGTCGAACCCGACGTTGGACAATGCGCAACCCGCATTGACTCCGAGCGACAACACGTTGCGGTGCTCTCCTACCTGCGCCTGGAGCGCCTGCGAGCACACCACCGCTATCAGAAGGAGGATCGGTCGGAGATACCGCTTCTGCCCGGCGTATCGCTTGGAAGACCAAGGTTGCGCGTACCGAAAGATTGACATTTCTGCTTTGACTATCATCTGTGGTAGCATATACTAATAGGTAAGGCTCTCCATGGTTTGGTCGGGCTTGAAGTGGATCAGCTGAAACTGCCTGTTCTGCTGTCCTCCGCCCTGGATGGGCAGGAAGCGGAGCCGCGTCTGCAGCGCCTTATATTTCGTCGGCTGCTTCTCCAGTCCCTTGAATGCGGCGCCATACTGCCGGAGTCCCCGTACGAAATACTCGCCGTGGTCGTAGCCCGTCAAGGCCAGGCGCGGGATGTAGTTTTTGTCCATCGCTGCGCCATACGTCTCCTGGTAGAGTTTCTCCAGGGCAGAAGTCTTGTCCGACTGCTTGTTATAAAAGAACGTAGAGGGGATATACGTATTGTACTTAAAGAACCAGTTGAGGTCATAGTCCTGGTAGATGAACCAGTCGTTGTAGCCATACATCGAGATGGCGAGCCCCGGGCGCGTCGCCGTGAGTGAGTCCAACTTATGGAAGACATGCGTCAGTTGCGGACTCTTCTCGGTGTTGAGGACCACGGCGTTGGGCTGCTTGGAAGAAAAATGCTTGGCAAAGTCGGCCATCGACGAGTTGATGCTGGTCAGCTCATAGGGAATCTTGGCCGCGTCGAGCTGCTGTCTCAGCATGCGGGTGAATTTTCCCACGCGCGACGTCGGGTCGTTGCAATCGATGAAGATCGGACGGTGGCTGTTCTGATAGCGCTCCAGGAAGCAGCTGACCGCCATCGCGTTGAGCAACGAGTCGGTCTGATAGACCTGGAAGACCTGGGGATTGCTCTCCACCTCCCGGCTCTCGATGGAGAAGGGAATGACGAGCGCTATCTGGTTGCGACGGCAGAAGTCGGCCAGCGGCTTCACCTGCGGGGTGTAGAGCGGGCCAAAGATGATGTCAAGGGAAGCGGCGTTGGCGTCGAGGAGCGTCGTGCGGATATCGGCGTCCTTGGCTACGTTCCAGGCGTGGACGTCGGTGTTGATGCCTTCGGCCTTCATCTGATTGAAGGCGAGGAGCAAACCACGGTAGTACTCCACCATCCTACGGCCATCGCCATCGTCGTTGTGCAACGGCAGTATCACGCCCACGCGGATCGTGCCATCCTTCTTCTTCGTGGCGGGAGCCGCTGGACGCTGGGCCGATACCGGTCCCTGTGCAGCGACAGACCCCTTGGCAGCTTGCGGAGCAGCTTGCGGGGAAGCCGTGCCGCGGCGCTTGTCTCCTTTCTTACCGAAGGGGACGGCTATCCACGCACCTTTCTGCAGCTCATAGCCCTCCTTTTTCATTTCCGGATTGGCGTCTATGATCTGCTGAATCGTCACATTATAATCTTTGGCGATGCCGAAAAGGGTTTCTCCCCGCTTCACCTTGTGCAGGTCCTGCCACTGTGGGGCCTGACCGCTCGTATGAAGGCAAAGCAGCGAGGCGAAGACCGCGATCCACATCCTCAAGCAATGTCTCATTTTTCCAATTTTATTTTAACCACTTGCAAAGATAGCAAAAAATAGTTGGTTTTGGCATGGGAGTGGAAAGAATTTCGTAAATTTGCACAAAATATCAACGATGAGGCATATTTTCAAGCATATCTTGGCCGCTTTTGTGCTCTTTTGGGGCACACAGGCGACATTTGGACAAGCGCTCTCGCCACTTGCCACGTATATGGACGACAACGGCGAGGAGCAGACGATGGAACCTGGCGGAAGCTACACGGGAAGCGCACCGATAGAGGTCAGTTTCGACGCTGGCGTCACCGAGGTGGGCGACTATACGCCCCATTTCGAATGGCGCTTTTACGAAGGATCCGACGTGCAGAACCCCTACCTGATCCGCTACGAAGAAACCACCAGCTACACTTTCACCAAGGCCGGCATGCAGCACGTCGCGCTCACGGTCTCGTTTGTCAACGGTTCGGACACGATCCGCTTCACCACCGACGATTTCCCGCCCTTTGAGTTTTCCATCAGCGAAAGCAAACTCGAGTTTCCCAATGCCTTCTCGCCCAACGGCGATGGCGTCAACGATGTGTTCAAGGCCAAGAGCACCTATCAGAGTATCGTGGAGTTTCAGGCCACGATCTTCAACCGCTGGGGACAGAAAATCTTCTCTTGGGACAACCCTGCGGAGGGATGGGACGGCACGTTCCATGGCAAACCCGTCAAGGATGGCGTCTATTTCCTCAACGTGGATGCCAAGGGAGCTGACGGACGCCATTTCCGTATTCGCAAGGCAGTCAACCTGTTGCGCACCTACAACGAGGCTGCGGGAACTGGAACGGTGACGGAATAGACCTTCCGCCCCCACGCAAACCAATAGATTGTATTTCCACCGATGGACAAGGATAAAATAGAAGTGCTGGGCGCGCGCGTCCACAATCTGAAGAATATTGATGTCGTCATTCCCCGCAACTCGCTCACGGTCTTCACCGGCTTGAGCGGGTCGGGCAAGTCGTCGCTGGCTTTCGACACCATCTATGCCGAGGGCCAGCGCCGCTATATCGAGACTTTCTCGGCCTATGCCCGCAATTTCCTGGGCAATATGGAGCGCCCCGACGTGGACAAGATCACGGGTCTCTCCCCCGTCATCGCCATTGAGCAAAAGACGACCAACAAGAATCCGCGATCCACGGTGGGAACGACCACGGAGATCTACGACTACCTCCGCCTGCTCTTCGCCCGCGCCGCCACGGCCTACTCCTATCAGAGCGGGGAGAAAATGGTGAAATATACCGAGGAAAAGGTGGTCTCGATGATTCTCAAGGACTATCTCGGCAAGAAGATTTTCATCCTTGCTCCGCTCGTCCGCAACCGCAAGGGCCACTACCGCGAACTCTTTGAGAGCATGCGCCGCAAGGGCTACCTTTATATAAGGATAGATGGGGAAATCCAGGAGCTGACCCAGGGCATGAAGATCGACCGCTACAAGAACCACAATATCGAGGTGGTGGTCGATAAGATGAAACTCGCCGCGCGCCTGGGCGAGACGGAGGACAACCTCTCGCAGCGACTGCAAAAGACCGTGGCTACGGCGATGTGCCAGGGCGACGGACTGGTGATGATCATCGATGCCGACACGGGCGAGGCGAAGTTTTTCTCCAAGCGCCTCATGGACCCCGTGACGGGACTGTCGTACAAGGATCCTGCGCCCAATATCTTTTCCTTCAACTCGCCCGAAGGGGCTTGTCCTCATTGCAAAGGACTTGGCATGGTCAGCGAGATCGACCTGAAGAAGGTGATTCCCGACGACAGGAAGTCGATACGCGAGGGGGCGATCGCGCCGCTGGGAAAATACAAGAGTCAGATGATATTTTGGCAGATAGAAGCGATTCTGTCCAAATATGACCTGGACTTGAAGTCTCCCGTGAAGGACATTCCCCAGGAGGCTATGGACGAGATCCTCTATGGGGCGCTCGAGAAGGTGCGCATCGCCAAGGAACTGGTCCACACGACGACGGACTATTTTGTGGCTTTCGACGGCGTAGTGAAGTATCTGCGGGCCGTCATGGAGGGCGACGAAAGTGCCGCGGGGAAGAAATGGAGCGGACAGTTTATCGCCGACGTGACCTGCGGCGAGTGCCAGGGCCAGCGACTGAACCGCGAGGCTTTGTCCTACAAGATTTGGGGTAAGAATATCTCCGAACTCTCCGAGATGGACCTGGGCGAACTCTATGAGTGGATGGGGGAAGTGGAAAACCACCTCGGCGAGACCCAGCGGCAGATCGCCACGGAGATCATCAAGGAGATTCGCAAGCGCATCCGCTTTCTGCTGGATGTCGGACTCGACTATCTGTCGCTCAACCGCCAGTCGGCCTCGCTCTCGGGTGGCGAGAGCCAGCGCATCCGACTGGCCACGCAGATCGGTTCGCAACTGGTCAATGTGCTCTACATCCTCGACGAGCCGAGCATCGGACTCCACCAGCGCGACAACGTCCGACTGATCAACTCGCTCAAGGCGCTGCGCGACTTGGGCAATACGGTCATCGTGGTGGAGCACGACGAGGACATGATGCGGGCCGCCGACTGGATCGTTGATATCGGACCGCGGGCGGGCCGAAAGGGTGGAGAAGTGGTCTTCCAGGGCACGCCGCAGCAGATGCTCCACACCCATACGCTCACGGCGCAGTATCTGAACCATGAGCGGGCAATCGAGGTGCCGGCCCATCGGCGCAAGGGCAACGGCCAGCGTATCGCTTTGTGTGGGTGCACGGGCAACAATTTGAAGCACGTGGACGTGGAACTGCCGCTGGGAGAACTGATCGTCGTCACGGGTGTGTCGGGATCGGGCAAATCCACGCTCGTCGACGCGCAGATCTCGCTGCTCTACCCATCCGGCACCCCCTACAATAAGGCGTCGAATTCGGGACGTTCGGAACGCAACGACTACACGTACCTGCGCGGCATGATCGGCATCAGCGACGGCGAAAACGGTGAGACCCCGATCTTCCTGCGCGGCAGGGACGCGGACGGCACCCCGCAGAACATCTGGGGCGCGATCGTCGACACATACGCGAACCGCAGCGACGGCGGACTGTTGTCCTGCGCAAAATTCCTCTACCTGACCGCAGGCGGCGGGCCGGACGGACTGCGCCGCCAATACGTCACCTGGAACCAGACCATCGACCCGCGCCTCATGGACCGGCACCGCGACACGTCATTCACGCGAGGACTGATGGAACAGACCTACCCAGGATGCACGACGCACGTCAACGCGCAGGCGTTCCACGCCTCCATCTGGCAGGACATGGGCCTAAGCGCCGAAGCATGCAGGCTCCTGCACAAGATCCAATCCGCCGACGCGCCCTCCAAACTCGACGACATCTTCAAACAGGGGCGCGTCGCCGTATTTTTTCAGGTCGCTCTTAAACTCTATGGTGAGCGTTTCCTTCAAGGGGAT
>ERZ780167.3035-NODE-3035-length-12520-cov-28.819815_pt1 | contig 12520 bp, 10 predicted proteins | sample MGYA00510982_ERZ780167 | MGnify/ENA primary metagenome ERZ780167 (study PRJEB29588, sample SAMEA2146107) | human gut metagenome | biome: human gut; feature: human-associated habitat; material: faeces | place: Denmark | collected 2008/2010 ... | reverse complement strand
ACTCCGTTCGTAGGAGATCAGGTGACTATCTGCGACGCCTTTGGCTTCTAAATCCCGGAAGGGTGCGGCGTATTCGTGAACGGCCAGTGGCAGGTCAAGAACCTCAAGTTCCTGGCAGAGTTCATGAACCAGACGGGCCTAACGACCGGGGACATCGCAAATGGCGTGGGTCTCGTCAGGAATTCAGTCACACGCTGGTTCATGGTGGACGACACCACCCTCAGCAGGATCATCACCGCAGCGGACTACTACGGCTATGACTTCATAATCTCCTATACGGTTCCGATGAGGGAGATTGAAGGCACCAGGCTGGTCATAGAAAAGCCTGCACGCCCCATCAAGGCTCCCGGCAAGAGGCTGGATTTCATACGTGAGGCCATGAAGTCGGCAGCCATTACCAACGAGGCGCTGGCGCAGAAACTGAACGTCATACGCAACACCGTCCAGCTCTGGTTCAAGAAGGACGACATCACGATCAGCAACATCTACAAGATTGCCGAGGGCTACGGGTGGGAAGTCAACATCACGTTCAAGCTGAAGAATAGATGAATTGCACTATATGAGATATATCATGTTTCTGAGAAACAAATATTGTGTTGTAACTGATAAAAAATAAACCTACAGGTTGATATTTATATTTTTTTTCATAACTTTGCATCTTGAAAAAGTATAAAATGCAGTACGATCTTATATATCCATCAGATATAGACCAAATAAGGAGTGTTCCTTGCGTGGTTGCGGCATCATATTTTGAAGCCAAAGAGTTAATCGCATTTGGAGTGAGTCATTCGGCATTTGATGTTCAGAACCCGTTTGTTGAAGATAATGAATTCGAGAAAGCATTCAAATTATGGGATTCGCCATTCTATCTTAGAAAATTCTTCAATGATAATATTGAATATTTTAAACAAGAATATTGGATTGGAATAACAGAGGATGAATTTGTCCGGGATGTCACAAAATCGTTGAACGATATCCGGAAAGAACTAATAAATCTTTTTGCTGATCATAGACTCCATGCAGTTGTTGAGCCTCTTGTTCCGGAAGAAGAAGGTTTGCGATTGTCCCAAAGCATAAGGGTTAAACTTAAACAAGGCTGGATTCATCACAGGTTGGCTTTTAGATTCTATGCAATAGAAATCGAAGAAAGAAAATGTTATTTGATAACGGGTGCGACGATAAAGGTGCACAAGGACATGCAGAAAGCTCCAAATACAAAAATTGAAAAGGAGAAATTGGAATATGCGCTTAATGAGCTGACAGAAAATAAGGTTGATACGAAAGAATTGTTCATTGATTTTATATTATAAAAATGTAAAGAATCGAGATATGGAAGAGAATATAAAGACCAAACGCATGAGAAAGGTGTCTTCGTGGATGACTGATGCCGTTGAGGCTATCAATAACGAAGACGAAATTCTGGCAGGAAAGAGGATTGTTCTCAAAATTATTAGATATATGGAAAACAACCATATGTCACAAAAGGATTTGGCGGAAAAACTCGACGTTTCACCACAGTATATTAATAAATTTCTTCATGGACAAGACTGCGACATTAAAGTTTCGACAGCTATCAGAAATGGAAAAATTCTCGGTCTGAAACTAATAGAAGTGCCGGATGTGACTACAAAAAAGCAGGATGCTCCTGTCGTTCTCTATGCGGTTAATAATTATTCGTATAGGGTATGCGATGTGGGAAAATACTCATATAACCATGTATTTACTCAACAATTCAGACATAATAATTAGATTATGAAAGAAATTAAATATGCGCTACGAGGCGTGACGATTGATCAGTTCGCAACAGTCTTTGAACCGGCGAGTGACAATGTTGAAATAAATATATCGATTCCGATTAAGACCAATTATGGAGGAAGGGCTCTTGCGGTTGGTGCGAATATTCAGTTCACTGAAGCTGGTAGGCCATTTATGGTTGCTGAGGCATTTTGCCACTATGAAATAGAAGAAGCTTGTTGGAATGATTTATCTGATGGCGGCAAGACAAGTGTCGCTCTTCCAAAACAATTCATGGACGCACTTGCTAGAATTGCTATAGGAACATTGCGTGGTGCAATTTGCGTCAAGACTGAGAATACTCCATTTGCCAAGTATTGTTTACCAATAATTGAAATTGGCGCTTCGCAAGAGTGTGAAGATTTTATAATTTCTAAAGAGTAACACTTGGGGACTCGTTAAAAAATGGGATAGGCTCAGAACTTGCTAATCCACGTTCAATGTTTGGAACTGTTCTGGGCAATTGGTTGTTGACAGACTGATAATAGGAAGTTCTTACGAGAGAGCTTTACGTGTTTGTGCATACAATGAGAAAGAACATTACGTTTAAGCTGAAAAAGGATAAATAACAAGGACACTTAAATGCAAACTGCTATGAAACTTTACGGATTATTCGGAATAGCCTGCTTATCTGCTGCTTTGACAATATCATCTTGTGCTAAATCTGAGCGGCGGACCTCAGGGTGGGATGTCAAATTTGAAGACTGGCCGCTTACCGACTGCTCAACAAGCACACGGCCGGTCCGGGACCTCGTGGCATATAAAGTGCTTGGCGTACCATACAAGTGGGAGGAGGACTGGCTGAGCGGCACGACATATATCATTAAGCCCGACTTTAATGGAACGAAGTCATCTTTCTCATACAAAGATTATTTGGAAAAGAATCTTTGTAGTGGGACTCATGGAGCGTATGAGAACCTTATCGAGTCTAAGACAGACATGATAATCGCAAGCCGAGATATTTCAAGGAATGAATTGAAATCAGCTAATGACGTGGGAATCAAAATCATAACCAAGCCTGTGGCCATCGACGCGTTGGTGTTCATCGTCAATCCCAAGAATCCAGTCAGGAATCTGAGTTCGGATCAAGTGCGGAAGATTTACACTGGCGAGATAACCAACTGGAAAGAGGTCGGCGGCGTTGACCACACCATCACTCCTTATATCCGTGATACTGATTCCGGAAGCCAGGAAAAAATGGAGACCCTTGTAATGGCTGGGCTGACTATGATTGACGGTACTTATATGCCTGAAATCATTGGCTCACAAATGGCATCGCCATATTTGCAGATTGAGATGGATGAATACGGCATCGGCTACACACCATTCTTCTATTGCACGGCGATGGTTCGTGATTTGATGAAAGTGAATATGTTGTCCATCGATAGCGTCGTACCGAGCAAAGAGTCTCTGAAAAATAATACCTACCCTTTTGTATCAAGCATCTATGCTGCAATCCGCGAGACGGAAAGCCAAGAGAGTATAGCACACAAACTTTTCCAGTTCATCTTTACGAAAAGTGGTGCGGATATGATTGACGAGAGCGGCTATATCGCAATCAAGGACTGAAGGGACGTATATTAACTTTTATTACCTTTCTAATATAATTTGTAATGGAGCTACGTAAGACACTTGCTGTTTGGCTTACCGTGATGACTGCAGCCTGTTCCTGCAACAGAGAAGCATTCAAGCCTGTAGATAATGTCGTTTTCATACAGGACGCAAGACTTGAGGAGGCAGGGCAGACACTTTCGCCTGGCGATGCCTTTCATCTTCATGGCATAGGCTGCCAACAGACGGACAATGTCATGCTTACATTTACTTGGAAGACCGTTGACGCAACTATTCCTGTAGGTAAGGTGTCCGGTATCTATGCAAAGAAACAAGATGTGACGCCAGTCGGCATAACCGCCGTCCTTCCATATAGGTATCCGGCAGCGGATGTGGAAGTCAGCGTAATGCGTGAGGGAAAGCTGCAGAGAATCGGATTATTGAGAATCACGGACGGACAGTCACCGAAGGAATTGAGACTCTACGGAGTCAGCCATGTGTCCTGCAAAATTGACGGATTCATGCTTGACATGAACAATGCCTGCCAGAAATCCCTTGAGGTTGCACTGCCTGAGAATCTCCATTCAGTCATCAATGTTCCGCGATCATATGGGCTTTGTGGCATCTCTGGGAAGGACGAGCACCGGACAGCCGTATGTGTCGATTTCTTCACCGGCGAGGTCAAGACTCTCGCTATTGATGTCATGGCATTATTCCTGACTCCGTCAAATGCCGCCGTGGCTGTTGTATGTCATGATGGAATCTGCGCCTTGCAGACATTGCCGATTGAAATCGGAGCCGACTATATGACAAAGTCGGACGCACTTGGACCTGTGCAGCCGACTTTTGCCATGCCAGATGGCCTGAAGCCTGAATATTTCGGAAACCATCCAGGAGTGTCCATCGGAACGGAAGAATCTACTTCATATCTTCTTTCTGCAAACAAGGGTGATGGCAACTGGACTGCGGTCATGCTGGACAAAGAGGGCTTCCACATAATGGAGGATATCGCAGCCGAATCATTGATTCCGTTCAGGGCGGGCAGTGACGCCGGCTATATTGCCACATACGGAGGGTTTAGTCTGTTCCGCCTGGTCAATCCTGAAAACGGAACTATCGGCCAAGCCATTTACACCTGCAAAATCGGCCAGATAATATCCGCCACGTCGAATTCTGAAAAGCCTGGCCACATTCTTCTGAACGTTTCGGAGACATCCAATGGCTTGCAAATCTATGATCTTGCTTGGAACGACACGAAATCTCTATCCCATATCACTTTGCCGAATTCAGCAAACGACTATGCAGAAGTTCTGATGGCGAACTGATTCTAAAACAGACTGGGCTCTTGATTACTCAAGATCCTCAAGTGAATCAGACGATATTTTAATACAGCGTGGAATTGCGGACAGAATAATCCAAAATTCCACGCTGTATCATATAAGTTATTATGAAATAATTCGTTATGATGTCAGGTGCAGATTTCTTCCGCCACCTCATCATAACTTGAATGACAATCCTGCCGACACGTAGCCCGCGTCATGGCCGCCCTCCACCCAGAGTCCGGCCTTGTTGCAGAAGTACCAGCGGAGTCCGGCAGTGGCCAATATGCCCATCTTCGTGTCCATCTTGTTGAATGTGGAACTGGCCTCCTCTCCGCTTTCGTGGTCAGTGGTGTGTTCTCCGATCAGTCCGGCATCGACCATCGCCCTCGCGTAGAGTTCGAGACGGCTGCAGAGTGTTATGTGGTAGCTGAGACCAGCCGCAAAGTCAACTCTGTTGCAGTACGTGTCCTGTTGTTTGTCGCCATAGCCGTTGTCCAGCATCCAGTTGTAGCTGTAGCGGGAGTATTCGCCTCCTATTGACCAGCCCAGGCTTCCGAAACGTCCGAAATCAAGGAAGCAGATGTCCGAATATATCATTATCGGAGGGACAGCCATCTTGAATGAGGATTTGGAGCAGTCAGTGGCATGCTTCATCACCTTTGTCCACTCCGCGATCACAGGGGAGGCGCCGACCTGGATTGTCCTCGTGTATTTCGGGAACACTATCTCAGATTTGGTACGCTTCCAGTCCACGTTCTTATTGGCGTCGGAAGAGGCGATTCCTCCCTGGACACCGACCTGCCCGTCCTTGAGCTTCCCATCCACGCGGAGAGCAGTGCCTCCGTAAGAGGCTTCCCACGCATGGATGACATCCATGAACGTGCTGAATTCGCCCTCCCGTATCCTTGCGGCAAATTCCGGATAGTCATATATCTTTCCGAAATACTTGTTCAGCATTGCCCCGGACATCGACGGCTCAGCCTTGTCAAAGATGCTGTTGCGGGTATCAGACCCGACCATTATGGCCATGTCCCCGGCAATGCTCAGGTACCACGAGCGGACCGGTCTCACGACCGTGATGTTCCTTCCTGTCCTTTCGGCTTCGACAGTGAAAAGAGAGTACAGGTCAATGCCTTTGCCCCGGTATTCCTCACGCACCCATTCGACCTTTGCCGGGCCGCCCAATGCTCCGTACATCTTGACCAGTCTCTTCACATATTTGTCCGAACCGTCAAGAAGCAGGGAATCGACGTCTTCATTGACATATCTCATCCTCTTGCCGTCGGCGGTAAGGCTTATTTCAATGTTGTCGGGGCGGTTGACAAGAGCCGAACGGAGATAACCGTCAATGACTTTGTCCTCTCCCTTGTTGAGCCATACCCTGACATTGACAACCTCTTCCTTCTGACGTTTTGCCTTCTTGTCGGAGACTGTCTGAGCATGCGACGTGATACCTGCCGACAGGGCCAATGCCGTCAAAGCGCAGGTGATGATTCCCGTTTTCATGTCCTATTCGGTGTCAACGGAGAAACTTAAGCCGAAACTGCCGCCGCCATAGCTGCCGCTGAAAATGTAATTCTTCTTGTCCACCGTCTTCCGGTAGATTTCAGAACCTTCGCTCTTGGTGAAGCCTGCAGGTATGAACTTGGCGTAATAGGTGGTCGATACGGACTTGTCGCAATCGTAGTCGAAGAAGGTCAATGTCTTCATGCTGCCGAGCTCTTTATACTGCCAATTCTCGACTTCCCCGTCAAATACAGGAAAGCCGTCCAGGAATGGATACATCTTGAGAATCGTGGCCCATGTTTCCTTTTTTGCTACAGGGTCGATTACAGTTTTGTTTCCTGACTCTTCCTTGCCGCAGCTGAAAATCATCATTGCGGCACAGATGAATAATAATAACTTTTTCATGTCGTTAGTGATTTATATGACACAAATATACTGCCCCCCCCCCCTAAATTACAAGAGAATAATTCACTTTTTTATAATCTGTTCAGTTCCTCTAGATTCCTGTCAATTTTCTCGAATCTTTGCTTTCCGAAACCATATGTCAATCGCAGCAGAATCTTGCGGCTCTCCTCATGCCCCCATGACGACAGTATCAGGTTATCTTTTGTCCCATAACTGTCCCAACGCTCAGTGTGGAAGACATCCGTCATCAGCAGGGCTATGCGCAGGCAGTCGTCAAGCCAACTCTTATTGAGGCCCAGGTCAACGCTGCCTGTCGGCCTGCAGACCTCATAGCTTCCGCCCTGCCGTTTGGAGTAGAATCGCCCTGAGATTTCGAGGTTGATGCCGAGCGGCAAGAGAAAGCTGTTGCTTGAAGACAAGAAACAGGACGGACGTCTGTACTCATGTCTGTACGTTTCGTAATCAGTTTGTTCATGAAGTAGTACAGTCCGACGTTTGGGCGAGCATCTCTTGACCTGCTCAAACGAAAAATGGTCTTCATCGACCTGTGCTTCAACTAAATTGCGGAAGAACCTTACAACTTCTATCAAGAAGCGACATGATGTTACCCTTAGCCGACACGCTTCCTGAAATCTTGAAATTATAATAATCACTACTATTTAATGAGAAGTAATTATTGCCATCCTTTCCCGCTCTAAACATCAATTTCTCCCCATCCGATAGAGAGATAGAATCTCCTATGATATATGGTGTCCAATTAAAACCATTCGTGCTATATTCCAAAGAAATTGTACTTGGTTCACGATTTTTAATTAGACTTATCGTTGACTCTCAGGAAGACACGAATGTAAGACATAATGATTCCTCCGGATTGGGTTTTTGTTAATCATCTGATGTCTCTGCATCACTTTCGATGGTCCAACCTTCCGGAATACCATCATCTCCCCTGACATCCCAAGTAGCGTACTTGCTTTTGACGAATGTGCCGGTAGAGGCGACGCCCCAAAGCCAGTAATCAGTTTCACCAGAAGGTTTATCAGTAAACAAGGCCTTGACATAATTTAAGCTCGTGCAGCCATTGAACATACCTGAATAACACTCCACAGCCAATTCCGTGGCAGGAAGCGCCGGAGCCTTGGTTAAACTCGTACAGTCATAGAACATCCAAGAGTAACAACTTGAAGCCAATTCCGTCGCTGGAAGTTCCGGAGATTTCATTAAGTTCGTACAGCCAGAGAACATACTAGAATAACAATAATCTGCCAATTCCGTCGCTGGAAGTTCCGGAGCCATCGTTAAGCTCGTACAGCCCCAGAACATACAGGTATAACACACCTTAGCCATCACCGTCGCCGGAAGTACCGGAGCCTTTGTCAAATTCGTGCAACCCCTGAACATCCCATAATAACAAAACTCACCCAATTCCGTCGCAGGAAGAGTCGGGGCTGATGTCAGTGACTGACAATCCTTAAACAAGCTACTAAATGCGTACCTCGGGATACGATTGCCTCTACAATTCCTATCAAGAAGAGACATAATGTTGCCCTTCGCAGCTACTTCTCCGGAAATTGCGAATTGATAATAATTATCTCCTTTAAAAGAAAAGAAATTTTGCCTTTGTTCTCTCGCTCTAAACATCAACTTTTCTCCATCTAATAGAGATATAGTTTCCCCGATAGTATATGGCGTCCAAGCAGAATCATTCGTGCTGTATTCCAAAGTGATCGGGTTTGGAGCACCATTTTTAACTAAACTTACCGTAGACTCTCCAGTGGAAACAAATGTAAGATAAGATGCCCCCGCATCACTTTCAACAGTCCAACCTTTCGGGATTCCACTATCTCCCCACACATCCCAAGTAGCGTCCTTGCTCTTGACGAAAGTTCCGGTACGGGCGACATCTGAAAGCCAATTTCGAGTTGTTTCTCCGGAAGGCTCATCAGTGAACAAGGCCTTGACATAATTTAAGCTCGTGCAGCCATAGAACATCCCTTCATAACAGCCATAAGCCAATTTCGTCGCAGGAAGCGTCGGAGCCTTGGTTAAGCTCGTGCAACCAGAGAACATTTGTAAATAACAACATGAAGCCAAATTCGTCGCAGGAAGTTCCGGGGCCTTTGTCAAGCTCTTGCAGCCATTGAACATACTACCATAACAATTCTCTGCCAATTCCTTTGCGGGAAGTACTGGGGCCTCGGTTAAGTTCGTACAACCAGAGAACATATACCAATAGCACCTCTCAACCAACTTCGTCGCAGGAAGCGAAGGCGCCTTTGTTAAACTCTTGCAGCCAGAGAACATCCCATAACAACACCATTCTGCCAATTCCGTCGCAGGAAGTTCCGGAGCCATCGTTAAGCTCGTGCAGCCATAGAACATCCCTTCATAACAGCCATGAGCCAATTTCGTCGCAGGTAACTCAGGAGCCTCGGTTAAGCTCGTGCAGCCTTTGAACATTTCTAAATAACAACATGAAGCTAATTTCATCGCCGGAAGTTCCGGGGCCTCTGTTAGGCTCGTGCAGCCAGAAAACATCTCTTCATAACACCTTAAAGTCAATTCCATCGCAGGAAGGTTTGGTGCCTTTGTCAAGTTCGTGCAGGCAGAGAACATATATTCATAACAATAATAATTCAATTTCGTCGCAGGTAATTCAGGAGCCTCGGTTAAGCTTGTGCAACCTTCGAACATTTTATAATAACACGCCTCAGCCATTACTGTCGCAGGGAGAGCTAGTGACTCTGTTAAGCTCGTGCAACCAGAGAACATACTAGAATAACAATAATCTGCCAATTCCGTCGCAGGAAGTTCCGGAGCCATCGTTAAGCTCGTGCAGCCAGAGAACATCCCTTCATAACAGCCATAAGCCAATTTCGTCGCAGGTAACTCAGGAGCCTCGGTTAGGCTCTTGCAGCCAGAGAACATATATTCATAACACTTATAAGCCAATTCCGTCGCAGGAAGGTTTGGTGCCTTTGTCAAACTCTTGCAGCCAGAGAACATATATTCATAACAATAATTACCCAAATTCGTCGCAGGGAGTTCCGGAGCTGAAGTCAATGACTGACAATTCCTAAACAATTTTTCAAATGCGAAGCTCGGCACGGCATTCTTACGGCAATTCCTATCAAGAAGAGACATAATGTTGCCCTTCGCAGCTACCGCTCCGGAAATTTCGAATTGATAATAATTGTTACTGTCAAAAGAAAAGGTATTATTCCCTTGTTCTCCCGCTCTAAACATCAACTTTTCTCCATCTAATAGAGATATAGTTTCCCCGATAGTATATGGCGTCCAAGCAGAATCATTCGTGCTGTATTCCAAAGTGATCGGGTTTGGAGCACCATTTTTAACTAAACTTACCGTAGACTCTCCAGTGGAAACAAATGTAAGATAAGATGACTCATCCGGATTGGGCTTTTGAGGATCATCTGATGTCCCCGCATCACTTTCGATGGTCCAACCTTCCGGAATACCATCATCTCCCCTGACATCCCAAGTAGCGTACTTGCTCTTGACGAAAGTGCCGGTAGAAGCGACATTTGAAAGCCAGCCTTCAGTTGTTTTTATGGAAGGTTCATCGGTGAAAAAAGCCTTGATATAATTTAAGTTTGTGCAGCCAGAAAACATTCTTTCATAACAACTATAATCCAAATAAGTCGCTGGAAGATCCGGAGCCTTCGCCAAGTTCGTGCAGCCAGAAAACATTCTTTCATAACAACTATAATCCAAATCAGTCGCTGGAAGATCCGGAGCCTCGGTTAAGCTCGTGCAGCTATTGAACATATTAGAATAACACCCATAAGCCAATTCCCTCGCAGGAAGCTCCGGAGCCTTAGTTAAGCTCGTGCAGCCAGAGAACATACTGCTATAACAATACGAAGCCAATCCCGTTGCTGGAAGTTCCGGAGCCTCGGTTAAGTTCATGCAGCCATTGAACATATTAGAATAACACGCCTCAGTCAATTCCGTCGCTGGAAGCTCTGGAGCATCAGTCAGGCTCGTGCAATCCATGAACATAGCAGAATAACAACTATAAGCCAATTCCGTCGCAGGAAGCACCGGAGCCTTTGTTAAACTCGTGCAACCAGCGAACATTCTAAAATAACACCACGAAGCCAAATTCGTCGCGGGAAGCACAGGATCTTCAGTTAAGCTCGTGCAACCGGAGAACATCTGAAAATAACAACTCTCAGTCAATCCCGTCGCAGGAAGCACAGGAGCTTTTGTTAGGCTCTTGCAGCCAGAGAACATACTGTTATAACAATACGAAGCCAATTTCGTCGCTGGAAGCGCCGGAGCCTTCGTTAAGCTCGTGCAGTCCTGGAACATACCATAATAACAACTTGAAGCCAATACCGTTGCTGGAAGCTCCGGAGCATCAGTTAAGTTCGTGCAGCCTTCGAACATTTGCTTATAACAGCCCTCTGCCAATTCCGTAGCCGGGAGTTTCGGGGCTTCCGTCAAGCCAGTACAATCACAAAATAAATAAAAAAACGCATTAGCTGGTACTGCATTCTTACGGCAACTTCTATCAAGAAGCGACATAATGTTACCCTTAGCGGCGACGCTTCCGGAGATTATAAACCTGTAATTATCCAAAGGTCCCTTTGAGAAGCGTTCATTCCCAGTTTCTCCGGCTCTAAACGATAATTCTCCTCCATCTAATAAATAAATGGCTTTCCTGATTGTATACGGATTCCAACTCTTGCCATCCAAACTATATTCTAGCGATATGTCAAATGGCTCTCCAACTTTTGCAAGTGCAACTAACGATTCTCCGGAAGACACGAATGTAAGACATCCAGTTTCTTCCGGGATAGGTTCAGGATTAGGCTTCTGAGGTTCATCTGGCAGTTCCGCTTCACAAGACCACAATCCCGCAAGCACGATTAAAGAAAGAAAAAGGCCAAATACTTTTTTCATTTTATCAGTTTTTTTAAAGTCTTGCGATAAGCTATTACCGCTGCACTATTTGTTATTATTATTTCTATTGGTTTTCGCTCACCATTGAGATTAGCCCCACTAATTTAATAGTTTTCCTCGAAAATACCATCGAACAATTCATTTTTCATTCAATCACTTCGCCATTAACCCTACAATCCCGTCAAGTCAAAGCCAAAGGCCACCGGTGAAACCCAAAAGCATTCTCAATCGAAGAGGACAGAAAGAAAGGTTCAAAAAGAAAGAGAGACCAACCCTTTTGGGTCAGCCTCGCGAGCCGGATTTCTTCTGTTTGCCCTTCAGATACTTCCAGTAGTTTCTATTCTTCGTATAGTCATCCTGTGCATTCAGCACACCGACAATATCGAGCACACTATACCACCATTTGAATTCTCCTCATCCCAAATGGCCCTGACCTCCCGATCATCAAAGAAACGGATTGATATTTTGCTCGTAAACAATCGGTTATCTTAGATTTGCAGCGTAGTTTTCTGCACCAAGATTTATTATTACAAAATTAGTAAATTTATGATGATAATCATACATCTTATTTATTATGCAACGCGAACATAATGTTTATGGAGCATAATACAGAATTCTGAGCCAATTTTCTGAAGCCCTTAAATCAATGAGAAAGGCTCTCCTTGACATCGGATGCATTGTATTGATATTCTTCAATCAGCAGTCTCATATCCTATCAAAAAGTTTCTTCGGCGAGTTACCGGCAAGTTAAAAATCAAGTTGTCGTCAAGTTGGCTATATGTCTTGCAATGGCTTCTATGGGCGTTTCGGTTCTTAATCTTTCTCGAAAATCAAGTTGCGAGTAAGTTAAAATCAAGTTACCGGCAAAGACGCAAAGACAGTGATTTTTCTGTCAACAAAAACGGTTCTTCCGCAATTTAGTTGAAAGACGGAGTTTGTACTGTTAGCAAAGGAACCTGGCATAGACGCGAAAAATCAATTAGCTAAATATCAAAAAACCGTAGTTTTAGTGCAAT
>ERZ780167.3033-NODE-3033-length-12524-cov-16.379581_pt1 | contig 12524 bp, 12 predicted proteins | sample MGYA00510982_ERZ780167 | MGnify/ENA primary metagenome ERZ780167 (study PRJEB29588, sample SAMEA2146107) | human gut metagenome | biome: human gut; feature: human-associated habitat; material: faeces | place: Denmark | collected 2008/2010 ... | reverse complement strand
CAGGGCTCTCGTGGCGGCTTCGCCGCCTTTTTTTAGAAGATGGTATTCTCGTATCACAGCCTTACTTGAGCAAAGCTTTCATTCATGGGCAAGGGGCAGCACGCCATAGAGGCTGACCCTGATCCCCATGAAATGGCTCTGCCATTTCATTTCTCTATCTTGCTAAAAGGATGAAATCAGTGTATGATAATTCTATATGACACTGGTTTTATAAGGAGTATTTTATGGATTACATTCTTCGCATCCTGCCGAATATGTTTGCCGGGCTGGGCGTATCGGCACAGATCTTTCTGATCACCATCGTGCTCTCGCTGCCGATCGGTATCCTGCTGGCACTGGTCCGCATTTCCAAAGTCGCTGTTTTCCGCAAGCTCGCGGAGATCTATATTTACGTCATGCGCGGCACGCCGCTCATGCTGCAGATCATGTTCATCTACTACGGGCTGCCGCTCATGCTGAATGTGCAGATCAGTGATTTCCCGGCGGCGATCCTTGCCTTCGTGGCGAACTATGCGGCTTATTTTGCGGAAATTTTTAGAGGCGGCATCCAGTCTATCCCGAAGGGGCAGTATGAGGGGGCAAAGGTCTTGGGCTTCACCTACAGGCAGACCATGTGGCATATCGTGCTGCCGCAGGTCGTGAAGCGTGTCATCCCGCCGCTCGGCAATGAGACCATCACCCTTCTGAAGGATACCTCGCTCGTCTACATTCTGGCGATGAATGACCTCATGCGTGTCACCCGCGCCTTCGTGCAGCGTGACTTCGATACCATGCCGTTCCTTGTGGCAGCCGTTTTCTACCTCGTATGCACCGCGATCTTGACGAAGATCCTGACGTATGTGGAAAAACGCTATGCGGTATATGAAGAATAAGGAGGATGGACATGAGTTTTATTGAAATGAAAAATATCCGGAAGGATTTCGGCAAGCTCACCATCCTTCACGGCGTCGATATGACACTGGAAAAGGGCGAAGTCATCTCCATCATCGGGCCTTCAGGGGCCGGCAAGAGTACGCTTTTGCGCTGCCTGAACCATCTGGAAACCATTCAGGGCGGCTCGATCGCAGTCGATGGAGAATTTCTTGCCGAGGACAAAGACGGCAAGGTCACCTACGCGAGCGAAGCAAGAACGAAGGAGATCCTTGCCAAGATGGGCATGGTCTTCCAGTCCTTCAACCTTTTCCCGCACATGACCGTGCTGGATAACATCATGGCCGCTCCCATCTACGTGAAGGGCATGAAGAGGGAAGAGATCCAGCCGATCGCGGAAGATCTTTTAAGCAAGGTCGGCCTGCTCAATAAAAAAGACATGTATCCCGGCAGTCTTTCCGGCGGTCAGAAGCAGCGTGTCGCCATCGCGCGGGCGCTCGCGATGAGTCCGGAGATCATGCTCTTCGATGAACCGACCTCCGCGCTCGATCCGGAGCTGACGGGCGAGGTCTTGAAGACCATCCAGCAGCTGGCGGATGAGAATATGACCATGGCGATCGTGACGCATGAAATGGCTTTCGCCAAGTCTGTCTCAGATAAGATCCTCTTCATGGTCGATGGCCGCGTCGAGGAAGAAGGGACGAGCGAAGAAGTATTCGATCACCCGAAGAGCGAACGAACCAAGGCCTTCCTGAAGTCGATATTGAGAGCCTGATAAAAAAGGATGTGCCGCGAAATGCAAAAGCATTTCGCGGCACATCCTTTTTCTTTTACAGTCCGAATGCGATCCCGCAGACAGCGCTGATCGCGATATAGAGCACAGGGTGCTTTTTATATTTCTTAAGACCGAAGTAGATCGCAATGGCAAGGAGAATGGTCGGCCACTGGAAGAGGGCGATGAGCGAGCCGCTCTGTTCATAAAGCGCGGTATCTAAGAGAGACACCTTCGCGACGCCAAGACCGGCGGCTGCGATGAGCGCGGTAGAGGCAGGGCGCAGGCCGTAGAAGATCCGCTTCACAGCGTCCGATTCGGAAAAGCGTGTCAGCATCGCATAGATGATCGTGATGACGATGAGCGCGGGTGCTGTGAGGGAGAGTGTCGTGAAGATGCCGCCCGGGATGCCAAGCGCCTGAAATCCGGCGTAGGTCGCCATATTGACGCCCAAAGGCCCCGGGGTGGACTCTGATATCGCGATCATATTCGCGATGTCTTCTGCGCTGAACCATCCGGTACGTTCAGAAATATGATAGAGAAAGGGAAGTGTCGCGAGCCCTCCGCCGACGGCGAAGAGACCGGTCTTGAAGAATTCCCAAAACATGGAAAGCCAGATCATGATGGATGCTCCTTTGGGTGACTGGTGACTAGTGACTAGTGACTAGGGATTAGGGATTAGGGATTAGGGACTAGGGGGTGGAAGTGAGGAGTGAAGGTGCGGCGTCTCTCGTCATCCTGAGCGGAGAAAAACGTCGTATGTTAGAAAATATGGATCATCTGAAAATATGAGAACTGAGTCGAAGGATCTAAGGAAACGCTGATTAAATCTGACAGCGATTGAATCAGTGCTTCCCTAAGCGCCGCAGAGTTTTATACAAATGCCAAATAAGCTGCATGATATCGTGAGGGGGATGGGGGGCACTTTATGAATGGTGTGCCACATCCACCACGTCTCACTTCGTTGTCCTCGGCATCAGATAGTATCCTGCGATGCCGGCAAGGACGACGGAGAAGACGGGGGAGAAGGGAGCGAAGAGAGCGATGAGAAGGATGCCGATGAAGATCGCAAGTGTGCGCTTATCCTTGATCGACTTCTTGCCGAGTTTCACGACGGCGTCCAGAATGAGGACGCAGACACAGGCACGGATGCCGGCGAAGGCGTGAATGACATAGGGATTCTCTTCGAACTGGGTGAGAAAGAGCGCGATCACCGTGATGATGATCATGGACGGGGTGATGACGCCGAGCGTCGCGAAGACGCCGCCCCAGAAGCCTTTCAGCTTGCAGCCGATGAAGGTCGCGACATTCACCGCGATCATGCCGGGCGTGACCTGCCCCAAGGCATAGTAATCCATCAGCTCTTCCTCGCTGCCCCAGTGCTTGTTCTCTACGATCTCGCGCTGGAGAATAGGCAGCATCGCGTACCCGCCGCCAAAGGTGACGGCGCCCATTTTGGCAAAGATAAGAAATAATTCAAGCAGTAGTTTCATAGATGGGATACTCCTTTAATTGGGGGAGTGACTGGTGACTAGTGGCTAGGGATTAGGAGCCTCGAGTGACAAGTGATTTGTGACTAGTGACTGGGATTTCTCCGGCATCGTCATCCCGAGCGCAGCCGAGGGATCTTTCTTGCACTGTGGGAATCAGCGTGTATGCGCTGAGGGAAAACGATGTCTTGGCGCTGCCTCACATCAGGCGATGAGCGTTCTGCAATAAAGATTTCTCGGCTACGCTCGAAATGACGATGCGCGCGAAGCGTTATCGAAACTTCGCGGCGCTTAGATCCTTCGACTCAGTTCTCCTGTTTCAGATAAGCCATTTTTTAACACACGACGTTTTTCTCCGCTCAGAATGACGAAATGCGCCGCATCACCCCTCTGAACCTTCTGAACCTGTAGAACCCGTTTTCCCTCTTTCGCAAACGATCAAGGGGCGAGCCGCCCCATAGACAAACCCTGAAGTTTGAAAGCGGGGATGAGTAGCTAGGGATTAGGGATTGGGGATTAGGAGTGACTTGTGACTGGGGTGATTAAATATCACTTTCGGACATCGCCCCAATATATATTCGCGGCGAAGCCGCCACCTTCACTCCTCACTCCTCACTCCTCACTCCTAATTCGAGCAAAGCTTTCATTCACAATCAAGGGACGATATGTTCCAAGGGCTGACCTTGAACCTTGAACCCTGAACCCTTCATTCTGATAAAGAGTCCTTAGAGACTTTTTATATATTCCGTTTCTATACATTTCATGAAAAGGAGGTGAAATCATTATGATGAACAGAGCAAAACAGATGTATGACTACTATGTCAGACCGGTACTCGGCGAAAAAGGCCAGGATATGGTCGAATACGCACTGATGCTGGCGATCATCGTCGGCATTGGCTGGATGATCTACAATCAGACTCAAATTCAGGATTCCATCAAAGAGGTATTCAAGAATTCTACTGATCTGATGTCTACCGCTGCAGGAAATTCCGCTGCGCCTTCCACAGGCACTACAGGTAAATAATGGTTCAATGGTACTTGCTATCTGGCAGGTACCATCGAGAAAGGACAGCCGTGGGCTGTCCCTTCTCGATGGTATCTACTTTGGTAGACAGGTTCAACGGGTTCTATAGGTTCTATAGGTTCAAAGGGGTTCTCACCTTGTGTGAACAACGTGTTTTTCTAAAACTAAAAATTTTGCGGTGCTTTCCCATTTTTATGCGCCGCACCACCCCCGTTGAACCCATAGAACCTGCAGAACCCGCCGAACCTCTCGTCGAATCCGCCCAAACAACCAACAACCAATAACTAACAACCAGCAACAACCAACAACTAACAACCAACATCCCCGAAGGAGGCGTGATGTCTATGGTAGGCCGCAAAGGCACGATCATTACTGTATTCAGCACGGCGTACGCCGTGGGAAAGACGCTCATCGCCATCAATATGGCGGCGGAGCTGGCGAAGAGCCGTCACACCGTCTGTCTGATCGATCTGGATCTGCAGTTCGGCGACGTGGCGAGTGCGCTCAAGCTCACGCCGGAGAAGACGATCGCAGACGCGGAGAGATCCATGCGCGAGCATCCGGATGACACCGTAGCTGCCGAGTATCTGACGCACTTCTCCTCCGGCGGCGTCTCCTTCGATGTGATGGCGAATCCGAAGCTCCTCGAAGAGGCGTACAACCTTGACACGACGCTCATTCGTGACCTCGTCGTACAGCTCCAGCTCGAGTATGACTACCTCATCATCGATACGACATCGACCTTCAGTGCGCTCAACCTCTCCCTCATGGATCTTTCGACGGTGATCGACTTCATCGGCATCGTCGACTTCATCCCGACCATCAAGAACATGAAGCGAGGCTCGGATGCCCTGAAAGAGCTCGGCTATGATGACAATAAGATCCGCTACGTCCTGAACCGTTCGAATGCGCGCACCCGCATCAATGTCAAGGATGTCGAAGCGATCCTGGGTCACCAGTTCCACTACGTCATCCCGAACGATTTCCAAACGGCCGCCGAATCCATCAAGACCGGCGTCCCACTCGTCCTTTCGGCGAAGGACACGCCGCTTGCCAAAGGCATCCGCACCATGGTGGATACCTATGAAGAAGACACCGCCTCGCCCCAAAAGTCACAAGAGGGCGGCTGGCTGTCGAGACTGTTCTCGTGATAAGGCAGGTTCAGGGCTCGTGCTGTTTGTGCAAAAGAGGTTCAGCGGGTTCTAAGGGTTCAGAAGGTTCAACGGGGTTGGTGCGGCGCAAAAAAAGAAGCGCCGCGGAGTATTAAAATATACGTTGTTTACGAAAAATGAGAAACCTGAGAATCGTCAGAGCCTGCTCAGCCGACCCAAAATCGGAGACGTATAAATGACTAGCTATAAAGAATTGTTGGCATGGCAGGTGGCGAGGAAACTCAAAGACTTGGTATATCGAGCAGTTTTGCAGTTGCCCAAAAATGAAGAGTATGCCTTGTCCTCGCAAATGCGAAGAGCAGTCGTATCGATTGGCTCTAATATTGCCGAGGGGCAGGGGCGTGGGACGATTAATGATTATATCCATTTTCTATATATAGCACGAGGTTCGGCTTATGAGTTGGAGTCTCAGATCATATATTGCGATGACCTTCATTTTCTGACGCAAGAGTTATCCACTGAGCTTCATGATCAAATCAGGTATGATGTGTATCTGATCAACCGATTGATTTCTGCCCTGAAAAGAAAGCAGCAGGCTTATTTCCATGATGCCCGAGAAACATATGGGCAGTTAGAGGAAACCAACGAGTGTGGGAAAAATTAAAAAATGCGGCGCTATATACATATGATGCGCCGCACCACCCCCGTTGAACCTTCAGAACCTCTAGAACCCGTTGGACCTTTTAACTGGAGGCGAATTCCATGTCTTATCGTACAGTCCTCATCGAGAACAACCGCATGATGCTTGAGCGGCTGTCGAGCGTGATCAGAAACAGCCCGGGCTTCGAGCTGTCGGCGAGGTATCAGACCGCGGGCGATGCTCTGGGACAGATGCAGGCATTCAGTCCGAATCTGATCCTTCTGGATATCGACTGCGATCCCAATGTCAGTCTGCTTTCCGATCTCAAGAAGAATTGCGGGCAGGCCCTGATCATCTGTCTCTCCCGCCGCTGGGACTCGGAGGCGCAGGCAAGGCTGCTGCGCGGCGGCGCGCAGGGGTATATGATCAAGCCGTTCACGCCGGATGAGCTGCAGGCGGCGGTCAGGAATGCGGACCGCGCCTCGCTGCGCTCGTCTGCGCGTGTGATCTCCTTCTTCAGCCCGAAGGGAAAGAGCGGCAAGACGACATTGATCTCCAATCTCGCCGCGAGCATCGCCAAGAAGACGGGAGAGCCTGTCGCGATCCTTGACTGTGACCTGCAGTTCGGTGATATGGCGGTCTTTTTCAATCTGAATCCGCAAACGACCCTGGTCGAAGCGGTGCGGGATATCAAGTTCCTCTCGCCGGTGACGCTGAAGTCGTACTTCATCAATGCCAGAAGGAATCTGCAGGTGCTCTGCGGGCCGGCAAAGCCGGATCTTGCGGAGTCTGTCACGCTGGATGCGCTGACGCAGCTCATCCATATGACGCGGAGTCTCTACAGCTACGTTTTGATCGATCTGCTTTCGGGATTTTCCGACATTTCCGCGACGGCGTGTGAGCTCTCCGATGAGACGGTCCTGATGGCGATGTACAATGGCGGCTACGAGACGATGCATATGAAGCGCGCACTGGAGATCTTCAAGGCATGGGACGACTACCGGGAGCGCGTCTATCCGCTCTTCACCCGTGTCTCGCCGTTTGACGACGCGGAGAAGGAGCGTCTTTCCAAGGAGCTGGGCTATCCTGTCGCAGCCATCATCCCGAATGAATATGTCCGTGTCTCGGAGGCGGCTGACAATGGCCGCCTCGTCGTGGACGAGGATCCTGACAGCCCCTTTGCCAAGGCCGTCGATGCGCTCGCGGAGAAGATCATTAGTAAGTAGTGACTAGTGACTAGTAGCTAGGGATTAGGTATTTTTCCCCAACTGAGCAGGCTCCTGGAGAGGGGGCGCGCCAAAGGCGGCGGATAGATTCCCATAGCGTCAGCCAGGCAAATGCTGTACAACGCTGATTTCCAAGAAAGGAGCAAACCATCTATGATTTTTATCATCTCGCTGTTTTGCGCCTTTCTTTTCTTTTTCATCCTGTTCTTCCTGCTCGGTCATGCGCTGAAAAAAAAGCAGGTGGTGTCTGAGCGTCTGCAGCAGTATGCGGACTATCTCGATGTGAAGGAGACGGCAGAGGAGCAGATCTCGACCGGACAGAAGCTCCGCCATGCCTTCCGCAAGCGCATGCGAAGGGTCGGAGGAAGGAAGACCGCTTCGAAGCTCGATCTCATGATGCATCGCGCAGGACTGCCGCTGCTCGGCTTCGAAATGGTCGCGATCTCCTTCGGGGTAAGCATTCTTGCTTTTCTCATGGCGCTCCTGGTCACAGGGGAGGGCGGCGCTGCGCTGCTCTTTGCCCTCCTTGCTTTCCTTTTCCCGTGGGGCTATGTGAAATACCGGATCGACAAGCGGCTGAAGGCGTTTCTCTACCAGATGGCTGACTGCCTGACGCTGGTCTCCAATTCTCTGAGGGCGGGCTTCTCCTTCCTGCAGACGATCGAGATCATTTCCAAGGAAATGAAGCCGCCCGTCAGCACGGAATTTGCCCGTGTCCTTCGCGAGACGAATCTGGGGAAGCCTTTGGACCGCGCGCTGACGGAGATGGACGGGCGTGTGGGCAGTCCTGACTTCTCGCTCATCGTCACGGCGGTGCTCATCCAGCAGCAGGTCGGCGGAAATCTGGCCGACATCATCGATATCATCCGCGATACCATCTTAGACCGCATCCGGCTGCGCGGCGAGATCAAGACACTGACCGCGCAGGGACGTATGGCAGGCATGATCCTTGCCGCTCTTCCGATCGCGATGGGGCTCTTCATGTACATCATGTCGCCGGAATATATGCGTCCGCTCCTCACGACACGCATAGGTCAGATCGCGATCGGTGTCGCCCTCGTGATGGAAGTCATAGGCTTCTTCATCATTCATAAGATCGTAGATATCAAGGTATAGAGGTTGTTGGGTTCAGGTTGATGGGTTCAGGGTTAGCCCTTGGGGCGGCTCGTCCTTTGATTCCGTTTGAATGAGAAATGAGAAATGCGAAATGGTGGTGCGGCGCCAGATCCTTCGACTCAGTTCTCACTGCTTTGCCTTTACATGATCGAACATCCGACATTTCACTCCGCTCAGGATGACGAAATGCGCCGTAAAGTATAAATTGTGGCGATGCCCGAAGGTGGCATTTCAGTCACTAGTCACTCGAGGCCACTAATTCCTAGCCACTAATCTCTAGTCACCTGTCACCAGTCATCATTCCCACGAAAGGAGAAACGAAGCATCATGAAACGACAAAAAGGGCAGGATATCGTCGAGTTTGCACTGCTGCTGCCGATCTTTCTCCTCGTTCTCTGCGGGATCATCTATTGCGGCTTCATGTTCGGGGATTACCAGACCGTGCAGGGCATCGTGAGAAATGCGGCGCGCGAAGCGGCTGTGGTGGGGCATTATACCGAAAGCACAGATCATTCACAGCCGAGAATAGATAATTACAAGATCATCGCTGACAAATACAATCAAATTTTGAAAGAGCAGAAGGTCATCACGCATCTGTATGTGCCGGATGCCGCTGGCGTGCAGGTGTTTTCCACCAATGAGGAAAATAAAAAGCCAGAAAACTCTGTTCATGCGGAGCTCAACTTGGTACTTACCAAGAGTGATGTGTCATTTGTGAATTACATCCAAAATGTCGTCGGCATGCCGACAGAGTATGTGGTCAACTGTTTCATGTATGATGAGACAACGAAGATAAGCACTTGATGAGCCGTTCCGTCTCTAAGAGGAAACTTGTTGCCGATCATCTCAATAACTCCGAAAACCCATAAACAAATCTCCAAGGAAGGTGAAGACTTTGAAACTTCTGGAACGTCTTGGCCGCCGTGACGGCACCGAGAAAAAAGAACAGGCCGCTATATTTGCCGGCCGGACGAATAACGTCCGCGAAGAGGGATACCAGGAGCTGAAAAACGGAATTCACCGGCGTATCGTCGATGACATGACCGCTGAGCAGCAGCAGGTCTTGGACGGCAGGCATACGCGGCAGGAGGTCGAGGCGGTCATCACCCGCTATGTGCAGCGCGTGGTCGAGGAGGATCCCTTTGCCGTTCCGCGCGGCGAGCGTTCGCGTCTGGTATCGGATATCTGTGATGAGATCTTAGGGCTTGGCCCGATCGAGCCATTCCTGAAGGATGATGCCGTGACGGAGATCATGATCAACGGGCCGAAGAAGATCTATGTGGAAAAGATGGGCAAGATCCATCTGACGCAGGCTCGTTTTCAGGATCAGGCACACCTTATGGCGATCATCGAGAAGATCGTGTCGCCGCTGGGCCGTCACGTCGATGAAGCATCGCCGATCGTCGATGCGCGTCTCGAAGACGGTTCTCGTGTCAATATCGTCATCCCGCCGCTTTCTCTGTCCGGGCCGTGCGTGACGATCCGTAAATTCTCCCGGATACCGCTCTTGATCGAGGATCTGATCGCCTATGGCACCCTTTCGGAGCAGATGGCCTCATTCCTGCGCGCCTGTGTCAAGGCGAAGCTGAACATCATGGTCAGCGGCGGTACCGGCTCCGGTAAGACGACCACGCTGAATGTCCTTTCTTCCTTCATCCCCTCCGATGAACGCATCGTCACCATCGAAGATGCCGCCGAACTCCGCCTTGAGCAGCCGCATGTCGTGACGCTCGAGTCCCGTCCGCCGAATATAGAGGGCAAGGGGGCGGTCACGATCAGAGATCTTGTGAAGAATGCGCTCCGTATGCGACCGGACCGCATCATCGTCGGCGAAGTCAGAGGCGGCGAGGCACTCGATATGCTGCAGGCGATGAATACCGGCCATGACGGCTCACTCACGACGGCACATGCGAACAGTCCGCGCGATGTGCTCTCGCGTCTGGAAACGATGGTCCTTATGAGCGGCTTCGATCTGCCGGTCACGGCGATTCGCAGCCAGATCTCCTCCGCACTCGATCTCATCATTCATCAGTCCCGCATTCAGGACGGTTCCCGCAAGATCACCTACATCACCGAAGTGCAGCAGATGGAAGGGAATGTGATCGTCCTGCAGGACCTTTTCCGCTACCACCAGACCGGCTTCGATGAAAACGGCAAGTCGCAGGGCTCCTTCGTGTATACAGGCCTGCAGCCGCAGTTTCTCACCAAGTTTAAGATCCACGGCGTGGACGTACCGAAGGATCTCTTCGGCCGCGTGCCGGAAGGGGACTGGGAAGAATGAGACGGGCTCTGAGAGGCAGGCTCATTCTTGCTGCATAAAGTATGAGGTGAAGGGTTCAGGTTGGCGGGTTCAGGGTTGTGGTGCGGCGCCAGATCCTTCGACTCAGTTCTCACTGTTCCGCCTTTACATTTTCGAACATCCGACATTTCACTCCGCTCAGGATGACGAAATGCGCCGCGGAGTATAAATCATGATGATACCCGAAGGTTGTATTTAGTCACCAGTCACTCCTAATCCCTAGCCACTCATTCCTGCTTTCACACATTCCTCGTTTATCGGTCTGCAAGGAAGATTTCTCGGCAACGCTTTCAATGACAATACGGGAGTCTGATGTCTTCAAGCCTCTTAGTCACCCAGTCACTTGAGACTCCTAATCCCTAGCTACCAGTCACTAGTGACTGGTGACTTGAATACTACTTTCAGGCATCGCCCCGTTTCGTCATCCTGAGCGGCAAGAAACGTCGTATGTAAGATAACGAATGCCAGAACAGTTGCGACCTGAGCCGAAGGATCTCGGCGAAGCCGCCACCGATTAGCCTTCCCCATTGGGGAAGGGAGACCGCGGAGCGGTGGATAGGGTGCTTTCGTAAATCGTCGACTTGAGACGCATTTTTCCATCCTCTTTCATACCGCCTGTGCCCTATCCGCCCCTTCGGGGCACCTTCCCCTCAAGGGGAAGGCTGACGATACGAGAATACCATCATCTAAAATGCGGCGAAGCCGCCACCTTCATTCCTAATTTAAAAAGTACTCGCACACCTTTCTGGCCGCTTCGACATCGACCATGTGGAAGGGGGAGAGCGCCTTGACGATGCGGCAGAGGACGCCGTGCTTCCGGAAGAGACGGATCGCATTTTCACGCGTCTTCTCTCCGCCTTGCGCCAGATAGCCACGGTCCAAGGCTTCCATGCGATGTCCTTCTTCTCTGTAGTCTTCGCGTGCCAGACCATGGAGAAGGAGAATGAGGTCGACGGCCTTCTGCTCTTCGATGTCTTTGGTGAGCATGCGGTTCTCCCAGTCCAGAAAGGTGAAATTCCCCTCTTTCCATGTGATGTCACGCAGTGCCGGACGGCCATGGACGATGCCTGCCTGATGGAGGGAGCACAGCGCGCGGCCGGCCTCTTCGAGAAGCTGCTCCTTGTCTTCTTCCGGCATGTCGGTATCGAGCCAGTTCTTCAGTGTGCGCCCGCCGTCCTTTGTCACCATATAGTCCGGCGTCAGCACCAGGATCTCCGGCACAAGCAGCGGCGCCATGCGGCCGGCGATGGTCATCTTCGCCACTTCGAAATAAAATTCCTTCTCGACGGAATATTTAGCAAACTGTTTCCGTCCATTTCCCATCTTCCGCTTGATCCAGTACGTCTCACCATCCAGCGTGAAGGAAATCACGCGCCGGTCCACTGCCTTTGCTATCGCTTTCTCCGCCGCCTGTTTCAGCCGCGGATCATTTGTAATCTCACTCATACTTTGCCTCGCTTAGGTTATTTTTACTTATATTTTATCAAAGGGAAGGCTGGCAAGACAAGGTTTGGGAGAGGGGAGAGGTGGCTGGGAGCTAGTGGCTGGGGACTGGAAGGCTAATACACCGAGAGACACCAGCCCCCACATCGTCATTTCGAGCGAAGCGAGAAATCTTTTTCATTGGAGATCCGGCGGTCGATGACAGGAAACCAAAACGGGAAGCTGCTGTCAAGAGACCTTCAGGCATCGCCCCATTTCGTCATCCTGAGCGGAGTGAAATGTCGGATATTCGAAAATGTAAAGGCAAAGCAGTGAGAACTGAGTCGAAGGATCTGGCGCTACCCAAACCCCGCTCTACCTTTCGAACCCATAGAACCCGCTCCCCTCTTTCGCAAACGATCAAAGGGAGCCCCGCCACAGGGGCTGACCTTACACCCCAAACCCGCTCTCCGCCGTTTTCCTTGCGTCCCTGCCCGGTTTCCTTAGTGTAAAATTTTACTCGGTAGGGGAATTTTCCAGAAACAATAAAAGA
>ERZ780167.3027-NODE-3027-length-12547-cov-3.020653_pt1 | contig 12547 bp, 16 predicted proteins | sample MGYA00510982_ERZ780167 | MGnify/ENA primary metagenome ERZ780167 (study PRJEB29588, sample SAMEA2146107) | human gut metagenome | biome: human gut; feature: human-associated habitat; material: faeces | place: Denmark | collected 2008/2010 ... | reverse complement strand
ATGTTTGAAATAGGGGGATAAATGAAAAAAAGCATACGATTTCTGACAGCAGTCCTCCCCGTTATGCTTATGCTTTCGGGCTGTGACGGGGAAAGCGTGCGGGAGCAGCCTGCGGAAAGGGAGAATTATATGGCGCGCTTCTGTGTGGTGCTGGACGCGGGGCACGGAGGCGTGGACGGCGGCGCCCTGGGGATATCCACGGGGGCAAGGGAGGCGGAGATAAACCTTGCGGTGACGCTTAAAACGGGAGCGCTGCTTGAAAGCGCGGGGGTGAGAGTGGTGTACACGCGAAAAGGGGAAAAATCGCTGTGCCCGGATGAACAATACAATAAAAAGCAGGATATGCGCCTTAGGGGGCAGGTGATAGATGCGGCAAGGCCGGATATAGTGGTATCGGTGCATATGAATTCCTATCCGGATTTGCGTGTAAGGGGTGCGCAGACCTTTTACTATCCGGATTCGGAGTGCGGCAAGGAGCTGGCCGAAAGCATACAAAGGTCGCTGAAAATGGCGGACCCGAACAACAGGCGCACGGTGAAGGCGGAGGATTTTTTTCTTTTGCGCACATATGCGGGGCCGAGCGCGCTTGTGGAGTGCGGGTTTATGACCTGCCCGGAGGAAGAAAAGCTCCTGCAGAAGCAGGAGTATCAGGAAAAGCTGGCTTATTGCATTTTTGACGGCATAATGAGGTATCTTATGCGGCCGTAGGGGTGAGAGCATTAAAAATTGATTACACCCAGATGCTCAAGGAGTATTTTTATGCCTATGAGGATAAGTATAATGCCGCCGGCGATCTCGGCGCGGGCCTTGTACTTGGCGCCGAATACGCTGCCTGCTTTAAGCCCGGCGGCGGATATGAGCGCGGTGGTTACGCCGATTATTGCAGCTGCTATGAAAATATTTACCTCCATAAGGGCAAAGGTTATGCCGACTGCCAAGGCATCGATGCTGGTGGCTACGGCAAGAAGCAGCATGGATTTGAAGCCGAAGGAGGTGTCGGTTTTTTCGTCGTCGTTCTTTATGCCGTCAAAGAGCATTTTGCCGCCGATAAGGCCAAGGAGCACAAAGGCTATCCAGTGATCCACTGCGGTGATGTATTTTTCAAAAGCACTGCCCAAAAGATAGCCGAGGGAGGGCATAAGCGCCTGAAAGCCGCCGAACCATAAGGCTACGCAAAGATAGTGGAGGGGTTTGGGCTTGCCGGAGGCCAAGCCCTTGCATACGGACACTGCAAAGGCGTCCATGGAAAGCCCTGTGCCGATAAGCAATATTTCCCATATACTCATATTATCACCCCGCGCCAAGCGCTGCGAAATTTTGTGTTTTTGCCGCCGTACTGCGGCAGAACGGTGTTTGTTTTATAGACTTATTACCGCATGCATTGCAAAAATGAAGTTTTCAAAGGACATATGCATAAGCAATCATATACGCATATGTGCCGTAACACCGCAGCAACCGCCGAACATGCGTGCGGCGGTTGCTTGACTTGCGGTATTGAAATTATTTATCGTTTTTTACGGACGATTTCTGTGCCGCATGCTTTTGCATGGCAAGAAAGGTTTCGTCGCTTATGCAGTGCTCAATGCGGCAGGCGTCCTTTGCCGCCGTTTCGGGGGACACCCCGATATAGGTGAAAAAGGCGGTGAGCATCGTGTGGCGCTCGTAGGTTTTTTGGGCGATAGCCAGCCCGGAATCGGTGAGGTGAAGGTGCCCCAGTTCATCCACGGTGAGATATCCTCCCTTTTTGAGAAGCCCCACTGCGCGGCTTACACTGGGCTTGGAGTAGCCCATTTCTTCACATACATCAATGGAGCGAACGCTTTTTCCGCTTTGGGAAAGGATGTATATGGTTTCAAGATACATTTCGCCGGATTCCTGAAGATGCACGGTATTACCTCTTTTGAATTATTCCGAGCGCGTTTGCCCCCTATTGCAAGGGGAGTGCGGCGTGCCCGGGGCGTATAATGCAAAGCCGTAAAGCCGTTTGCGAGCCGTTTACACCTTTACAAATATATTTTATTTATTATACCATGCGGGTATGACAAAGTCAATGAAGGAATTGTAAAGAGGAAAAAAGGGCGTTTGCAGAGGCTGCAAAAGCGCAGAAAAGGTGAAATATTAAAGGATATAACGGCAAAAACGAAAAAAACTGTGACAATATAAGCCTTGTTTGATATAATTTCGTACAGAAGTGCGGATTTTTACGAGCCGGCGTTTTTACCGGCGGCTTTTGGGCGTTTCGGGTAAGGGTGTACGGCGCAACATAAAGAAAAACAACGTACGGAGAAAACAAATGGATAAAAGACGCGTAAATACGGAAGCGGGAAAGAGCAATGACGGAAAAGCGGGCGCAAAAAGAAAGACGGACAGGCTTGACCGGGTTCTGATTGCGCTTGCGCTGCTTTCGGCGGCGGCGGGAATGGTGTGCGCCGTTTATTACTATGACATATATCCCGTTTTTCATGCGGCGGATGCGGTGATAATCGCTTCGTTCTGCGTGCTTGCGGCGGTGCTGGCGGCGAGTATTTTCCGCCTTATTGTGCATATGAGCTCGGGCAGGTTCCGTGCAGGGGTGCTGATACCGGCGGCTGTTGCGATAGTGCTGGGTGCGGTTTCGTTTTTTGTGTGCAGCAGTGCGGACAGATGGACCGTGGTGAACGGCTTTGATAAAAACCGGGCGCGCTATAATGCGGCGGCGGAATATCTTGCACAGCAGCCTTACAGCGCAGAGACCGAGCTGCCTGCGGAGTATGCCGACCTCAGCCGCGGAAGCGTTAAAAGAGTGGAATGTGCCGGGGGAAAATATATTTGCAGCATATTTACACTGCTTGAGCATGAAAACCGCTTTGAGGGTATACTGTATGTTCCTGGCAATACGCCGGTGATATACTATGAGATAACAAACGGCTGGAGCAGCTATGCATATGAGGATCTGGGCGGGGGCTATGCATGGATAGTTTTGTATAAATAGCGATTTTACAGGGGAAGAACCGGAGGGCAGAAAAATTGAATTTTGAGGAATTGGGGGTTACGGGCGGTATTGCCCGTGCCCTGAAGCAGATGAATTACAGCACATGCACGCAGATACAGCAGGAGGCTATTCCCGCAATGCGTGAGGGAAGGGATGTTATAGCCAAGGCTCCCACGGGAACGGGCAAGACCTTTGCCTTCGGCATACCGATACTGGAAAAAATAAACGGCGACAACAAATGCGTGCAGGCGCTGGTGCTTGCCCCCACAAGGGAGCTGTGCATACAGATAGCCCAACAGCTGCGCCTGCTTGCAAAGTATATGCAGGGGGTGCGCGTGCTGGCGGTTTACGGCGGTCAGCCGATAAACAAGCAGATAGAGGCGGCAAAGCACTGCCCCAATATCGTAGTGGCAACTCCGGGGCGACTGAGCGACCTTATGCACCGTGGGGCGCTGGATATGAACGCGGTTACAACGGCGGTGCTGGACGAGGCCGACGAGATGCTGGATATGGGCTTTGTAAAGGATGTGCGGGCGATACTGGACCGCTTGCCCGCAATGAAGCAGATGGCGATGTTTTCCGCCACCATATCCCGCGAGGTTATGGACATAGGCTGGCTTTATCAGCGGGACCCCGCGGAGATCACGGTGGAGCCGGAGGCGGAGAGTATGCCCCTTATAAACCAGTACGCCGTGGAGTGCTCGCTTGGGTCAAAGCTGGGGACGCTGCTGGATATTATGGAATACCGGCGCTTCCGACGGGTTATTATTTTCTGCAACACAAAGAAAATGACGGAGCGGCTTTATACTCAGCTTGCGGCAAAGGGCTTTTGTGCGGACTGCCTGCACGGCGACATAAAGCAAAGCTCGCGCAACAGGATAATGCAGGAGTTCAAAAGCGGCGATATTGATATGCTGGTGGCCACCGATGTGGCGGCGCGGGGCATAGATGTAAGCGGTATTGACGCGGTGTTTTCCTATGATGTGCCGCAGGAAAACGCCTACTACCTGCATCGCATTGGGCGCACCGGGCGGGCGCGCAATGTGGGGGATTCCTACATATTCTATACCTTTGCGGAAAAATTCCGCCTTGAGGATATAATACGCCTTACCAAAAGCAATGTGACCTTTATAAAAATAAACGCACAGCACGCCGTAGAGGAGTTGCCGCAGGAGCAATAGGCGTTTAATTATTAAAATTTAACAAGCAAAGCCTCGGCCTCCTTATCGATAAGCCGAACCAGCTCGGGTGCATATCAAAGGCCGCGGCAATGCGCCAGACGGTTTCGAAATTTGCCTGCTTGCTGCCGCTTTCTATCATTGCAAGATGGCTTCGCGCAAGCTGCGCAAAACCGCTGAAGACCTCCTGAGAGAGCTTTTTGCTTTTTCGTATTCTTCGCACCACTCGGCCGACGGCGTAATTGTTGAATTCTGTCATCGCAGACACCTCCCGCGTTCCAATGTATAGGAAAAATACGGACTTGAGGTCTGCGATAGCAGACAAGCGCGGCGGGGAACTGTGCTAAAATGGGTAAAAATATATTTATATTGTTTAATATTGTAAGGAGGGTGATTATGAGTAGGACGGCAACATTTTCGGATAAGGATGGGGAATCGGTAAGAAAGGCGGATTCGGGAATACAAAAAACCGCGAAGCATGCTTAAGAAATAACAGGTGAACAGGGAGGAAAGAAAATGTACGATAATGTAGGTAAAAAAATAATGACGCTGGCAAAAGTTTTGGGGTGGATATTTCTTATAGCCGGTATAATAACCGCCATAGTGTTTATGTCATTTGGTTGGAAGTTTTTTATCGTAATAACTCCGTTAATAGGCGGCGCAATATTATATATTTTAACTTGGTTTTTATACGGGTTCGGTCAATTGGTGGATGATGTAAGCGCAATGCGCTATGCTGCAAAAGAAGCGGACCGGGACACGGTGTCCGAAGAGCTCCCCGAATTATAAGGAGAATATTGAAATGAGCGAAAGGTATAAAAGGCTTTTTGCTTTGCCTGAAAACCTTCATACCGAGGACGCACCTGTTGTTATTATGGCGGGCGCGCTCTTAAAGGATAATCAGACGGGCAGAGTGCTGGCACAGCTTAAATTAAAAAATGTATCGGAAGAAACAATAAAATCGGTTAAGGTGTCCATACAGGCTTTCGGAAAATCGGGAGCTGAAGCAAAAGAAATTCATTATGAATATGCTGATATTTCCGTAAAAAGCGGTGAGGAATTCGGAAGCAAGACCCCAATCGAGATGAATAATAAAATACTTTATTATTCTGCTGTTATTACAGAGGTGCTGTTTGAAAACGGCACGGCTTGGAAAACAAATATTAACGATTCGGACAAAAAAGCTTTATCCGAACAGGTTCGGCAAGCTTTAATGAATAAGAGCAGAACATGCCTGAAAAAATCAGCTTTTATTCCGCTTATTTTAGCTGCTGCGGGAATACTGTTTTCCGTAAGCGATATCGCAGTGTATTTCGGCCATAATGCCAAATACCTTGATGACCAATGGCTTCTTGCAGTATTGAGCGGCAGTATGACTGAGTATGTTATTTCGCTGATATTCCCGATAGCCGTTTTTGTGCTGCCGAAGACCAATATAATGAAAACATCAAGAGTGATGATGTATATCGGCTTTGCATTGCTTGGAGTTCAGGCACTTGCGGCTATTTTGTATTATTCAGCCGGATTGGACACTGTGTTGGCAAACTTGCGTATTCCCGGTTATGATTTTTTAGGCAATATATCCAAGGTGCTTGCTTGGATCCGGGGAGGGTGGGGCTTCGATTTGAGATGGCTGCTGCAGCTGATGAGCTCCCTGTGCTTCTTCGGAAAGACTGTTGCCGGCATAATAATATGTAAAAAAGCGCAAGTTTAAAATAACGAATTTGGCCTCCCCTTGCGGGAGGCTTTTTTATATTTGTCAGCGGGATAATGGTAGGCGGGCGAAGGAAAAAAACACCGCACGAGAGGTTCGTGCGGTGCATTAAAGGCTGAATACGGGGAATCGCGCTTAAAGCGATTACTTCTGAGCCTCTTCCACGGCAACTGCCACGGCGACGGAAGCGCCCACCATGGGGTTGTTGCCCATGCCGATAAGACCCATCATTTCAACATGAGCCGGAACGGAGGAGGAGCCTGCGAACTGAGCGTCGGAGTGCATTCTGCCCATGGTGTCGGTCATGCCGTAGGAGGCGGGGCCGGCAGCCACATTGTCGGGATGCAGGGTGCGTCCCGTGCCGCCGCCGCTTGCAACGGAGAAGTATTTCTTGCTGTTTTCAACAGCCCATTTCTTGTAGGTGCCGGCAACGGGGTGCTGGAAGCGGGTGGGGTTGGTGGAGTTGCCGGTGATGGAAACATCCACGCCCTCGTGAATCATGATAGCCACGCCCTCGGAAACATCGTCCGCGCCGTAAACCTTGACCTTGGAGCGTTCGCCGTCGGAGAAGGACTTCTCGCTTACGATGTTGAGCTTGCCGGTGTGATAGTCGTACTTGGTTTCCACAAAGGTAAAGCCGTTGATGCGGCTGATGATATAGGCCGCGTCCTTGCCGAGGCCGTTGAGAATTACGCGCAGCGGGGTCTTGCGGACCTTGTTGGCGGTTTTGGCAATGCCGATAGCGCCTTCTGCGGCGGCAAAGGATTCGTGACCTGCAAGGAAGGCAAAGCAGCCGGTTTCCTCGCGCAGGAGCATGGCGGCCAGATTGCCGTGGCCAAGACCCACCTTGCGCTGGTCGGCAACGCTGCCCGGAATGCAGAAGGCCTGAAGACCGATACCGATGGCCTCTGCGGCGTCGGCGGCGTTTTTGCAGCCCTTCTTAAGAGCGATGGCTGCGCCCAGGGTGTATGCCCAAACGGCGTTTTCAAATGCGATGGGCTGGATGGAGCGGACGATGGTATCCACATCCATGCCCTTTTCCACGGTATATGCCTTGACCTGATCCAGATCGGTGAAGCCGTATTCCTTGAGGCAGGCGTTGATTTTGTCTATTCTTCTTTCGTAACCTTCAAAAGTAGCCATTATTCGCACCTCCTATTACTGCTTTCTGGGATCGATCACGGTTACGGCTTCGTTGTAGCGGCCGTAGGTGCCGATGAACTTGTTGTAGGCCTCGGTGGGATCCATACCCTTGCGGATGGCCTCCATCATTTTGCCCAGGTGCACAAACTTGTAGCCGATGACCTCGTTATTGGCGTCAAGGCCGATGCTGAGCACATAGCCCTCTGCCATTTCCAGATAGCGAACGCCCTTTGCGCGGGTGGAGTACATGGTGCCCACCTGAGAACGCAGGCCCTTGCCCAGATCCTCAAGCCCTGCGCCCACGGGCAGACCGTTTTCGGAAAAAGCGGTTTGCGTGCGGCCGTAGACGATTTGCAGGAACAGCTCTCTCATGGCCACATTGATGGCGTCGCAGACAAGGTCGGTGTTGAGGGCTTCCAGAATGGTTTTGCCGGGCAGCACTTCGGCGGCCATAGCGGCGGAATGGGTCATTCCGGAGCATCCGATGGTTTCCACCAGAGCCTCCTCGATTATACCCTTTTTAACGTTAAGGGTGAGCTTGCAGGTGCCCTGCTGGGGTGCGCACCAGCCTACGCCGTGAGTAAGACCGGAAATATCGGTGATCTCCTTTGCGCCTACCCACAGACCCTCCTCCGGTATCGGGGCGGGTTCGTGCTTTGCGCCTTTTGCAACGCAGAGCATTTCTTCAACCTCATGGGAGTATTGCATATACGGTTGCCTCCTTGTAATATTTCGTTTTGTTTCCGTTTTATTATACACTTTTTTTTCTCTTCCGACAACCGAAAAAACAAAAAACACGCCCGCAGCCTTAAGCGGGACGGCATATTGGGCGCGCGCACGGCCGGATTCTTGCTCTTGTGCGCTTTTTCCCTTGAATTTTCCCGGCGTATAAGTTATAATATATATTGAATTTATATATAGCTTTATCAAATTTTATTATTTCGGAGGATGCAATGTATCAGCTTTTCTGCGATTCAAACAGTGAAATACCGTACTGGTATGCAAAGGAGTACGGACTGTCCGTTGTGCGCATGCCGTATGTGATATGCGATGAGGAGCATTATTACGACCTGGGCGAGCATACGGATTTCAAGGATTTTTACGCCAAGGAGCGGGCGGGCAACATGCCCACAACCGCGGGGCTTAACTGCCAGAACTATACCGAGATATACGAGCCCACCCTGGCCGCGGGCAAGGATATACTTATGATAAGCTTTTCCTCCGCGCTTTCGGGCACGCACCAGATGCTGGAGCAGGCGCGTCAGGAGCTGCTTAAGAAGTATCCGGAGCGCAGCTTTGATGTGGTGAACACCCTGAGCATTTCCATGGGGGCGGGGCTTATTGTGTATTATGCAGCAAAGATGTGGAAGGCGGGTGCCACCCGGCAGGAGATAATCAAATGGGTGGAGGACAACCGTATGAGGGTGAACCACTGGTTTTCCGTGGACGACCTGTATCACCTGAAGCGGGGCGGAAGAATAAGCGGGGCGGCGGCGCTTATGGGCACGATGCTGGAGCTTAAGCCCATACTTACCGTGAACCGGGAGGGCAAGCTGGTAGTAGCCGAAAAGGCAAAGGGCAGGAAGCGTGCGATAAAAACACTGCTGGATAAAATGGAGGAAAACATAGAAAACCCGGAGGAGCAGCTGATTGTGGTGCTGCATGCCGACGCGCCGGAGGATGCGGCGTATCTTGAAAGCAGGATTAAGGAAAAATACAACCCCAAGGAGCTGTGGGTGAATTATGTCGGCCCGGTTATCGGCACGCATTGCGGCCCCGGCACCATAGCGGTGCTGTTTATGGGTAAGGAAAGGGCACAGTAATGCGCAAAAAAGGGAGGCCGTGCATAGGCATAAGCGTAAAGCCGCAGCATATAACAGAGGCGCGCAGGGTGCTTGACATGTTTCCGTGCGTAGAGCATGTGCAGATAAAGCTTGCGCCGAAGCGTGATGAAAGAAGGAAGCTGGAGGAGAATGTGCGTATTCTTAAACGGGAGCACCCCGATACGGAGCTGTCCTTTCACGCCTACGGTCAGGCAAACCCGGCGGAGCCGGTGCAGAGCGTGCGCAGGGAGTGGCTGGCGCTTATAGAGGATGCCGTATTGCAGGGGCAGGACATGGGCGGAGAATTTGTTGTGCTGCACGGCGGCAGCGTGCAGGGAAAGAACCCGGTCGCGCTGCGGCAAAACGGGCTGAACACGCTGTGCGATTCGCTTGAAGAGCTTTCGGAATTTGCGCAGCGGCACTCGGCGGAGCTGCATCTTGAAAATATATATCCCGCGCCCCTTCGCAGCGAGCTTGTGCGCTTTATGGACAGGGTGGAGGATTACCGCTTCATGCTGGACGCCGTGAATGCGCCGGGGCTTAAATACTGCTTTGATTTCGGTCATGCCATGATAGATGACCGCGGAATGCCCATACTTTATGAGTGCATGCCGAAGCTGGGCAGCGTACACATACATGAAAACGACAGGCAGAACGACCTGCATATGCCGCCCGTCGGTCTGTTTGAGTGGGAGGGGCATATAAGGGCGATAACGGATTCCGGCTTTGACGGCCCCTTTATAGCGGAGACTGCGCCGGAGGGGCTTATGCCGTGCGTAACATGGCTGATATCGCTGCTTGAACAGGCGGGTGCGCCCAGAGAAACGCTCTGAACGGGACGGATTGAAGGCGGAACGGGCAAAAAGCCCGGGCATATGTTCAAAAAAAGAGGAGGACAAATGGGATATTTTATACTGTTTTTATGCGTGGCCTTCTGCATAGGCACGCTGATATACTGCTGCTGTTCCGGTCAGCAGGAAATAATTGCGGATGAAGACGGTGTGTGCATTCTTTATACCGACAGGGACGGCGTTGTAAAACGGCAGGATGCGGAGGGCGCGGCGAAGATGCCGCAGATGCAGTGCGAACCGAAGCAATAGCAAGCGGATATTATCATTTCGGCGGTTATTCCGCACTTGCCTGTACGGCTGCGGCAGCCGGGATATCGGAGGTTAACTTATGAAAACAGAGGATTTTATTTTATCGCTTTTTGAAAAGGCAAAGCAGGCGGGCTTGGAGGAATACGAGGTATATTGCTCCATCGGCAAGAGCTTCTTTACCGATGTGAACAACGGCGAGCCGGATAAATACACCGTGAATGATTTTACCGGCATTTCCTTCAGGGCAAAAAAGGACGGCCGCATAGGCTACTGCTCCACCACGGCAAAGAGCCCGGAAACGGCGGATTTTCTTATAAAGGGAGTGACGGAAAATCTGTCGGTGCTAAACGGGGAGGACGAGCAGTTTATATTTGAAGGCTCGCCGCAGTATGAGCAGGCGGAGGATTATTCGCCGGAGCTTGCGGGCATGAGCGACGAAGCCAAGATAGAGCTTGCGCGGCAGATTGAGGCGGAGGCGAAGGCGCAGCCGGGAGTGGCAAGGGTAATGCACGCAGTGGCAGCCTACGGCAGCAGCGAAATATTTATAAGCAATTCAAAAGGGCTGAAGCTTCATTCGCGGGATAATTATATATATGCATATTGCATAGCCATAGCGTCGGACGGCAAGGTGTCAAGCGACGGCATGTCCTATGCCTTTGCAAGGAGCGCAAAGGATATAGATCCCAAAGCGCTTGCAAAGGAGGCGGCGCGCAAGGCAACGGACGGGCTGCATCCGGCATCCCTTGCAACGGGCAGCTATAAGGCCATAATAAGCGGAGAAACGGTTACTGATCTGCTTTCCACCTTTGCGTCGGTGTTCAGCGCGGACGCTGCGCAAAAGGGAATATCGCTTCTGGGCGGCCAAGAGGGTGAAGCGGTGGCCTCGGAGGCGCTGACGCTTTATGATGATCCGCTCTATGAGGGGGCTATGCTGCATTCGACCTTTGACGATGAGGGTGTGGCCACCTTCAGCAAGGCCGTTATTGATAAGGGCGTGCTCAAAACGCTGCTGCACAACCTTAAAACGGCGCACAAGGCGGGGTTGCAGAGCACCGGCAACGGCAGCAAGGCGGGATATTCCTCCGGCATATCGGTGGCTCCGCGCTGCTTCTTTATAAAGCCGTCGGAGATTACGCCGGGCGAGCTGCTTGAGCGTATGGGAGAGGGCGTGTATATCACGGAGCTTAACGGTCTGCACAGCGGCGCAAACCCGGCAAGCGGCGATTTTTCCTTAAGCGCAAGGGGCTATGCCGTTCGCGGCGGAAAGAAATGCGAGGCGGTTTCCGATTTTACCGTAACGGGCAATTTCTATGAGCTGCTTAAAAATGTTGAGGCGGTGGCCTCGAAGATAGTATGGGCGCTGCCGCCGGAGATAGGCTCTCCCGATATTCTTATAAGCTCTGTTATGGTATCGGGCAAAAAGTAAAATCGGGGCAAACGCCGGTAAAAAGAAATCATACCGGGGAATATATCAGGCTTTCGGCAGTCGGGGCATGCTGCATTCGCGTTTGCTTTATAACCGTTTTTGCAAGATTTATATTGTAATCGGGAGCACGGTGTGTTATAATACCCGGGATGAATTGAAGGACATCCGAACATAAACGCTGCGCACAAACAGAAAGGAGCATTTTTATGATAGCCATAGGTTGTGATCACGGAGGCTATGCCCTTAAGCTTCATATTATAGACTATTTGGAGAAAAAGGGATTTGAATATAAGGATTTCGGATGCCATGGTACCGCAAGCGTGGATTATCCGGATTATGCCCTGCCCGTTGCGGAGGCCGTGGCCTCCGGAGAGGCGGAAAAGGGAATAATTATATGCGGAACCGGCATCGGGGTGAGCATTGTTGCCAACAAGGTGCCCGGCGTGCGGGCGGCGCTTTGCTCGGACTGCTTCAGCGCACAGGCTACCCGCGAGCATAACGACAGCAATGTTCTTACCTTCGGCGAGCGCGTTATTGGTCCGGGGCTTGCGGTAAAAATAGTGGATATATGGCTCAATACTCCGTTTTCCGGCGATCCGCGGCATATGCGGCGTATAGAAAAGATAACTCAGGCGGAAAAGAAGTATTCAAAATAAAGCTGCGTTTCAGGCAGAACCGACAGTGCGGGAACAATTACAAAACACAATTTACATATGAAAGGACGCCCCAAGGGCGAAAGAAAGAAAATGTCTACTCTTCATGTTATGGATCACCCGCTTATTCAGCACAAGCTTTCCATGATCAGACAGGAAAGCACCAGCGCAAAGGATTTCCGCGAGCTTATCAATGAGGTCGCGCTTCTGATGGCCTATGAGGTAACGCGCGATCTGCCCCTTGAAAGCCGCATGATCAAGACCCCGATATGCGAAACCGAGAGCAAATTCCTTGCCGGCAGAATGATTGCCGTGGTTCCCGTGCTGCGCGCAGGTCTTGGAATGGTGGAGGGAATACTTACCCTGGTGCCTGCTGCAAAGGTGGGACATATAGGCCTTTACCGCGACCCCAATACGCTTGAACCTGTGGAATACTACTGCAAGCTTCCCGTTGATATCGAGCAGCGCGATGTAATAGTGGTGGATCCGATGCTGGCTACGGGCGGCAGCGCTGCGGCGGCTATCGGCTTTTTTTAAAA
>ERZ780167.3014-NODE-3014-length-12593-cov-2.292152_pt1 | contig 12593 bp, 7 predicted proteins | sample MGYA00510982_ERZ780167 | MGnify/ENA primary metagenome ERZ780167 (study PRJEB29588, sample SAMEA2146107) | human gut metagenome | biome: human gut; feature: human-associated habitat; material: faeces | place: Denmark | collected 2008/2010 ... | reverse complement strand
CTATTTTGTTTTCCTCGCCGTAATTTACATTATCGGTTATATCGGTCACAAAGGGTGTGTATCCGCAGAAGTGGCGGCTCACTTCATTGCCGTTAATATAAAGCGCCGATTTACCCATAGCCCCTTCAAATCTCAAAACCAGCTTTTTTCCCTTGTATTCGTGCGGCACAAAAATGCTTTTTAAATATTTGCAGACCCCCTGAAAATTCCTGCAGCCGCTTGAATTTGCCGGAGTCAGCTTTACGCTGTGCGGCAGACACACATACTCCGGCGCAGTCATTCCGTTTTCTTCTGCTCTTGAAAACAGCCAATTTTTATTTAAAAGTATAACCCTTTTTTCCACAATCATTCCCCTTGAAAGTTTAATGCTCAGACAATACAACCGGGCTACAGTAAAATAGGCAGAGAGGCGTCAACCCTCGGCATTTCCTTAAGATATTTTTTCAGCATTTCCGGCTTAAAGCCGTTGTTTTCTATTATTTCCTTATAAAAATATGCGCTGGGCTTAGGCGTGCGCTTAAAGTTATTTTCTTTATCAACGCTCACAAGCCCGAAGCGCGGTATAAATGTCCACCATTCGTAATTATCGAGCAGCGACCAATAAAGATAACCCCTCACATCAACCCCCGCCTTTATCGCCTCGCTCAGGGCGCAAAGGTACTCGGTAAGGTAAACTATTCTGAAATCATCGTTATCGCACGAGCAGCCGTTTTCGGTTATATAAACCGGCTTATCCATAAGCCTTGTCAGGTTATGAATCATACACTCGGGGAAAAACTCATCCAAATAAAAATGCATAGGCAACATTCTGGTTTCGGTGAATGGGTAACGCTTGCTTGAAAAATTCGCCTTACGCGCGTCAACCATTTCACGCGTGTAAAGGTTTATCGACCAAAAATCCGCGGTGTTTTTAATTTCCTTATTAAATATAGCGTCCTTTCCGGGAACTACCAGCTCGCCTGTGCGCATAGCGTGGAAGAAAAATTCATGGTCAACCGCGTCCTTATAATGCTGAACGGCAAGGTCAAACGGGTCGTTCTGCCGCTTGCCGTAATACTGAACAAGCGCGTGCGCAGAGCTTACGGGCTTATTTGAATACTGCTTTATAATGTGATAGCCGCGTGCATGGTATAAAACGCTGTTGAATTTATGGGTGAGCTGCTTTTCGGAAAGTCCCAAATTAAATTCGTTTATAACATTCCAAAAGTCAACATACGGAGAAATCTGCGGTAAAATATAATTCAAATACCTTTCAAAGTATTTCATGTTATCGAGCGACTGAAAATCGCCCTTATCCGCAAACCATTTCGGCACGGAGAAATGCACCAGCGTTACAAAGGTTTTAAGTCCTTTTTCCTTAAGCAGTGCCAGCTCCTTTATGTAATGCTCGGCAGCCTCCTTGCAAAACTCGCCCTCGTGCGGCTCAATGCGCGCCCATTCAACGCCCATTCTGAACGCCCTGTGACCGAGGTCTGTCAGCAGCTCGGCGTCCTCCTCCACCATATTGTAATGGTTGCAGGCTTTACCCGACGCCTCGCCGTTCCAGCCGGCGGCAACCTTTTTCTGCTCGTTGTACCAGTTGCTTGAATAAATGTTATCGCCCTCTATTTGGTGAGCGGCGGTTGAGCTGCCCCAAAGAAAGCCCTCAGGAAAATCAAAGCCTTTTATATTAAAAACGTCTGTCATAATTTCTTACCCTTTCCGATATTTATGTAATTTTTAGCCTGTTATACCCACGCGGTCTATGCTCTTTACAAATTTACGCTGCAAAACAAGATAAACCAAAAGCAGCGGGAGAATGAACATAAAGCAGGCGGCGCACTTTGTGGAGATCGCCGGATAGCCGTCCCATATTTTCTGAACCGTAAGCAGATTTTTTATATCGTAGATCTTAACCGCCAGCGGGAAATTATCCGATAGATACATTATTGCCAGGTAATAATCGTTCCAATGCCACACGAGCGCGAAGATTGTAACGGTTGTAAAAACAACCGAGGAGGACGGCACGGCTATTGAGAAAAACGTTTTGAAAAGCCCTGCGCCGTCTATCCAGGCTGCTTCCTCAAGCTCGCCCGGCAGCCCTTTAAAAAACTGAATGTAAATATATATAAGCACGCCCGAACGCAGACCCACGCCGAAAAGCGACGGCAAATAAAAGGTCAAGGGCGTTCCGAGAATATTCACACGCAAATCAATTCCCGTAAGCTTATTTAACAGCCCGAATATTCCGAGAATATCAAGCTTTGAGTAGTTCATCATCATAGGAACAACTATCATCTGCGAGGGAATGAGAATAAGCAATATAAGCAGGGCGTTGAATACTCCCTTGCCGCGCGCCTTAAAGCGTGCCATACCGTAGGCTATAAAGGAGCACATAAGTATTTCTATTGCCGCGGAAACGCACTCATAAAGCAGGGTTGATTTAAAGGCGTTCCAATAATCGATCGTTTGCGCCGCTATTTTATAATACTTGAAGGTTATTTCCTTAGGAATATAAATAACGCTTCGGTCAAGATACCCCGCCGGAGTTTTTACCGAGGAGGAAATCATATATATGACCGGGTAAATTACAAGATAGCCTATGGCTATAAGCAGCGCCAGCCTGAAAAGCGAATAAAGAAAGCTCTTTGACCGTGTCGCCGCTTTTTTTGAACTGTAGCTTTTTAACCTGTTCATACTCATTCCCACCTGTTCATACAAAGCTTTTTATATAGCCCGAGCAGCAGCGCAATAACCGCGCCGACAACCGCAAAGTAGCTCCAAAGCATTGCGGAGCTTTCACCGTAAAACTGCGATTGCATAAAGCTGTAAGCAAGGTCCATAATGGGGTTGGTGGAATCGGTTACCAGTTCTACCGCCGTAAATACCGAAACCAGCAATATAACGCGCGAAAGCATGGGCAGAGTTATAAACCAAAATTCCTCCCATTTTGTGGCGCCCTCAACCTTTGAAACCTCATAAAGCAGCGAGGGAATTGCCTGCATACCTGCAATAAACAGAACGGTTTGTATTCCGCAGTTCCAAATAAGCCCCGTTATTCCGTCAATTATCTTGGTAAAATACGCGCTCATTTGCGCCGGCAGACCTATGCTGTCCACAAGCTCCGTTACATTGAACATTTCCATTGCTATGCTTTCGTCCTGCTGCATACTTGAAAGACCCGAAGCGGTTGAAGAAAGTATTGTTTTCAAAACCGCTCCGCTCGCTATTATAACCGGCAGGAAATACAGCGCGCGGAAGAATATTCTGCCCTTAAAGTCCTGATTAAGCATAAGCGCTAAAATAAGGCTCAATATAAGAATTATGGGGAAGGAATATGCAAACTTGATGAACGCCTGCGCAATGTAATCGGTGTAATCCGCGTTTTCGGCAAATATGTATTTAAAGTTTTTAAGGCCCTGAAATTGCAGCGCTACCCCGCCGCTCAACAGCTTAACCGAACAAAAGGAATAAATGAGTGACTGAACTATAGGGAGAATGAAAAACAAAACAAGCCCTATTGCCCACGGCGTTACGCATATCCAGAAATATTTTGCTTTCAGCGCCGTAATTCCGCAATTGCGTTTTACCTTCATTTCTTCTCCCCCTTTGTGAAAATATACGAGCCGGCGACAACCTCGCCCGCCTCGCTTGTAAGCCTCGTCGAGCCGTAATTTACATAAACGGCGGTTCCGTTATCAAACTCGGTTTTGCGAAGACCGTTTTCAAGAATTTTATGCGAGGTGATTTTTGCGTTTTTAATGCTTTCAAAGTAATCGTTATAGGCGGAAACAGTTTCATAAATTCCGCCATCCAGCCCCGAAAACACCGTGCTGTGGTAAAGTGTCTGCTTGGCTGTCATAAGCGATTTATCATACCGTGCGGTCAGCGTGTAGCTAAGCCCACAGCCCGCCTCGGCGGCGCGCAGAACGGCGGGTTTCGGCTAAATTGAAAGATTTACGGCGTCCGCCGTCATAGGCACGTAGCCCTTAAACACCGTTTCGTAAAACGGTATATCAACCGTAAACAAATCGTTTTCAGCCGATTGCGTGGGCGCGCAGGTAATAAGCGATGAATAAACCGCCGAATATGCGTTTGCGTTATCGCCGAGCAGCTTCAGCCCGCTTCTGCGGCATTTCTCCGCAATGGCGGCGTAATCCGCCGCGAAGCCCGATTTCACATAATACTTTCTGTCGGCGTAATCGGAATACGCGCCGGCAGACGCGGTATTAAAGGATAAACCGCCAAGCCTCAGCTTTTTCGCCGTATCAGCCGATTTTTCGCCTGCCGCAACAAGCTTTTCGCGCATTATGAAATATTCCTTATTTGCATATCCGTTTCCCGTGCCGAATTCGGTTTTATAGCGCAGCGCCCTCTGCCCCACGGGGGTTACGGCGTAATCGAACATTTTTCTTATTCCGCCGCCCGAGCGCGCAAAGTAGACTATATCAAAATCAAAATAAAGCTGTGAATTTATACTGCCGCAAAGGTCTGTAAGCGCCTTTAGCTGTTTTTTACCGCCGAAGGTCGCGGCAATTTTATAGTCGCCGCCTATCTTATCGGTATCAATACCCGAGCTGCCGTAGCCCACAAGCTGAACCGCCGGTGAAACGCCGGTTTTACCGTGAATTTTTTCCACAATGCTTTCGGCTTCCTTAAGAGAGGTTGTTACAAACAGCTTGTTATACGGCACGCCCAGCGCCTGTGCGGAAACATGAGTTCCGCCTATAAGCTTAAGGCTCAATGCGGTGTCCCCGGTTGTTTCTTTAAGCCCGTATTTTTCCGCAAGGTATTTTCGGTATCTGTCAGCCATGCCGATATAATTTGCATTTTCGCCGGCAAGCGGATAATAGCTTACCGAAAGCTTTGACGATACGGTGTTTTTTGAATATGTGTTTGAGAAAAATCCCCTTATCTGAAAAGCCGCGTAAACCGATGAATAGCCGTAGCTTGTGTTGCCCACATTGCACTCTATGCTGGCACATTCGGCACCGTCCTCAATAATACCGCAGACTGCGTCCTTTCCGGTTTTCGCCCCGAACACGGGCAGTCTTACAGGCTCGGTATTATTTACATTGCCGCTTTTTATGCTTTCCGAAACAAGGTCGGTGCCGTAAACAGGATATGAAGCGGTGTAGCTTGTATCAGCCGCCCAGTCACGCGGGTAAATAAGCGCGCCGCTGCCCGAGGGCACAAAGAGATAATCATCCTGCGCGGTGTTTTCAGCCGAGGCAAAAAACGGTGAGAGAATAATTCTGTAAATATATTCCTCGTTCTCGGTTATTTTGTTTGGGTCTACCGAAATATTTATCCCGTCAGCCAAAAGCGTATATTTCACAGGAACGGAAATTTCCTGCTTTGAAAAATAATAGGTTATTTCAAGCCCGTTTTTTAACTGCTCAATTGCATAATCTCCCTTTTTAAGACTGCCGGTGTAAGCATATAAAAGCTCAATTTGCAGCGTTTCCGGGTCAACATATTCCAGCGTCAGCGGGGTTTCGGTGTGCGGGTGGTTGTTTTCTTCAAAGCCGTCCTCATCGTAGCGCGGCTGCTGTAAGCCCGACGGCAGGGTTGACCACACTCTGCCGCTGTGCTTATCCGTAAGTAAAACCCTGTAATGCTCACTGTCCCACGAAAGCGAATAGCTTTCGTTTTCTGCCGCGGTAAAGCTTTGGGACAGCTTTTTTTCGTGCTTGGGGTTAAAACGCTTTACGGCACTTTTTTCTCCCCCGCAGGCACAAAGTGCCGCCGAGAGGGAAAGCACTGTTATAAAAGCAATAAATTTTTTAAACATTCTTTTCCCTCCCGTTACCTGAAGAATATTTCGCGGATTATTGTGCCGGCAAAGCTTACTGCCTGCTGCAAAAGCAAAACGGTAAGTATGCCTATGAATATAACTATCAACATTCCGAGTATTGTCATAACCGCTATGCCGACAAATCTTCCGAACGATATATCGTGAATTATTACAGAGCCTACTATAACCATAAACACTGCAAGCAGCTCTGTAAATACAAGGAATATGGTGAGAAACTCGCCCTCGGTAAGATTGAGCATATGCGAGAAGACTATATACACCGTGTTGCCTATAACCACAGGAAACAGGCTGTAGGTTATAACAAGATAAATTTCTCTGAGCTTACCTATTCCGCCGAGCAGAGTGGCTATTGCCCAGTTCGTTACGCTCCAAAGAATAACAAAGCCTATTGTTCTTGCAAAAACAAGCAGCGAGTTTATACCGTTTTCAGAAAGCGGGCGGAAAAGAAAGCCGCTTGAGGTGGTTTTTAAAATAGTTGTTATATAAAACGCCGCCATAACCGCCGTGCCCGCAATTACAGACCCGCACTTGCCGCGCTTTATATCACCGAAAACTACTGCCGGGTGCATAGGCGCGCGAATAACGCTTTTAATCTCGTCGTTTTTAATAAGCACAAGCCGCCGCTTTTTCGCATACACGCATACAGCAGTCACTGCCGCAATCAAACCGGCAAGCAGGGTTAAAAGCCAATTGAAATTAGCCTTTAGCCAGTCCTTACGCAGGTAATCAAACGCCTGACTGTAAAGCTTTTTAGACATACCCTTTTTTGAGTATTCAAGCGCCGCCTTATAATCCTTTTCCTGCATAGCGGATTTTGCAAGAATATAATACGCAGATATATTTCCGCTGTCGCAATCGAGTATTTTGCGGCAAAGCTCGCCGGTTTTATCGTAATCGCCGTTAATATCGAGCTTATCCGCCTCTTTTAACAGCTTACCGTATTCGGTAATGCTGAAAACCGTTATATCAAGGTCGTGGCTGTCTATTGCGACTATTCTGTCGCCGCCGTCAAGCAAATCTATTCCGGCAATGCCCGAAAATGTGCCCTTCTGGTCGCCCTTCCCCGCTCCGCCGCCGAAAGCGGCAAGCATAAACAAATCCCTGTCATACAGGTATATTCTGCCGTAGGAAATATCGTAGCAATATATAAACCCGCTGTCATCAACGGCTATTCCCGCAATATTCGGCATAAGCTGCTTGTTATCCACCGTTCCCACATAATAATCGCCGAAGGTTGTATCCTCCGAATCCAGTATATTTGCCCCGCCCGGGCTTAATTGCCTTATTTGCCCGGTTTGCAGCGTTTGCGAGGTTTTACCCGTAGCGGTATAAATGAAATTATCCTTATCCGCATAAAGGTCGGTAAACTGGTACGGCAATCTGCTTGCCGAAGCAGAGCGCTTGGCATTGGTGGAGGTAAGCTTTTTCCACATTTTAGCAATAAACTGAGTAACCGTGTTTTTAACGCTGTTAGCGCCGTAAAAGCCTAAAAATTTGCCTGACGGAGCATAAAGTATGGCGCCGTAGTAAGAGCCGTCACTCAAAACATATGTATAGCCCGCCGAATCCACCGTAACCTTTATCGGCTGATACATAAAATCATCAGGTATAAGGGATGACTCAGGCAAAAGAATTTCGTTTACACAGCTGCAGCCGTTGCAGACAAGCACTCTGCCCGCCTTTGTATCGGCAATATAAATTCTGCCGTCGGTATGAACATAAACGCCCTTTGCCTCCTCAAAGCGGGTGCGGCTGCCGTCCGGCATAGCTATTTCCTTTATCTCGTTTTTTACGGTGTAGCTTTTTCCGTCAATTATAATAAGGCGCGAGCCCTTTCCGTCCAAAATATAAATATCGCCGTTTTTATCGGTGCATACATCGTTAAGCTCGCTGAACGCCTCAATTCCCAGCTTTCCCGAGCTAAGCACCGTTTCAACACTGTAAACCGCGTTTACGGGCTGCGCGCTGTAGCTGTCCGATACAACATAATTATGGGTATAATAGGGTATTTCGGCACTGTCGCCCTCGGGCGAGACCGCCGCCGCGGGAACAGCCGCCAAAACGGACAGAGCCATAAAAATACAAAGTAACAAACACGCTGTTTTTTTCATAAGCTCCTCCTATTCCTTTATTCCCGCGCTGTTCATAGATTCAAGAACATTGCTTTGCGATATCATATAAACCAATATGGGAGGCAGCATCATAATAACGGTAACAGCCATTGCGCTGCCCGCTCTTGCTATGCCGCCTGCGGTTATCTGGGTCATAATAGCCGGCAGGGTTTTCAGCGCCTCGCTGAAAATAGTGCCGCCCGGCACTCCCGACCATACATCCCTGAAGGCAAAGAGGGTCAGCGTCATACAGCAGGGCTTAACCATGGGGAAAACAATTTCCCAAAAGGTTCTGAAATAACCCGCGCCGTCTATACGGGCGGCTTCAAGCAGCGCGTCGGGAACGCTGCCCTCCATATACTGCTTCATAAGAAAAACGCCCATGGTAGAAGCAAGATACGGCAGAATATACACCCAGTAGGTGTCTATCATTTTAAAATAAGAAAATATAAGGTACTGCGGTATTGCAAGGGTAAAGGCATTGAAAAGCAGGGCGTACTGAATTGATTTGAAAATCAGCTTTTTCCCCTTAATATGCGATTTTGTAAGCACAAACGCCGCCATGGTTGATATAAAAACATACAGCACCGTTGTAACAAGCGAAATAAAAACGCTGTTGAAAATATACCTTGAAAGCGGTATGCGAAGATTGGAAAGCAGCCCTGGCAGCGCCAGATAATTCTGCGCGGTAGGTCTTGTGACCAAAAACCGCGGAGGGAAAATCATAAGCTCATCAAGCGGCTTAAACGAGGTTGTTATGCAGTAAATAAGCGGCAAAACCGAGAAAATTCCGAACAGCAGCAAAAAAACCACATAAACCACATTGCCCACCCTTGAGCGGGTATACCTTTTGCTTTGAGAAACAGAGCCTGAGCAGCGTAAAGCCAGGCGCTTATATTTTTTTTGCTTTGAAGCTGTGTTTGTCATATTAAGCGCCTCACTTTCCTACCCTGTTTATAAGCTTTGCAATAGCCGCCCGCGTAAGCATCATAAGTGCAAACAGAAAAACGGATATTGCGGAAGCATAGCCCATTTCATAGCGTACCGTTCCCGCATCGGCAAGGTAAGATACCACCGTATCAACCGAGTTTGAAACAGACGGATAGCCAGCCAAAGCAATAGGCAGCTGGCTTATTGAAAAGGATGAGGCTATCTGCATTACCGCACTGAACAGCAGTATATGCTGCATTGAGGGAAGCGTAATATACCAAAGCTCCTGCCAGCGATTGCGTATTCCGTCAATCGCACCCGCCTCGTACATTTCGGCGTTAACATTTTGCAAGCCGGAAATATTTGCAAGAAAGCCCACTCCCATGCTCATCCACAGCTGAACAACAATTATTATAGGGGTGACATACGCCGCGTCCTTCAGCCAGTTTATCGGCTCGGTTATAAAGCCAGCAGATAAAAGCAGACTGTTCATATAGCCGTAGCTGTCGCTCGAAAACGCCACCTGCCAAATGAAATATGCGTTGCCCACAAGCGCAGGGCAATAAAACATAAAAGAAAGCAATGTTCGCATAAAGGGCTTAAATTCATTTAAAAACCAGGCAAGCACAAAGGAAAGCGCAAAGCCCACAGGCCCCGTTATAAGGGCTAAAACCAGTGTGTTTTTAACTATGGTTACAAAAACCTCATCGTCAAAAAACATACGGAAGTAATTTGTAAAGCCAATAAACCTCGGTGCGGAAACCATATCAAAATCAAACAGGCTCAGTATGACCGACGCCGCTATTGGAATAATGAGAAACAGTATAAACAAGAGTATAAACGGCGCAATCATTATGTAACAGGGTAAATTTTCCTTAAAACTCTCCTGCGGAGAAGCCGCCTTTTTTAGTAACCTTTTTGAATTCATCAAGCCTTCTCCCCCCTGTATTGCTCAACCTTGCGCTCTATTTCGTTGTTCGCTATATCCGACCATTTCATAAGCGCGTCCTTCGGAGATTCGCCGCCGTTTACAACGCTCCAGAAGGCCTGGTCAACCGCGCGCGATACATAATAGCTGCCCGGCACTTCGGGAATTTCCTTTATTTGCGCCCGCTGCTCCTTTAAAATTTTAAGGTCGCCGGCAGACCATACCATCTGTTCAAACGCCTCGTTCGTTGCCGTTGCGGTTCTTGAAACCGTTCCGAGAATCGACTCAACGTTGTTGTTATATTTAAGCTGCGTATCAGCACGCGTCCACCATTTAAGGAACTCCCACGCGCCCTCTTTATTTTTTGAGGCTGATAAAATTCCGCAGCCCGTTCCCGCACCCGAAACGGTGCGGTCAATCGTTCCGTCAGCATGGCGTGTACCGGGAACCAGCGCTACCGCCCACCTGCCGTCAATTTCGGGCGCCGCCTGCTTAAGCGTGGTGTACTGTGTGTAAACCTCTATGCCCAGCGGCATTGTGCCTATTCTGAAACGGTTGTAAAAGTTAGCGGTGGTTGGTATTTTATATTTGGTATACATTTCGCTCCAATATGTAAATGCTTTAAGCGAAAGCTTTGAATCAAGGGTGCAGCTGTTAAGCTCCTTATTATAAAGCTCGGCGCCGTTTTGCTGCAATATAGATGCGAAAAGATTAAGCCCGCCCACACCGGTATTAACGGTTGTTGAGGCTGTTATTTGAGTATACGGAATCCACGATGCCATATTGTTTCTTTGCAAAACTGCGGTAACCGCAAGAAAATCATCCCATGTTTCGGGAACTTCCAGCTCTAAAACCTTGAAAATATCCGTCCTGTAAAACATAAGATAAAACGACTGCGTATCGGGCAAAGCGTAAATGCCGTTTTCATAGGTGTACGGCACCGCCGAGGTTTCACCGAAACGCGTGGCAACCTCGCTGTAATCGGAAAATCCGGTAAGATCCACCAAAGAGCCGCGCATGGCAAGGTTTACCGGCTCGGTTCTTGCAAGGTGCAATGATAAATCGGGCGCATTTCCCGAAAGAATACCGTTAATAAGCGAAGCGTTTGTGAGCTCCAGGCGAATGTTTATCCCGGTTTCGGGCGTAAAGCTTTCTTCTATAAGCGAGTTCAGCACCATTGCCTGGTCTCTGCCCCAGTTTACCCATATTTTAAGCTGCTCGCCGCCCTTGCCGCCGCTTGATTTGTAATCATCCGTAAAGGATATTAAAAACCGCTTGACCCCAAAGGAAATACGGTGCAATAAGCTCGGCATATCTATTTCATAGCCGCTGCCGCAGGGGACGAATATAAGCCTGTCTATTCCGAGCGGCATAGCCTGCATATCGTAAAGCCATGAGCTTACCGTTGTGTAGTTGTTGTAATAATCCTTAACATAGTTTTGCGCGGTGTAGGGGTTATCACGCATTGACTTCAAAACCCGCGCCATATTTTTAATCGAGGTTATAAGTGAGGTAGTCTCATTCCCCGAAAGCCTTTTCATATCCTCAGCCAGCGTATTGCACTGCTCATAATATTTATTAAGAGTATCGTTAAAGCCGTCTATCTGCTTGAAAAGGTCATAGTCGCGCGAGGAATCGGGCGAGTCGCCGGTTATCATTGTTATTTGCAAATAAAGGTTGCCCAGCCCCTCGGTTATAGCCTTAAGCCTGCGGTAATATTCGGCGGTGGGACCCATAGTTGCCGCCATAGAAACGGTGTGCTCGCCCTTATCCAGCCATATGTAATAGGGGTTGCCGCTGTCATCCGCAAAAGCGCCGCGTTTCCATGAGGTTCCGTAGTAAAATTTCATTTCGGCGGCTTCCGCAAAGGGAATTTTGCCGTCAATTTTCATTCTGCGGTAGGAATATCCGTTTACGGTCTGATCCTGCTTATAAATATATCTTAAATCGTAATATCCCGCCGTTTCAACCTCAAAGCGCCATACCGCTTCCTCTCCGGGGGTCTTCCAGCTTGTAAGCCCAATGTAGTTTATAAGCTGCTTTTCCGCGCTTGAGGGGCTTATTGCGGGCGAGGAGGTATCCGACTTTGAAACAATGGAGCGATTACTCTTTCTTGCCGCGCTTTCGCCCTCAATAACAATAGGCTCTGCCGATATGCTTTCGGCTTTATCGGCATTCTTCGTTTCACTGTAGCTTATCGGCACCGCGGGGGCTTTAAGCCTGATTTCCGCTATGGCAAGACTCTCGCTTAAATTTCCGATTTTAAGCGTATGGCTGCCCTCTGTCAGCAAAAATCTGTACGGATCATTTTCCGCTCCCGTCTCATCGAATACCGAAACCGAAACAAAATCGTTATAATCCACCTGCTCGGGCGTATATTGGTCTCCGTTTTTATCCTCTCTTATTTTTCCGCTATCCATATAATAGTGCGGCAATTTAAGGCTGTCCGCCTCGGTAAACGGCAAAGCGCCGTCCAGCTTTAAAGAAAGCTCTATTTCCCCGCCGTTTTCTTTAAGAGGAAGATATGTAAGTGAAAGCTCATAAACGGCGCTTTCGGCAACCGTGAGCGAATAAACCGCTTCGTCGTTTTCCGCTAAGGTTTTTACACCCTCGCGCCCGTTCAGCTTTTCCTCGCCGCCCGGCACGGAAATATCCTTTTCGGCAAGCGGGGCATCACTGTTCTTTTCCTTATACATCACATAGCCGTTTTCATCTGTGCTGTAATAAACGGCGGAAGATGAATTATCCCCTGCGGCAGCTATTGGCAGCGCCGCGGCGATAACGCCTATAAGCAAAACAACAGTAATTATGCCTGAAATGCCCTTTA
>ERZ780167.3009-NODE-3009-length-12608-cov-3.039592_pt1 | contig 12608 bp, 8 predicted proteins | sample MGYA00510982_ERZ780167 | MGnify/ENA primary metagenome ERZ780167 (study PRJEB29588, sample SAMEA2146107) | human gut metagenome | biome: human gut; feature: human-associated habitat; material: faeces | place: Denmark | collected 2008/2010 ... | reverse complement strand
GCTGCAAATCGAGCCGCTGGCCGGGGGCTTTGTGGAGCTGGGGGCCGAGGACGTGCTCGTCTACTCGGCCTACGGATCCAAAATCCTCAGCTTGCAGCCATCCTACGCGCGGCCGGTGCTGGCCGTGGGCGGTACCCGCTTTGCCGTGTACAACCGCGCGGGCAACGAGCTGACCGTGTGCAGCCGCACCCGCACGCTCTACTCCCAGAATTTTGACAGCGGCATCCTGCTCTGCGCCATGTCCAACAATAACTCTCTGGCCGTTGTGACCGAGTCGGGCCGCTACGCCGCCCAGGTACGCATCTATGACCCCTCGATGCGGCAGACGTACAGCTGGGAGATGACCCAGTCCGACGGCACCCCCATCGCGGTGGATTTTGCCCCCGACAGCCGCAAATTTGCCGCCGGGATGCTGGCCGCCCGCGATGGCCAGTTGAGCTGTTCGGTCTATTTTATGAACACCGACGCCGACACCGAAGGTCCGGTCTACACGGCCCAGCAGGGGAGTATGCTGCTGCGGCTGGACTGGCAGAGCGAGAGCCGCGTCATGGCGGTGTTTGACACCTACATTGCCGTGCTGGACCCCCGCACCGGCACCGAGACCGCGCGGTATGATTTTGGCGGTGCCACGCTGCAAAGTGCCGCACCGGGCCGCCGCCAGACCGCGCTGCTGCTGAATGTGCGCGGCGGCAACAGCCTGGTCACGCTGGATGAAAACCTGGCTGCCATGGCGGAAATTCCCGCCCGGCAGGCGTTTGGCGTGTCGGCCACCGACACGGATATCTATTTACTGTGCCCCAACGCTGTGGAGTGCTTCGGCTACGACGGCGTGCAAAAGTGGGTGCAGAGCAGCCTCGATGCCCGCCCTCTGGCCGTGCTGGACGCCGCCCAGACGCTGGTGTTTACCGGGAGCAGGGCCAGCGTGCTGGAGGCACCGAACTAAAAGCCTTCCCCCTTGGGGGAAGCCATTCGCCCTCCCCCAAAAAACATTTACACAGAAAGAAGTACCCATCTATGTCATTTTCTCCCGCTGTTCTCTATGATATTCTCTTCCTTATCGTGTTTTCCTTCGCCGCGGTCAAAAGCTGGCAGAAGGGATTCCTTGCCGGGCTGGCTGAGCTGATTGGCGCGGTGCTTGGCGTGGGCATTGCCGTATGGGGCAGCCGGACGCTGGCCCCGGAAATTTACCAGCGCTTCTTCAGCGACGCCATCGCCAACAAGGTGGACCAGGCCGTGGCACAGTCGGGCGGGGACATGGCCGCTGCCGTGCAGGGGCTGGACTTTTTACCGGAAAGCCTGCGCACTGCCGTGGCCGCCGGGCTGCAAACCGCAGGCGGCCAGCTGCCGGAAAAAATCACCGCACTGCTGGAGCCGCTTTTCCTGCCGCTGGTGCAGGTCATTCTGTTCGTGCTGCTCTGCGTCGTGGTACGGTGGGTGTTCGCCCTGCTGGTACGTCTGCTGCGCGGCATCAACGGCGTGCCGCTGGTAGGCGGCGTCAACCGCCTGCTGGGTCTGGCACTGGGCTTGTGCACCGGCGCGCTGGACTGCTGGCTGCTGGCTCTGGTGCTCTGGTTCCTCGTCAGCGTCACCGCGGGCGGGCTGGACTGGCTGAACACCGCCGTATTGCAGCGCAGCGTCGGGTACAGCTTTTTTGGCGCGTTCAATCCGTTTTTAGTCCATTATTAAACATTTTTTGAACAAACCCCGCCAAAACTTGCATTTTGGCAGGGTTTGCTTGATAATAGTAATAAGGTGGTGCGGCGGGGTGGTCATGCCCATATGCCGCCGCAGGGCGTTGAGGACGCCCCCACAAATTTTCAGCAATCCCACGTGCCCATGCGGCACTTTCCATAGAGGTGAAGTATATGCTTTGTGTTAAATGCCAGAAACGCCCGGCCGTCGTCTTTGTGCAGCGGCTGGAAAACGGCAAGGCCATCCAGGAAGGCTACTGCCTGACCTGCGCGCGTGCTATGCACATCCAGCCGGTGGATGACCTGATGAAACAGTTCGGTATGTCCGACCAGGACCTGGAGAGCATGGAAGAGCGTATGTCCAGCTTTTTGCAGGAGGCCGCCGACTCCGGCATGATGGCCCCCATGATGGGCGGCGATATGACCGACGGCGGCGACGAGAACGCCCCGCAGGACGATTTTGTCCCCGGCGGCAGCCCGGTTTTTCCCTTCGGCTTTGGTGCGCGCCAGCAGAAAACTGACGACACCAAGGGCAAAAACGGCAAGAAGGACAAGGCCCCCCGCCGCAAGTTCCTAGATACCTACTGCGAGAACCTGACCCAGAAGGCCCGCGACGGCAAGACCGACCGCATCATTGGCCGCGACCGCGAAATTTACCGCACGATCCAAATTCTTTGCCGCCGCCAGAAGAACAACCCCTGCCTCATCGGCGAGGCCGGTGTCGGCAAGACTGCCATTGCCGAGGGCATTGCCCAGCGCATTGCCGAGGGCAAAGTCCCTGCGCGTTTGCAGGACAAGGAGATTTTCCTGCTGGATATGACCTCCCTCGTCGCAGGCACCCAGTTCCGCGGCCAGTTTGAGCAGCGCGTCAAGGGCCTTATCAGCGAAGTCAAGGCCGCCGGCAACATCATTTTGTTCATCGATGAGATTCACTCCATCGTGGGTGCCGGTGATTCGGACGGCTCGATGAATGCTGCCAACATCATGAAGCCCGCGCTCTCCCGCGGGCAGATGCAGGTCATCGGCGCGACGACCTTTGCCGAGTACCGCAAATATATCGAGAAAGACTCCGCGCTGGAACGCCGTTTTCAGCCTGTCAAGGTCGAGGAGCCGTCGCTGCTGGACACCATCGAGGTCATCAAGGGCATCCGCGTTTACTACGAGAAGCACCATTGCGTCCGCGTGCCGGATCCCATCGTGACGAGCATCGTCAAGCTGTCCGAGCGGTACATCACCGACCGTTTCCTGCCCGACAAGGCCATTGACCTGTTGGACGAGGCCTGCGCCTGCTGCAACCTGCGCCACCCCGAAATCACCGAACTGATCGAGACGCAGCGCACCGTGGCCGACCTGGAAGCCCGCGAGCACGAGCTGGAAAACCCCGAGCCGCAGAACGGCCAGGACGCCGCCATCGACTACGAAGCGCTGGCCCAGGTCAAGACCGATTTGGCGAAGCAGCGCGAAAAGTTCCCCGCCCTGCAGCTGAAAGCGGCTGAAATTGAAGTCACGATGGACGACGTGGCCCAGGTCATTGAGCTGTGGACCGGTGTGCCTGCTGTGAAGATCAAGGAGACCGAGTACGGCCGCCTGCAAGGGCTGGAAGATGCCCTGAAAGCCCACATCATCGGCCAGGACGAGGCCGTCCATGCCGTGGCCGGGGCCATCAAACGCGCCCGGGCGGACCTGTCCGGCCGCCACCGCCCGGCAAGTTTCATCTTCGTCGGCCCCACCGGCGTCGGCAAAACCGAGCTGGTCAAGCAGCTGGCAAACCAGCTGTTTGACACGGTTGACCCGCTTATCTCCATCGACATGAGCGAGTATATGGAAAAGTACGCGGTGTCCCGCCTGATCGGCTCGCCTCCGGGCTATGTCGGCTACGACGAGGCCGGGCAGCTGACCGAGAAGGTGCGCCGCCATCCGTACAGCGTCGTGCTGTTTGACGAAATCGAAAAAGCGCATCCCGACGTCATGAATATCCTGCTGCAAATTTTGGACGAGGGCAAGATCAACGACGCCCAGGGCCGCACGGTGGACTTCTCCAACACGGTCATCTGCATGACGTCCAACGCAGGCTCCACCGACACAGCCGGGGCAACAGGCTTTGGCAAAAAGGCCGAGGTCGCCAGCGCGGACCGCAGCATGAAGGCGCTGCAGGAGTTCCTGCGCCCCGAGTTCATCGGCCGCGTGGACGAGATCATCACCTTCCACCCACTGAGCGAAGAAAACCTTGAAAAAATCACCGCGCTGATGCTGGACGAGTACAAGCCCGGCCTGGCCGCCCACGGTATCACGCTGCACTACGGCCAGCCCGCGTTGGCGGACATCGTAGCCGAAAGCTCCACCAAGTACGGTGCGCGTGAACTGCGCCGCACCATCCGCAAGACCATCGAGGACCCGGTCTCCGAGGCGCTGGTGGATGGCCGACTGGATGGCCGCGAGGTCACGCTGGAACTGGCCGACCACGACGGTAAGGCCGTTCTGGAAATTTGAGGCCCGCCATGTACAAAAAAATGGCCGCCCTGCTGCTGGCCGTGGCGCTGCTCTGCGGCTGCGCGGCCCAAGTGACGGTGCAGCGCATCCCGGCCGAGTTGCCGAAGGCCGAAAGCCCCGCCGCCACGCCGACGCCGGAACCGACGCCCACCTTTACCGAGGAGCAAAAAAAATACGGCAGCGCGTCCCTATTGAGTGAGCCGACGGTGCTGGTCAGTGTCTTTTTGAACGACGCCGCCCACGGCCTGACCTGGGACGAGGCCGACCGCACCGCCGCCGTGCAGCAAACCCGGATGGCCGTGGATTGGATCACAGCCCAGGCCGAAAGCTACGGCGTGATGCCGGATTTAATCTGTGACCGCACCGAGGATGGCAGCAACGCTGCCCTGACCCGCAGCTATCTTGTGCAGTCTGCCATGCGCGGGGGCGAGGATTCCGACGAGAGCACCGCCTTCATTGAGGAAATGGACGCCCTGTGTGAGTCGCTGGCCGCGGACAGCCGCCTGGCGGTCTACGGCACGCGGCACATCGGGTTTCTGTTCTACCTACCCATCAGCGGCACGTCCTTCACAATGGCCCACTATGCCGACGACGGCGAGTATTTCTACTACGAGTACAGCTGCCTGTACCGCCACGACGCCTACACCGACGGTGAGCGGGAAAGCCCGGCGACCTACGCCCACGAGATCCTGCACCTGTTCGGAGCACCTGACCTTTACGAGGGCAGCGGCGACCCCTATGTGGACCGCGCACTGGTAGACTACGTGGCCGAGACTTACCCCGACGACATCATGGTAAGCACCTACGAGGACGACGGCACGAGCCGGTTTGACGTGATCACGAAGGAGATTAGCCCGCTGACGGCCTACTGCCTGGGCCTGACCGACACCTGCCCGGAGCTTGAACAGTTCCCGCTGCTGACCCAGGTCGAGCCGGGGGTGTTCCGGCGTGAATTGACGGCAGACACATCTGACGAAACCGCCGACGCCTGGCCGGGAGCCGTGGCGGCATAAGGAGGCCCCATGCTGAACGATGATTTTCCGCTGCGGGTCGGGGCGGTCCCCGCCGCCCACACCACCGAATGGCGCGCCGACGACTCCTTTCTGCCCAGCGAGACCGAGGCCTGGCAGCTGATTTTTGTGCGCAGCGGCACCATTGAGGAACGCTGCGACGACCGCCATGTGCTGCTGCGGGCGGGCGGGCTTCTGTTCCACCAGCCCGGCGAGGTGTTCGCCATGACGACGGTGGGGGAGGTCCCGCCCGAGACGCTGCGCATCGATTTTTACTGCACCGGCGCGGCCATGGATCGGTTCCGGGGTGCGATGCTCCACGCCGAGCCCGCCGAGCAGCACGATTTGAACTGGCTGGCCAACGCCGCCAACGAGCTGTTCGACGCCGCGCCCATACCGGGCGGGCGGCCCGTCGTAAAAGAGGAACTGCCCTTCGGCGCGATGCAGCAGTTCATCATCCACCTGGAAAACCTGTTGATCCTGCTGGCCCGGCGCTGCCGCCGCCTGCGCCGCCCCGTGGCCCGCGTCCGGCGGGAGCGCCGCCAGAATGCCCTGGTGGAGGATGCCCGCGCCTATTTTGTCGAAAACCTGGAACGGGAGTTGAAAGTGGACGAGGTCTGCGAGGCCCTGGGCTGCACCCGGCCCCAGCTGCAGCAGGCCTTCCGCGCCCGACTCCGCCGCACGGCCATGGAGGAATTTTCCGCCATGCGCATCGAGTATGCGGCCCAGCTGCTGGCACGCGGGGCATCTCCCGGCGAGGTCGCGGCCCAGATGGGCTACTGCTCGGGCGCGTATTTCAGCCAGAAATTCCGCGCAGCCACAGGCCACACACCGTCGGCCTACCGGCGCATCCAGCAGGGACTGCCCGCTAAGCGGCAAAACAGGCAACAAAAAGATAAAGCAGAATCTAAAACCTCTATTGCAGAATCACCGCAGAAAAAGTAAAATAGTGACAAAGGGCAGGCAGAGCGCCCGCCCACAGGCAACAAAAGCATAAATATAAGGAGACGACTGTTATGGCAATTTTGGTTAGCGGTGGCGCCGGTTACATCGGCAGCCACACCTGTGTGGAACTTCTGGCCGCAGGGTACGACATCGTCGTGGCCGATAACTACTACAACTCCTGCCCCGAGGCCCTGGCCCGCGTCAAGAAGATTGCCGGCAAGGACTTCCGCTTTGTCGAGGCTGACATGACCGACAAGGCCGCCGTGGAGAAAATTTTTGCTGAGAACGAGGACATTGACTGCGTCATCCAGTTCGCCGCCTACAAGGCCGTGGGCGAGAGCGTTTCCAAGCCCATCGAGTACTACTCCAACAACCTGGCCTGCACGCTGAACATCCTGGATGTCATGCGCCGCCACAACTGCCACAACATCATCTTCTCTTCCTCTGCCACGGTCTACGGCGACCCCGCCAGCGTGCCCATCCGCGAGGATTTCCCCGTGGGCGGCACCACGAACCCCTACGGCACAACCAAGGTGTTCACCGAGCAGATCCTGACCGACTGCTGCAAGGCGGATCCCGAGCTGAATGTTGCGCTGCTGCGTTACTTCAATCCCATCGGTGCCCATCCGTCCGGCCTGATTGGCGAGGATCCCAACGGCATCCCCAACAACCTGGTGCCTTACATCGCCAAGGTCGCTGTCGGCAAGCTCGAAAAGGTCCATGTCTTTGGCAACGACTACCCGACGCCCGACGGCACCGGCGTGCGTGACTACATCCATGTCGTTGACCTGGCCCGCGGCCATGTGGCAGCCATCAAGAAGCTGGAAGAGAAGCCCGGCCTGTTCATCTGCAACCTGGGCACCGGCCACGGTTACAGCGTGCTGGACGTCATCCACGCCTTCAGCAAGGCCTGCGGCAAAGAGATTCCCTACGTCATCGACCCGCGCCGCCCCGGCGACATTGCCGAGTGCTGGTGCGACCCCAGCAAGGCCAAGCGCGAGCTGGGCTGGGAGGCCCAGTACGGCATTGAGGAAATGTGCGCCCACAGCTGGAACTGGCAGAGCCACAACCCCGATGGGTATAAGACCGCGAAATAAAACTGCATAAAAAAGCCTCCTGATGCTCTTGCATCGGGAGGTTTTTTATGTCATCGCGCAGTAGGGGCCGGGCATGCCCGGCCCGGGTGTGTATGGCAAACGGAAGCTTGCGGGAAGGCTGCGGGCCGGACATGTCCGGCCCCTACCGCCCCTACCATATTCTTTTACACATACATTTCCTGACTGCGCGGCGGCAGTTTGGGCACGGCGGGCAGCGGCGCAGCGGCGGCACGCCAGGCGGCAGGGGAGAGGCCCACCTCCCGCTTGAACACGCGGCAGAGGTAGTTTGCGCCGGAAAACCCGGTCAGGCCCGCGATCATATCCAGGTTATACTCATCGCTGAGCAGCAGCGCCTTCACGGCCTCGATGCGCACATTCGTCATGTACTTTCCGGGTGGGATACCGATTTCCTGCTTGAACACCCGCACCAGATGGCTCTTCGTCACACCGAGCTGCTCGCTCAGTTCCTCCACGCCGTAGAGGGCCATGTAGTTCTGCCGGATGGCCGCCACAGCCTCGGCCACCAGCGGGGGCAGGGGACGGGCCGTCTCGTCAGCCTTGCCCACGGCGCAGAGCAGCGCATAGGCCATCGCCGCCGTGTGGATACCGTGCAGCTGGGCAATCAGCTCGGCCGCGCCGGGGCAGGCCGCGCCGTCAGCCCAGCGGGCCGCACCCAACTGTAATAGGTAGGCGTCCGTGCAGTGGCCGGTCAGCCGCACAGCCAACAGGTGGCAGTCCGTTTGGGGCGTCAGCGTCAGGGGGGCAGGCCCCAGCAGGATATCGCCGCTCTGGCCTGGGCGGTCAAAGCCGTCCATCAGGCATTCCCCGCGGGAGAGTACCCCCACCCACAGGCCGTTCCCGGCCAGGGTCAGGGGGGTACTGCCGTCCAGTTCGGCGTTCTCGGCAGCATTGCAGTAAATTTCTGGGTCAAATATCAATTTCGGCACCTCGATATCAATAAAATGCTATTTTCAAATAGATTATAACCTGTTATTATAATCATGTCAACAGAAACAGCCCCCTCTACATGGGCTGAATACCACTGAATTTTATGGAGGATGAGCATTATGGCTTCCATTAGCTGCCGTCACGTCAAGAAAGTTTACCCCGGCAATGTTACCGCTGTTCCCGATTTCAGCCTGGAAATCGCGGATAAGGAGTTTATCGTTTTCGTCGGTCCTTCCGGCTGTGGTAAGTCCACCACCCTGCGTATGATCGCTGGCCTGGAGGAGATCTCCGGCGGCGAGATGTACATCGGCGACCGTCTGATCAACGACGTTCCCCCGAAGGATCGCGACATCGCGATGGTCTTCCAGAACTACGCTCTGTACCCGCACATGACCGTTTATAAGAACATGGCTTTCGGTCTGGAGCTGCGCAAGATGCCCAAGGACGAGATCGACAAGCGCGTCCGCGAGGCTGCTAAGATCCTGGAGATCGAGCACCTGCTCGACCGTAAGCCGAAGGCTCTGTCTGGTGGTCAGCGCCAGCGTGTTGCCCTGGGCCGTGCAATGGTCCGTAACCCGGCGGTCTTCCTGCTCGACGAGCCTCTGTCCAACCTGGATGCTAAGTTGCGTACCAGCATGCGTACCGAGATCATCAAGCTGCACAAGAAGCTGGCTACCACCTTCATCTATGTTACCCATGACCAGACCGAGGCCATGACCATGGGCGACCGCATCGTCGTCATGAAGGACGGCATGATCCAGCAGGTCGATACCCCGCAGAACCTGTACGATTATCCCTGCAACATCTTCGTCGCAGGCTTCATCGGCAGCCCCCAGATGAACTTCCTGGACGGCACCCTGAAGAAGAACGGCGACCAGTTCACCGTTGATCTGGCTGGCACCGACATTCCTCTGCCGAAGGAAAAGACCGCTGACGGCAAGCTGGACGCTTACGTTGGCAAGACCCTGAAGGTTGGCATCCGTCCCGAGGATATCAAGGACGATGAGGAATTCCTGGACAAGCATCCCAACAGCCACATTGGCGCTGAGGTTGAGGTTTCCGAGCTGATGGGCGCTGAGATCTACCTGTACCTGACCTATCAGGGCCAAAACCTGATGGCTCGTGTTGCCCCCACTTCCAAGTCTCGCCGCGGCGACAAGATCACCGTTGCCATGGACACCCACAAGATCCATCTGTTCGATCCCGAGACCGAGAAGACCCTGCTCAACTAATTTTTCAAGCTCTCATAGCGGTTCCGTTGCGGCGGAACCGCTTTTTTAGTAAACGGAGGAACGACGATGCGCATTGCCAACTACCTGCGGCCGGATTGTGTCGCACTGCGCCAGCGGGCGGATTCCCTGCAGGGCGCGGTGCAGCAGCTTGTGGCGCTGCTGGATGGGGCTAAAGTCCTGACGGACACGGCAGTCTTTGCGGCGGATGTCCGCGCCCGGCTGGAACTGGGCGGCGTCTGCGTGGGCAATGGACTGGCGATCCCCCACGCCAAGAGCACCGCGGTGGAAAAATTGCAGCTGGCCGCATTGACGCTGGATCCGCCGCTGCCCTGCGATACGCCCGACAGCCAGCCGTTGGAGATGCTGTTCCTCATCGCTGCCCCCGCCGAGGCCAACGACCTGCATGTGCAGGTGTTGGCCGAGCTGGCAACGCTGTTTTTGGATACCGATTTCTGCGCCAGTCTGCGCCAGAGCGAGACGCCCGAGGCCTTCTGCCGCGCCATTGCCCGGCGCGAAGCCCAGGACGACCCGGCCGCGCCCCCGCCGACGCCCACCAACGAGCCGGGCTACCGGCTGCTGGGTGTGACGGCCTGCCCCACCGGCATTGCGCACACCTACCTGGCGGCCGAGGCCTTACAGCAGGCCGCCCAGACCCGGGGCCTGACCATCAAAGTGGAGACGAACGGCGCGGGCGGCGTGGGCAATGAACTGACCGAGGACGAGATCCAGGCCGCCGACTGCATCATCGTGGCGGTAGACCGCTCGATCTCACTGGCGCGGTTTGTGGGCAAGCGGCTGGTCTACACCTCGGCAGGGGAGGCCGTGCGCAACGCGGATGCCCTGCTGGAAAAGGCCGTCTCCGGCAAAGCATCCATCTACCGCGGCGGCCACGCCTTCCGCACCAACGACTGGAAGGAGCTGGGCCGCGAGTACTACGGCCACCTGATGAGCGGCATCTCCCATATGCTGCCCTTTGTGGTGGCGGGTGGCGTGATGCTGGCGCTCTCGCTGCTTTTGCAGCACCTGGGCGGCCCGGCGAACTGGTCCACGATGATGACGAACGTCGGCAACGCCGCGCTCTCCATGATGTACCCGATTCTGTCCGCGTTCATCGCGTACAGCATTGCCGACCGGCCCGGCCTGATGCCCGGCCTGATGGGCGGCTACCTGGCCCAGACCGGCATGACAACGGCCACCAAACTCAGCTGGATCCCCAGTGGGTTCTGGGGGGGCCTCATTGCGGGCTTTGCCGCCGGGCTGGTGGTACGCCTGCTGAACCGACTGTTCCGCCGCATCCCCCAGGATCTGGACCACATCAAGACCGGGCTGCTGGTGCCGCTGTTGAGCTTGCTTTTTGTCGGCTGGCTGATGCTTATGGTCGTCAACCCGCCGCTGGGGCGGTTCAACCGCTGGATGTCGCTGGCGCTTGCCAAGCTGCAGGGCGGCAGCCGCCTGGTGCTGGGTGCCGTGCTGGGTGCGCTGATGGCCACCGACTACGGCGGGCCCATCAACAAGGCGGCCTACGTCACCGGCACGCTGGCTGTGACCAACAGCCAATATGACCTCATGGCCGCCGTCATGGCGGGCGGTATGATCCCGCCGCGGGGCATTGGGCTGGCCTGCCTGCTGTTCCCGACGCGGTTCACCAAGGCCGAGCGCCGCACCGTGCCGCAGAACCTTGTGATGGGCGCGTCCTTTGTGACCGAGGGTGCGCTGCCCTTTGCCCTGCGCGACCCGCTGCGGGTCGTACCCTCCTGCATGGCAGGCAGTGCGCTGGCCGGGTTCCTGACCGTACTGTTTGGCTGCGGCTGCCCTGCGCCCCACGGCGGATTGTTCCTGCTTGCCGTCATAGGCAATCCGCTGGACTTTTTGGCTGCCCTGGCGGCTGGCAGTCTGCTGACCACATTGTTGGTCGGTATGCTGAAGAAGCCTGTGAAATCGTAAATTTTCGTTTTCTTCGTTCCTGCCGCAGAATATCCGCTTTCCACCCCCGCTGTGCGTTGCGTGCAGCGGGGGTTTATGCTATACTATGAATATATGTGTGTCAAAAAGAGGAGGCCTTTACCCCCATGGAACAGGTCAAGACGTTTTACCGGCGGTACCGCTGGTTATTTTTAGCGGCGGCCTATCTGGTGGTGTTTGCGGTGGGCGTGCTGTATCTGCGCGTCACCATCAGCATCCCGCCGGAAGGGGACGACAAATTAACGCTGAACCGTTGGATGTACGACTTCCAACGGATGCCCTTCTGGCAATACCTATTGCAGGACTTGCAGGGGCGGCTGCGGTATTTCACACTGCAGGAGGTTCGGTTCTTTCCGTTCCACTACCCCAACGCGGTAGCGCTGCTGTTTTACGGCAGTTTGAGCCATTACCGGCTCTACATCATTGCCTGGACCGGGGCGGCGGCGTTCCTGGTCAGCCGGGTGGCTGCGCGGTTCGGCAGCGGGGATGCCCTGGCGCTGGGCGGCTTTACGCTGGCCATGGCGGCGGCCCCCATCTGGAACGAGGGTATGTACAGCTACTACGCCGTGCCCCAGCGGGCGCTGTTCTGGGCCATGGCGGCCTGGCTCTGCCTGTTTGGGTGGGAGAATTCCCACCGCCGCGGCTGGGCTGCAGCGGCAGCGCTGCTCTCCTTCGTCGCCTGCGGTACTTATGAAATTGGCTATATGTTCGCGGCGCTGGCCTTTGTGGTTTGGTGCCTGCGTGCCCGCAGCGTCAAAGCCGGGCTGTTCAACACCGCCCCCGCGCTGGGCGGCATGGGCGTGGCGCTCATATTCCATATGCTGTGCGGTCGCAGCGGCGGCACCGGCAACGAGGTCTCACTGGATATCCCCCAGGTGCTGCGCGTGCTGGTGCAGCAGATGGCTGCGTCCATCCCCGGGCTGAACTCCCGCATTTTGCAGGAGGATTGCGGCGTACTCTCCAACGGCGACCGGCTGTGGCCGCTGGTGCTGGGCGTGCTGGCCGGGCTGCTGCTTTTCTTCGCCGTGCCGCGCGAAAAACTGAACCGCAAAATGTTGGGCGCCGCTGCCGGGTTTGGCCTGGCGGTCTGGGCGCTGCCCGCACTGCTGCTGGCGCTGTCCGCCCGCTACCAGGCTCCCGGGGCCATCACCTGGAAGTGGGGCTACATCCCCGCCGCCGCGAGCTCCATCGGCTTTGCGCTGGTGGTGGCCGTGCTGCTGGCTGCGCTGGCGG
>ERZ780167.2999-NODE-2999-length-12623-cov-3.412317_pt1 | contig 12623 bp, 9 predicted proteins | sample MGYA00510982_ERZ780167 | MGnify/ENA primary metagenome ERZ780167 (study PRJEB29588, sample SAMEA2146107) | human gut metagenome | biome: human gut; feature: human-associated habitat; material: faeces | place: Denmark | collected 2008/2010 ... | reverse complement strand
AAAGTTCGGGCTTTGTGATATTTTAAAAGAGGGTGTGAATTTTGACACACCCTCTAATAAATTAAGTCAGTAGTGTAATATATTCTATTGAATAGCTAATAATTACTTTTCTTCTGCCAATTCTTTTTCATGTGCATCAATTAGCTTGCTCTGCAAATCACCAGGAACAAGTTCATAGCTGGCAAACTTCATAATGAATGAGGCACGTCCTCCCGTGAGTGAACTGAGTGAGGTTGAGTATGAGGCCATTTCCTTCAAAGGAACTTTAGCTTGAAGTTTTTCGTAGCCATTTTCGCTGCTCATACCAACAATCATACCTCGACGTCCTTGCAAATCGCTCATTACATCGCCCATCTTGTCAGCAGGTACAAAAACTTCAACGTCGTAAATGGGTTCAAGAATCTTAGGACCGGCTTCCTTGAATGCTATACTGAATGCGTTGCGTCCAGCCAGCATAAATGAAAGTTCATTTGAATCAACGGGGTGCATTTTACCGTCATAAACGATAACTCGTACGTCGCGAGCATAGCTTCCAGTAAGCGGACCTTGCTCCATACGGCTCATAATGCCCTTAAGAATAGCTGGCATAAAGCGTGCATCAATGGCACCACCTACTACAGAGTTGATGAATACCAATTTACCGCCCCATTCCAAAGGAATTTCTTCTTTTCCTTTGATGGCAATTCTGATTTCCTGGTTGCCAAATTTGTAAACGGTAGGATCAGGCATACCATCGCTATAGGGCTCAACAATCAAATGTACTTCGCCAAACTGTCCGGCACCACCACTTTGTTTCTTGTGGCGATAATCTGCGCGTGCAGCTTTTGTAATTGTTTCACGATAGGGGATGCGCTGTTCGTAGAATTCAATGGCAATTTTGTCTAAGTTTTCCAAACGCCATTTAAGGGTACGCAAGTGGAATTCTCCTTGTCCGTGTACCAGAATTTGTCGGAGTTCTTTGCTCTGTTCAACTTCCCACGTCGGATCTTCTTGGCGCATACGATTCAAAGCTGCCATCATCTTTTCAGTGTCAGCTTCGTTGACGGCACGAATAGCACGCGTGTATTTGGGGTTGGGGTATTTAATGAAGTTGAATCGGTGTTCGCAGTCTTTTCCATTGAGTGTATTTCCGGTACGAACATCCTTCAATTTAACAGTACATCCGATATCACCTGCTGAAAGCTTTTCAACTTTTTCGCGGTTTGCTCCGGAACATACAAAGATTTGCGCCATGCGTTCTTTTGAACCACGATCTGCATTTGACAAATCATCGCCTTCATGAACAGTACCACTCATTACTTTAAAGTATTGAACTTCGCCAATGTGTGGTTCAACACCCGTCTTAAAGAAGTAGATTGAAGTAGGACCATTAGGATCGAGTTTAACTTCTTCACCACGGCTGTTATGTACTGCCGGCATTTCGTCAACAAAAGGAACAACGTTGCCCAGGAATTCCATTAAGCGACCTACGCCCATGTTCTTTGATGCACACACACAGAATACGGGGAAAATGCTGCGGGTAACCATACCTTTGCGAATACCTTCACGCATTTCGTCCTCTGTCAGATGTTCTGTCTCGAAGAACTTTTCCATCAAGCCTTCATCGTTTTCGGCAGCTGCCTCAACGAGTTCTTTGTGCATAGCTTCAGCTCGTTCTTTTTCTTCTGCCGGGATGTCTTCAATGGTTGGTTCACCTCCTTCGGCTCCCCATTTGAGTTTCTTCATTAAGATGACATCAATCAATTCGCAGAAATCTGGGCCTGTTTTTACGGGATATTGAACGGGAACTACTTTATTGCCATAAATGGAGCGTAAATCTTCAACCACCTTTTCATAGTCACAATTCTCATTGTCCAGCTGATTTACCAAGAAGATAACAGGCTTCTGCAACTTCTCCGTATATCTAAAATGGTTTTGCGTACCAACTTCAGGGCCAAATTGTCCGTTGATCAGTAGCAATGCTGTATCGGTTACATTGAGTGCTGTCATAGCTGCTCCAACAAAGTCATCGGAACCCGGACAGTCAATGATATTCAGTTTCTTGTTATTCCATTCAGTATGGAAAACAGTGGAAAAAACAGAATAGCCATAATCTTGTTCCACTGGAAAATAGTCTGACACGGTATTCTTTGCCGTGATTCGACCACGTCTTTTTATCTGACCACACTCAAAAAGTAGAGCTTCTGTGAGCGTGGTCTTACCTGAGCCGTCATTACCTAAGAGTGCAATGTTTTTAATCTCATGAGAATTGTAAACTTTCATGGTGATATTAAGATTTAGATGGTCTAATTATACTTAAGCCGTTTGCCATAACTTACCACATCATTTAGGTTAGTACTTGTGGCTTATGAAGTTGAGGCAAATTCAACTAAGCAACGGGGAGTTTCCTCGGTTACGGTGCGCAAATTAGTAATTTTATCAGTATGGACCAAATCTTGCCAATATGTTATTAAGCATATTCTGAAATGCGAGCTTGTCAAAAGTGCTGATTATTCGCGAAGTCTGGATGTTTTATAAGGTTTCTTTTTTTCTTATAAAGAAGGGTAGACTATAAAAAATCCCCTTAAGAGTCGAGTTTGGATTCTGATGCCTTATTTGTATGGCTTTATAAGTATCTGAATATCAGTGTATTACGTATTTTTAGTTTGTTGCATTGCGAATAGAAGAAACGAGAAAGGAACAAAATGCATATTTGTTTTGTTCCTTTCTTAGCAGAGTTTTGAAAGCGTTATTGCTTTCATGTTAATTCAAAGAAGTAACCGCGTACTATTGGTTGAATGCCACGATGATCAATGGTGATTTCTAATTTTCGGCACGCGTATCGGCGACCGCGAATGAGGTAGGGGAGAGACGGATCGAGAAGAGTACCAGTACCTACATAAGTAAATATATGAGTAGTTCTGGTGTCTATGATTGGGGCTACTGTCATGTAGTCGCCTACGGTGCCTGTTTCGCTACGTGCGTTGTTTTTGCATAATGTAAAAGGACCGGAAGGGAGAGGAACTTCTTCATTGTTGATATTGAAGAACGGGGGGATGTCTGGCAAGAGTGTTTCTTCGTTTTCCATATATGGCTGACCGATGGCTGCCGGATAATAGGGTATACCATAGCTTTGGGAGCAATAGGGGTAACAATTATAGGCTACTTCCATCACTTCTTTTTTGGTGTCAGATGGTTGAGAGTTGTCTGGGGTATTGGGATTGATGGCCGCATCAATGGAATAAACCGATTTATTGGTAAGGCAGACATCGGTTGTTTTAAGTATTGGTACACAATTCTTGATATTGGATTCGTAGAAAGTTGATACACTGTGCTTATCGTGTTCACTCCAAAAACCGGTTGCGGGTGCCCAAGAAGCCGGAACGATTCGCAGATTTGTGTCGATGTCACGCTTTTCTTTTCTTCGCCACAAGGGTTCAAATTGGCCTACTCTGTACAGATCAAATTTTTCTGTAGCCGTATTGTGCAACAGTGCGTAGAGTTTATCTGTTTCCGCTACGTGAAAAAGATAGGGACTTGTTTCTTTATCTTCTTCGCTCATTTGATTCACATACTTTTCTACCTCTTCGTAGGTTTTGCATTCCAAGCGATCGGCATGTTCCCATACCTCGTCCGGAAGACGCAGAATGGTGGATACTTCCGGCCAATCATAGTCGACATTTCCATCGGAACTTCCTATGCTTTCGCCTTCGCTATCATGTTCGACCTCCCAATCATCAACGATTTCAGTTATATTTACGGTTCTTACTCCACTTTTGTAAAAATGTTCTCGCGGGATCATGTCTACGGTCTTACCGTCGCGAACGACGAACACACATCCGAAAAAGTTTTGGAGTTCATTAAAGAACTCCGAAAGCGTCCATTCAGGTAGAGCATCTGCACGATACATACTTCCCCGACTGTTTGCGATAAACAGGCCCCATGCCAAGCGGTCTGTGTTATAATATTCCCAATCTCCTACTTTGTAACCTATGGCTTTCACCACTCTTTTCATGATGTCGAGCAGGTAAGGCTGAGGGGCAAGTATGGTGTATTGTGGGTGACGTGCTTGGGTTTCAGCGTTTGACATATACATAGCCATTCTGGCTGTGATATTGGGCAAGTTTGTTCGTGTCCATGGGTTTGCAACCAATTCGTCCGTAGTGCTTAGAATTGGGAAGCACACACTGTCGGTTTGGCTTTGGGTGCCGTGAGCCAACATTCGGGCTTTGTTTCCAGGGTTATTACCAGATGCATAATGAAAAAAGCGTATGGTATCATTTGATGTCACTCCGGGGTTCCAAGTCTCGCCACCTTCCTCAATTTCTCCAATACTGTCCCAGGCTTTACCCAAACCGATGTGGTTTACCGTTGCTTCTGTAACATTGAGCAATCCTGTCGTTCCTCCTTTTAGTTGTACTTTTACTTCATTAGCATTGCACGCTGTGACAATCGCTATTCCGGCCAATATTATTGGCGGACAAATCAGTTGCATATTGTATTTTTTTGTCAACAAATCAGCGTGGGCCACTTCAGGTCTGTCTAATAAACCAAAGATAAGGCGGTTCTGTGGGCATTCGCGCAATGGCAGAGCAACGTCGAACGTATAGTCGGAGTTTTCTAAAAAATAGGGATTTTCGCGGACAAGTTTAAACGTCGTGTCAGCTTTCAGTTCGGCTTCGATGCCGTTGATGGTTAGTTTCATCATAGTTTAACGAGTTTGTTGTATTTTTTCCACTGGCGGGCAAATCCGTTTGGTCCGTCGATAGTTACCACGGCTGTAATGCCTTCGTCTATTTGTGCGGTTAATTTTTCGAGGGCTTCGGCAGTTCTGGGCTGTGCAGTATCTACCACGGTGACAGTAGGTTTGTTATCGGCAGCAGTTACAGCCGAGGCACTGAAGGATGGAGCAGTGATGGCTCGGCTCACGTCGGCAGCTGTGAGTGAGGCCACCCGGTTGGTGCGTTGAGCCTGATCGATTAAATTAAGCACTGGCAGGATTGCAGGATTCCTTACAGCCTGATGATTCGCTACGAATTCGCCTTCGTGCACCACACCGGCTTCGCGTCGGTAATGGTTTCCACCTGTGAAACCGCCCTCATAGTAACCTTGAGCCTGGGCTTCATGTTGTTTTTTGATAGCCGCTATTTGTATGCTTCCGGCCGCTAATGCCATGCTGGCTGCGATAGGGCCGAGTAGCCAGTTCACCTTTGATGCTGAAGCGTAAGCATTGATGGCAGCCACGGCAGTTTGTGCCACCGCCTGAGCCAATTCCATCACCATTTGTTTTTTGGCATACTTACTCTTTACTTTTGCCAATTCGGCTTGTTTCTTTTCTTCCAGTTTCTTTTGTTTTTTGGAGTTTTTCCCGGCTCGTTCTATTTCAGCCTCGTATTTGGCATTGATTTTTGCCTCTTCGGCACTCTGCTGCGCCTGATAGAGTTGCGACACGCTGCTCATGACCGCCGAAACAGTTTGCAATGCTGCCACACCTACCGATGCCCAGTCTTGCCAAGAGGCTTTACCGCTTCGAATCCTTTCATCCAATCGGGCAAAAGCTTCAAACGTACGCACCAGCGAAGTTGACATTGCATCCATCGTACCGCCCAATTCTGATTCGGTATTTCCGGTTTCCTGCTTTTTACTGTATTTATCGCGTATGCTTTGAATGGCTTGTTGGTATTCTTCTTCGCTGAGCAGTCCGCGCTTAAACGCTTCGTTTGCAATGGATTCCTCCGTATGCTGTTGTTCTTCGGCAGATTTCTTCAGATGTTCAGCCTGTAATTGCTGTACCTTTTGCCAAAATTCGTTTTGGCGTTGCAATTTATCAGCGTTTTGCAGTTCATCGTATTGCTGTTCCAGCTCTTGCAGCAGTTTTTTGTCAGCACCTTGCTTACGTTCAGCTTCAATACGCAAAGCGAGGTGTTTTAGCGTAATTTCTGTTTTCTGCTGTTCGTAATTCTCCAGACTGATTTTGCCCGCTATGTACTGATTTTTCAGTGCTGCCTCTTCTTTGGTCTTGACCGCTTCCAGTGTCGAAAGGTTTTGCTTGTGCGCTTCTTGTTTATAGTCTGCTTCTACTTCCAACCGTTGTTTCTCGGCTTTCAGCCATTCCGTACTGTTCTTTTGGTGCAAGTCGCGCAAATCTGTGGCAAGTTTCAGTTCTATATCGTACTTTTTCTTTTGGTACTCTGCGTAAGTGGTCAGTCCTATTTTATAGTCTACTTCAGCCATTAGCAAATCTCGTTCGGCATTGTTTTTCAGCGCATCGGCTTTTGATGGCGTATTGTTTGTATGATTTGTGTCTGTTCCAGCCGTTCCTGAGTCCCCGCTGGTATTGACAACAGGTTCATCTATAACTGTTTTATTGGTTATAGTTTCAATCGTAGCCCCCATTTCGTGTGCTTTTTTGTTGACTGTCTGAATACGTTTATTTACATCCGCAATGTTTTGTGTTTGTTCATCCACCCAGCCTTCAGCCTCTTTCAACTGTACAGACAGTTTGTGCAACTCTTGATATTTACCGGGCATTTGCAGCGAAGTGCCGTATGGGGTGAACGTTCCGGGTGTATTTTGTCTGAGAATGTTTTCAGCCGACATTCCAGCAAAATGCTTGAGTTCCGGATTATTAGCAATGAAGTCGTTCAAACGTTTTTTGCGGATGCTAACGGCATTGCGTCTGCGGTCACGGCTCATTTCAAGGTCGAGCAGCTGTCCGGTCAATTCATCAGTTTTGGCTATGGCAGCTTGCGCTATGGCCTTTTTCTTCAGTTGCTCGATGTAGTCGGTGAGTGCTTTTGTATTTTCGCGCGTGATGCGGCCTTCCTCGTTGATTTCGGCCTGATATTGAGGCGCAATCTGTTGCAGCGCGTGAATGGCTTTTTTGCGTTCAGCAAGGCTTCGGGTGTTGTCATGCACAATGGCCGTGAGCAGTTTAATTTTGTTTTGCGTTTTAGCCGTTGCTTCTGCGCCCTGTTTTTCAAGTTCCAGGCTATCGGCCTGTATTTCTTTTTGCAACCGTTGCTCGCGGGTCAGTTCTTTGGTTCGCGAAGCCAGCAGATACACCGCCCCGATTACAGCAACTACAGCGGCCAGCACTGCAGCATAAGGGTTGGCCAGCATGGTGGCGTTCAGTTTCATCTGTGCGGCGCGTAACAATACGGCATTTCCGGTTAGTTTGGCATAGCTGGCAGTGAGCATCAATCCGGCTGCACGTGCGGTGGCTGCGATTCGTGTGCCTAAGGCTATGGCGGTATTTTTGGCAGTTTCGGCTATTGTTCCTGCTTTTGCGACAGCTGTGTATGTGGCAATAGAAAACGCCAACGAACTGACTGCTCCAATGTTCTGAACCGCGAACGTTCCAACCGCCATCAATGCCTGCAAAAAAGCGGTTAGCCCATTCGTGGCTGTGGTAAACACGGGCATCAATTTCTCGCCAAGTTCCGTGCGCAAGTCGGCCAGCTTTTGTTTTGATTTTTCGAGCTGTGCCTGCGTGGTATTGTTGGCTTTGTCGTATTCCTTTTGCACGCTGTCTGCCTGTGCAAAAGCTTCCGTGGCTTGTAGCTGGGTGTTTCTGACAAGTTCCAAATTGTTTGCCAATGAAGTAATCACTTTTGTAACGCCTACCCCCGTTAGTTGCAATTCGGCCATGCGTGGAGCGAGCGCGTCCATACCGCCCAATTTTTGTGCAGCAGAGGCAAACTCCAGCAAGGCTGCATTGGCATCCTGTTTTACGAGCGTAGTAAACTTTTTTACATCCAGTCCTACGGCTTTTGCCATTTGAGCCGGTTTGGTGTAGAGTTCCTGTATCAGGCGGTTCAATGCCGTGCTACCTTCTTCGGCATTCACCATACTTTGATCCATGACCGAAGCCAGTCCCATTACTTGAGCCTGCGTCATGCCGGCCTGTCGGGCCATACCCGAAAGGCGTGCCGTGAAGTCCATGATGTATCCTTCGTTTGCCGATGAACTTTGTGCCAGCTCGTTGATGGTTGAGCCGGTAGCCAGCATGGCCTGTTTCAGGCCCATGCGTTCCGAATCACCAAATAGCTGAGCCAGTTTGCCGATGTTCTTCACCGCGCCCTCGCCCAGATCCTCACCCAAAGCCACATTCAGCACATTGGCAGCGTCCACAAAGTCGAGCACCTGCTGTTTGCTCTGTATACCCAAGCGTCCGGCATCAGCGGCCAAGTCATTGAGTGCTGCGCGGCTGGTACGGGTATCCATCCGTTTGAACGCTTCATTCAGTTCTTCCACTTCTTCACGGCTCATGCCGGTGTATTTCGTCACGTTGGCCAGGTGTTCGTCCATTTCGGCGAACTCTTCCACGTAACCTTGTATGGCATTGAGTGCATTGCTGAATGCGTCATTGATATAGGTTATAATTGTAGAGAAGCCGACCCAATTGTTACCCCATTCGTCTATCCCTATTTTTACGGCATTTGTTTCCTCTTTTATTTTTTTAAGTTCTGTTTTTGCTTCAGTCAAAGCCCGTGTCAGCGTTTTCCACTGTTCCGACCCACGCTCCACACTTCCGCTTTCAAGTTCTTTGTTGACTTCCTTGATTGTTTTTTTAAGTTCTTTGGGCGTGGCTTTGTCCAGGTTCTTCAGCACCTTTTCCACGGTTTGTGCGCGGCTTTGCATACGCTCGGCCTGTTGTTCTAATTTTTTAACTTCGCGTGTATAGGTTTGCAGGGCCTTCCCGTCTCCACGTTCAAAGGCTTCGGCGCGTTTTTGTCGTGCCGTTTCCAGTCTCTTGTTTATGTCGTCTAATTTTTGCTGTGCCTGGTCGGAATTGATAACCAGCTTTACCGTTTTAATGTCGTGTACATTCATAAAAAAACGTGTTACTTTTGGTTTTAATGTTCCAAAAGTAACACGCATTCATGATTGTATAAAAGACAAGAAAGCATTGTGCGTAATCCTGTCAACAACTTCGACAAAATTCCTTTTTTCTTCTTTTTCTTTCAGCTTCTGCATAAGCTTTCGGGTACATGGGATTCCCGTACATGTCTGTTTCGTATGGGTTAATTGGTTTTCTTCTTCTCGCTTTCCTTTCTCTCTCTCTCCGATTCATTTCCGACAATTTCTCAGCAAACTTCGGGTCAATAAGAGCGCGAATAGTAAGATAAAAGACGTAAATAACATAAAGTACTATCCAAAAAATAAAGAATTTCCACATGGCTCAAATATTTTTAATAATATCCGACATAAACTTAGAAGCAGAAATGTTTCTGCAACAAATATACGAACTTTTTCGCGCATTTGCAAAATTTACGCTCTAAAATAATCCTTTTTAAAGGTTGTCGAATGCAGCCCTGAATCTGCTCCCCAGTTGTTGTGCCATATAATCCTTCATTACTTCGGTCGAAATGTACCACGAACGCGAGAACCACGGCCGCTTTTTGCGTGCCCGCCCCAATTTATGCTCCATTCGGTAAGCTTTACCCAAAAAGGCAAGGTTGCCCCCGTTACCGCGCGTGTAACCATTGCCCACACCCCGGTCTACATAGATACCGTATCGCAGGAACTGAAACGAAATGTCGGCATCAAGTCCGTTTACGTTCACATTACCTTTCGTTACGCTCTGGCGCAGATTTCCCGTGTGGTACACGCCCAAAAGGTCGAGGCGGTCGCGCCATATTTCCACCATTTTGGCCGTCCATCTGTCCACATATTCCGGCATGGGTGGGGTTGTGTTGGTGTTGTTATTCATAGCCGGTGTGAGTGTTTAGTTATCCCATTCTTCAGGGCGGAAGCAAAGATCGAGTGGTTGTTCCATGGTCAACATAAAGTACAATCCCGTGGCCGAGTTCAGAAACATGCCGCCCAGTTCATTGCTGCGTATGTCGGCGGTGTCAAGATAAAGCATGCTGCCATTGGCCTGTTCGCGGTCGTGAATCATGCGGCTTTGGAACTGTCGGAACACTTCGCGGCACAAATTCATGGCGCGTGCGTAATCATCGGTACTTCCGAAGCGGAAACGCGCTAAGATGAACACGGTGTAAACCCTACGTTCATACCAACCGCCGCCACGTTCAAAGGTTGTACATTGCGAGGTATCGGCCGTACATACAAAGTTTGCCGTGGTTTGAAAGTTCTGCAAAAGTCCCTCCAAATGTTCCGGGCCGCTGCACGTCACAGCCTTGAACCTGTTTAGCGCGCACAAACGGCATTCCGAAGCCATCCACGCCATGTAGTGGGTGAGTGAGTGTGTCATAGCCTTACTTTTTATTCAAATGTTCGTTCATTTCACGCGCCTCGCGAGCTTTAGCGTTCAGTTCAGCCAACGCATCCATGGTGTCGGCATGTAGCACCGCCTCATTTTTGGTCACGTCTCCTCCGGTCAGAGCCCTGATTTCAGCCAGCATCAATTCGCGCATATCGGGTTGGTTGTTGCCGGTTGGTGCAGTACGGCTGAAAAGGTCAGGAAAAAGTTGCGTATAGGCAGTTTTCAACCCCACGAGCCACCACAGCACCAAAACGTGCTCGGCCTCATGCATTCGTTTGCCGTCCCATCCCGGATAAAGCAAAGGCATCAGTGCCTCCAGAGCTTCAGGTTCCTGGGTTTGCAGATAGCCTTGGTAGTAATTTTCAATTTGCAAATAGTGGCTGAACGGCACGTCCAAAAGGTGTGCATCCACAGCTTCAATGTCCCGTAAGGCATGGGGGCGTATCGGTTCTTCCGGTGGTGTGTCCATCCAGTCTAATTCCGGAAGCAATTCTGCCAGAGCGGTAGCATCGCTCAGTTTGTAGCGTACTTTGGTGTAATAAACGGCTTCTCCTACAAAGACCGGACAGGCAAACTGGTGAAGATTGAGCGGTGCTGGTATTAAGATGAAAATGGCAAGGAGGTAGAACCGGACACCATCACCGGGGAGTATTCGGACATGCCGCATGTACTTTCCTTCCTGGGAAGACCCTACGACCAGGTGTTCAACATTCTGATGCAGGACGACAAGATTGCTTCCCTCATGGCTCCCTTCAAGAGTGCCTATGACAACAAGGCAAATGACCAGTTGGAAGGTATGGTGGGTACACTCCGTGTCAATGCCGCACGACTGGTATCTCCGGAAGCCTACTGGGTATTTACCGGAGATGATTTCGATTTGAAGATTTCGGACAAAGCCCATCCGAGCTACCTGGTGATTGCCAACGACCCGGAGAAGGAACAGGTTATCGGTTCATTGAATGCACTGGTACTGAACCGACTGATTACCCGTGTCAATTCCAAGGGAAACATCCCGGTGAGCATCATTGTGGATGAGCTTCCCACGCTCTACTTTCACAAGATAGACCGCTTGATTGGTACGGCTCGCTCCAACAAGGTGGCGGTGACCCTGGGCTTCCAGGAGTTGCCCCAATTGGAGGCGGACTACGGCAAGGTGGGGATGCAAAAGATAATCACGACCTGCGGTAACATCTTCATGGGTGCAGCCCGTAACAAGGAAACGCTGGAATGGGCACAGAACGATGTGTTCGGCAAGGCGAAGCAGACTTCCCGGTCCATCTCCATTAACGACAACAAGGTCTCGACCACCATCTCCGAAAAGATGGACTACCTGGTGCCTGCCGCCAAGATTGCGGACATGGCGACCGGTTGGCTGGCGGGCCAGGCTGCCCGTGACTTCACGGCTACGGACGACAGCATGCTGAACCACTTCGACATCGAGCAATCGGAGGAGTTCAAGACCACGAAGTACTTCTGCAAGACACACTTCGACATGAAGAAAATTAAGAACGAAGAGGACCACTATGTGCCGCTACCGAAAATCTACGAGTTCAAAAATGACCGCGAGAAGGAAATCATGCTGAACCGCAACTTCAAACGGGTGAACGATGAAGTGGAGAAAATGGTCAAGGAACTGCTGGGTATGGCATAAATGATTTGTATAATGGCATCCTTACAACCAACATATAATCATTCAATCCTTTTGCCTTCATTGAGTGGTAGCGCACTGAAGGTCATCGCCGTCCTTTCCATGGTGGCAGACCACTGTGCCTACTACTTGATGGAGCACGGCATGTTCCTTTACGAAGTCATGCGCTGCTTCGGTCGCATTGCCTTTCCGGTGTTCGCCTTCCTCATAGCAGAGGGCTTCCAGCATACCCGAAACCGGATGAAGTACTTTCTGCAACTGCTGGGATTTGCCGTAATCAGTGAATTGCCCTGGTACCTGCTGAATGGAGCGGATGGGACGCACAATGTATTCTTCACCCTGGCATTAGGCGTGATGGCATTAGCTACTTTTGAGACATTAAAAAAGGAGGACATCCTTTGTGGGGCTGTCATCCTTTCTATTGCTTGTTTCGCCACTTGGTCCGGTGTGGACTATGAGTGGCGGGGGATTCTGATGATGGTGGTGTTCTACCTGTTTGGGAATGTCAATCCTTCTTTTCCCTCGGGTAGAAAGGCGCAGCTATTCTGTGCCTTTCCGTTGATGATGCACTATGGGATAATCGGCGCTTTGCTGGCTTGCCTCGTGATTGCCTGTTATAATGGGACAAGAGGCTTTATCCATGGTCAAGTGGCAAAGTATGGATTCTATGCGTTCTATCCGGTGCATTTGATTCTTTTTTATATTATTTATTAGGGTGTCCAGTTTGATGTTCCAGTTTTTAGATCAAAATAGATATGACACAAG
>ERZ780167.2996-NODE-2996-length-12638-cov-4.964873_pt1 | contig 12638 bp, 10 predicted proteins | sample MGYA00510982_ERZ780167 | MGnify/ENA primary metagenome ERZ780167 (study PRJEB29588, sample SAMEA2146107) | human gut metagenome | biome: human gut; feature: human-associated habitat; material: faeces | place: Denmark | collected 2008/2010 ... | reverse complement strand
AAACTGCGCCCGGTCTACTTTCAGCCGATCTCGAGTGGTCTGAATGGAGTTGAGGCCAATGTCACAGTGGATGAAACGACGGCCCAGCTTGTTGGCCACCGTAGCGGAGACGCCGCTGCCGCCGAAGAAGTCAGCAACGAGCATACCTCTGTCGGAGGAAGCGTTGATGATGCGTTCAATCAACGCTTCCGGCTTTTGCGTGGCGTAGTCTGAACGCTCTACAGCTTGTGAATTTACAGGGTTAATATCCAGCCACATGGATTGTGCGGGCATACCAGGCAGTTCGTCAAGATAGACTTTGGAACGGATGCCGCCAGTCTTTGTAATATGAATTCTGCCTTCACGGTCTAAGCGCTCCATGGTTTCAAGCGGCATTCTCCAAAGCGAGCGATAGCCTTTATACTCGTAGTCGTAACCGCCGCCGGAAAGGCCTTTCGCGGTCAGATTTCCGCTGTCCCAGCGGCGACCATCGGGGTCAGTCCGGCTAAAGCGAGCAACATACGCATCATCATAGGGCTGATAGACCGTGTTAAAAATATAATCCGTCTGAGATTTCGTGTAGAAATAAATGCAGTCAAAGTTGTTGCCGTAAAACTCCGCATCACTGTGGGCGGTAGCACGCTTCCAGATAATCTCGTTTCGGAAATTGTCTTCGCCAAAAATCTCGTCCATCAGGATCTTCACATAATGCCCGATGTGATAGTCCAGATGCACATAGATCGATGCTGTTTCGCTCATGACGCTTTTAATAGCCATGAGGTTTTCGTACATCCAGCTCAGGTACTTTTCTTTATCCCAGACATCGCCGTACATCTTTTCCTCAAAGGCTTTCAGCTCGTCCACATCCAGCTCCCGCTCCGCCCGCGCGATGGCCTCGGCAACCTTGGGATTGCGGCGGATATAGACCTTTTTGGCGTAGTCCGCGCCGCTGGCAAAGGGCGGGTCGATGTAGACCAAGTCAACCTGAATGCCCTGCTCTTTCAAATAGGCGCAGGCAGACACGCATTCGCCGCGAATGACCATGTTGCCATCGGTGTTCTCGCCCACGGTCTCCTGCTTCTCCATCTCGTACAGGGGCATTCCCCGCTGGAGCGTCATGGACAGCTCGTCCGCGCCCTTGTAGCGCAGAATGCGGTTGAAATTGCCCAGCACCGCCTGCCCCTCCACGGGCTCGGGAATGAAGGGAATGTATTTAATGGGCATTATCCTTGTCCTCCATTCTCCATGTGGTGTATGAACTGTTCAAGTGACATTGCCATCCCCATGGAGGCAAAACATTCTCGAGCCAGTTGCTGGTTTTGTTCCGGAGTTAGTTGATTCAGCGCTTTAATACATTCAATCACTTTACACTTTGCATTCAGATATTTGTCATCAAAATCTACTGTAGGTCTGATATTCATTGTTTGTCCTCCCCTTGTTTTAATGTGATCAGGAGACGAATGATGTTACCTGTTTGATATATAAGGTATTCCAGAAGTCTGTTGCTTGTGGCATCTCGATGCTTTGCGTAGTTGTTCATAAAGCTTGTATATGCTTGAAGCAATGTTTCAAAATTTCCACTTACTTCTTTAGGAACTCCTTGGCTTTTCAAATATGTCCCATATGTATTTTTGTAGTTTTCGAGTGACTTGTTGCCTCCAAAAAACTCTTGGAAAAAGTTTTCCAAGGTTTTGCGAAATTTGTCTGCAATATCGCTGGCGTTATTCGGAGTTGTTTCTGAATACTCTTTTAGAGCTTTTACAAATGCCTTGCGCGACTCAGGATAATCAGCTAACCACTCTAACGGCTCAGAAACAAGCGCATCATCTAATTCTTTTGCGCCTTTGGGGAAAATGAAATCACCATCACTATCTTTTACGATTTCAAAATCTATATGGCAGTCATTGAGTGCGCCTTTTATGGCAGAAAAAACGGCAATTTTATCCGGATTTTTCCCTTTGTATGTATTGATGAATGCAACAAGCGTTGCCAAAAAATCGAGAAAGTTATCAGTATGTTTTTTGAGATATGGCCATACTTTTTGAAGTCCGACCAGTTCTTCGTCTAAACAAAAATTAAACGATTTTCGGTCAGAAGGAAGATAATCTTCACCTATCATGTACGCAAAAGCAATTTCGTCTCGTTCGGTAAAGGAATATCGTTTTCCGGATCGCATAAAGACTTCTATACGTTTTATAAATAGATTCTTTTTTTGGTCGTCATTAAACGATAACCCAAGTGCCTGTCGATAATCAAGCCAATCCATTATTTATCTCTCCTCAAAAAATCCACAGATTTTCTCATGTGTTTGTCTGATCCGTTCGCTCTCAGGCAGAGTATCCTCCAAATAGAGATACTCAAACCGCTCATAGCCGAACGCCTGATTGTTATAGCGGGAGAACTCCATTTCCATAAAAGTCCGCTTATCCTTGAATGCAGGGTCATTGGCATAAATACTGCCCTTGGTTTCCACGATAATGGCCTTGTGGATTTTATTATCCTTGCGCTGGAGAACGAGGAAATCCGGCGTGTACATTCCAATATTTCGCCAGCCACCGTTCAGGCGCTGATAGCACTTGATCTTAAATTCCGTCATGGCACGGTCGCCGTTGTAGTAGACCTCCAAGCCAAGCCGCTCAACCTCATCGAAGGTCAGGACTTCTTTGAGGAAAGTCTGCTCAAAGCCGCTGTCTGTGTGATAGGGCAGATAGTGGAAGGTGCGGTCTTTTTGCGGATGGGACGAATTTTGCTTGCGAAGCATCTCCAAAATGGCGGTATTTCCGGTTTCCTCTGCCAACTCCATCATGGCCTGCTCTTTTGCGCTGACTTTCAACTTACCTTTATCATCCAGAATGATGCGTTCTACCAAGTCCTGTGCGGGGTAGTAATCGTCCGGTTTCTCTGTGTGGACTGTGGGAGTGAAATTTGCGATATTCAGCAGGCTGGCTTCCTCGGGAATCAGCTCTTCCTTTGTGTGGAAGGTGCGCTTTTCGCAGAACGCCTTTCGGATATTTGCTTCCACCATAGCATGGTCGTAGCGGGAACTGTAGTAACGAACGCCGTCGCGCTCGTAGGTCACGGTCAAATAGACCTCCCGCAGCAAATCGCTGTAGCGGCTTAATTCCTGCATGGTCAGTGAACCAAAGCTGCCCTTGACAATACGAAGCAGCCACGTGGCAAAGGTCGCCTGTTCTGTGCCGCACTCAGTATCATCCACCTTGATGTCCTGAGTCTCCATAGTCAGGTCGGTGGTCTTGATAATGTCACCAGACACCTTCGCTTCGTCTGCGGCAACAGGGATCTTTGATTCCGGAGCGGCAGGTTCCTCGGTCTGGGTTTCGTAATTGACTTTGAACTGGTAGAAATCAATTTTGGGCAACTTCAAATAAGCGGTGCGGTCATACCGCTTGATTTCAGTTTTACCGTGGCTGGCCTCGGTGAATTCTTTCAGAGAAATGCGGTGCTGCTGTTGGAGTTGAGCATTGAGCTTGTCCGCGTTGCTGTCGTTCAGGTAGATGAGTGCCATTTCCGGCGCGTTCTTATCCACCTGACGCAGGCATCGGCAGGAGGTTTGCAGCACCATATTCTTCGGGCAGTCGCCCTCCTGCGAGAGGATGATCCCCGTCAGGCTGCGGCAGTCCCAGCCCTCCTTGCCGATTTGAACCAGCAGAACAACGCGGATTTTAGAAATTGCTTTATCCAGTGAATCAAACTGCATCTGGCTGTCGGTAGGCTGGGGGTACTGCTTATTGCCCTTGTGGAACTTGAGAATGGTGTCGCTGCCAAAGCCGCATTCCGCGGCGATTTTTGCGACAAGCGGGTAAACAAGTTCTTCCAGCTTTTCGATGGTTCCGCAGTAGATGCCCAGCTTTGCGACTGTGCCATTGGCATAGACGGTATCCTTGTAGGTTTCAAAAAATTCACGCACACCGGCTTCAATGATACGGCTGCTGTCCGCAAACTCCGCGATCTTCACCACCGGACGCTTGAGAAAATTTCCAACACCGTTAATGAGCGGGTAGTAATACACGATATTTGTAATCTCCGCTGTGGCGACTGACAGATTGTCCACCACGGTGATTTTCTCTGCTTTTTCCAGATACGGCGTGCCGGAAAAACCGATGACTGAATTGACCGTATCATTTTCCGCCCAACGTGTAACAACAGCGCGCAGTTTGATCTCATCGCTGACAGCGTGGTGCACCTCGTCAATGAAAATCGACAGAGCGGGGAGTTTGCCGATCAGGTTGCGCAGCTCATTCGCCTGGCGATCTTTTTCGTCATCACTTTCCTCAAATAGGTTGATTTGACCTTGACTTTCCTGAATACGGTCGAGAATGACTTTTTCCGCGTTAGTGACGGCAACCAGACCGAACAACTCCGACAGCGGCTGATGGTTTGCAATTTTCTGCACATTCGGGTTTTTCGTCTTGTTGGACTTCTTTGCCGTTTTGCTCTGATCCAGTACCTCAAAGGAGATCATGCGCTTGAGTTCCGAAGCGGCCGGTTCGGGAATGACCCATGTAGGATCAAAGTTTTGAATAGTTTTCAGACTGGGGACAACGGAGGACTTCAGGCCGGAGGGCGCAAAGATAATAAAATTATGTGCGAAAGCAGAATTTTTCGGCTCATTCCGTGCAAAGTATAAGTCCAGATAGATAAAAGCCGCCATCAGATAGGTCTTGCCTGCGCCCATGGGGAGGCTGAACAGGTAGTCGGTGTAAGATAAATCATAAAAGGCTTTGTGGAAGAACGCATGGCAATCAATGCTTTCCGGTTCTTTGCGGATCTGCTGTTCCAACCTGAGAGAGACCTGCTCTCCTGCATCGTTGGTGAGGCAGGCGTATTCAAACAGTGCTGCAGCAGCTTTGTTTACTTTGAGGTATTCACGGGTGCTGTGCGATACCTCCGAATCATCCAGATCCAGCGTATTGAACGCCCCCTCGCAGAACAACTCTGCTAAAGGCTTGCAGCCACACGCGATTTTTAAAAACAGATAGGTTTTGATTGCCTCAACCTGCGCATCGCGCATTTGCCCGGTTTTTACGATGTAGTCAATGACCGCCTTGACCGTGCAAGTCTCCGAAGCCAACCACTCATTGCGCTTGGCTTCGATCATTTTGTAGAACATAGTAACACCTCGCTACCCTCTCACAGTTCCATCGCTGTTTCGTTCAGTAGGAATTTCTCGATGCCCACATACAGGATCCCGTTCTCATCGTGCCATGGGATGATATTGTCCTTCACCACCACGATCTTCTTAAAGGAGTCCCCCACGCGGTTGAGGGAGTTTACTTCCTGCGCCCGCTTTTCCTCGTCCGCCACGGTCAAGGCAGATTGGATATAATACCGGCGGCTCCCCTTGTTTGCCACAAAGTCGATCTCCAACTGTGTGCGCTTGCTCTTTTTCTGCTCATCCTTGTAGCAGTACTCCACCACGCCCACATCCACATTGAACTCACGACACAGAAGTTCATTATAGATGATGTTTTCCATGATATGATTTTCTTCCTGCTGGCGGAAATTCAGTCTGGCATTTCGCAAGCCCACATCGCTGAAATAATACTTCAGCGGCGAGCCGATATATTTTCTGCCCTTCACATCATAGCGGTCTGCCTTGTAGATCATAAAGGCATCCACGAAAAACTCCAGATACCGGCTGACAGTCTCATCGCTGATGTTGACCTGCCGCTCGCTGCGGAAGGTCTTGGCAATTTTACCCGCGTTGGTCAGGGAGCCGACCGAGGAGGAAATGATGTTCAGAATATCATCTAAAACGGACTTATCGTGCAAGATCTTGTTCCGTTCGATGATGTCGCCAAGATAAATCTTATCAAACAGGGATTGCAGGTACTTTGCCTTTTCCTCGTGGCTCTTTTTCATCATCACGAGGGGCAGGCCGCCGTAAGTATAATACTCCTGCCAAGCGTCCCGCTTGTCGCCCTCGTAGGCGTGGTAAAACTCCTCAAAAGACAGGGGATTGACCCGGATCTCATCGCCGCGCCCGCGAAATTCGGTCAAAATATCCGAGGACAGCATTTTCGAGTTGCTGCCCGTCACATACACGTCAATATTATCGTGTTTCATCAGGCCGAGGACCACGTCCACAAAGCCGATCTTATCCTCCACGCCCTGAATGTAGGGGTTCTGAATGGTTACGACCTTCTGGATCTCATCGAGAAACACATAATAGGTCTTGCTCTCATCTGTGGTCATGCTACGAATGTATTTGCCCAACTCCAGCGGATTGCGGTACTGGATGTTTTCGTCATCGTCCAGCGCAAGGCAGATGATCTGCTCGTCCTCCACACCGATGGATCTCAAATAGCTCTTGTAGATATTGAACAGCAGATAGGACTTTCCACACCGCCGGATGCCGGTGATGACCTTCACTAAACCGTTTTCTTTTCTTGCGATGAGCCGTTCCAGATATTTTTTCCGTTCAATCATACCCATACCTCACTCGGGAATTTTGCGTAATTACGCAGTTTTCTTGACCTCATTATATTGTACTCCCGAAAGCAAGTCAATATTCACTTTCTGGAATTTTGCGTATTTCTCCAATTTACAATGCTGTCATCAAATTCAACCAGCAGTTCAATGACAGCGCCAACAAAACAGACTATAAATATAATTGAGCCGCAGGCTTCGGCCTGCGGCTCAATTTCTGCAATTTTCAATTCAGGCTTTGCGGCAACTAAGATCTCATCCATCCGTACATCCAAGAGAGCACTCAGGGCGTAGAGGTTATCGACGGTGGGCAGGCTTTTCCCGCTCTGCCACTTGTAGATGGCCTGCGGTTCTTCAAAACCGAAAAACACCTGTACATCACGAACCGTCAACCCTTGCTCCAGACGCAAGCGCATAATGTTTTTGCCTGTTGCAGCAGGATCAATGACCGGAAACGATACAAGGCTCATTTTCTCAGCCTCCTTGGTGAATTTCCCAGTGGGAGATTTTAGCATAGCGAATTTCAAGCAGAAAAACAACTATTTTCACCAAATTGTAATGAAATTGCAACAAGAGGTTCTATGCAACACGCACTTTGTTCAACTTGAACGCCATTCCCTGCTCTTTCGGCACTATGCTTTTGTGGATACGAAAGACTATCTTGCGGATCAGCTATTCATTCAGGAGAAAGTGCGGGTCTATTTTAGACAGGAAACCCATCGCACCGACAACGACTACTGCGTTATTTTCTGTAAGGTCAGGAAGCGTGACGAAACGGCTTTTCTGACCGCCCTTCAAAAACTGCCGGCTAAGATGCTTCTTTTGGGACATGCTGGCTATCTTGATTTTTGCCGTAGCTTTCAAGAGTTACTTAATGCACCACAGAAGGAGGGACTTCATGAATAAATTGACCCCATTAAAAAAGCAGGCGAAACGGGCACAGCGAGCCTTTTACACAAAGCAGTGCGGTTCCTGGAACGGCCTTTGTCCGGTCACAAAGCGGATCGAGAGTGGAAAGACCTACTGCCGAGCAAAGAGCAAACGAGAACTTCTCCGTGATACCAATAAGGGGGTATGACCGATGAAGCGATTCTTACAGGAGTACGATGAGGATGTGCGTCATAGAAAGAAATCCAAAACCTCCAAGACTTCAAAAAGTGTCCAACGTTCTAACCACAAACACGAATATGAAAAAGTTATCATCCGAGAATTTATTGGGTATGCATGGGGCGGAAGATGCAGGCTCTGTGGAAAATTTCGGAGCCATTACGGTCAGTTTTCTGCCAGTCGCTATATGGATTTCCGCAGGCCGGACTCCCTTGGGCAACAAGGAATTTCCAACGAGTCCTTTTTCAGCTTAGAGGAGATCCGTGCAAAATTTCCTGATGTACCAATCTACGAATTTTCCTATGAGGATGTGCAATATCATTTCGTTCCATAAGTAGTCGGGATCACAGCGGTTTCCACCCCGGCCGCTTGGCTAAATCCATCATTCCGAAACAAAACTGCTCCCACGGCGCTAATGTAAACCGCAAATGTTCAATTTGTATTTTACAGAACTTCAAGTGGTCCTCGTTCTACGCTGTTGCGTGGTCTTCCACTCAATCATGTTTTCGGAGAAACCTTGTCAAACTGAAACGAAATCTGTACAATGAAAGCAACAATGGCAAATTATTTGCCCATAAAATAACTTTTAGAAGGAGGTGAACGCATGGAAAAGTATACAGATGATGAAATCAGAGCAATGCCTAAAATCACGATCAAAATCGCAGCGGATTATCTCGGGATCTCTACGAACTTGTTGACACTCGGCATGAGAAACAATGTGTTGCCGATCGGGTTTGCCGTAAAGAATGAAGACGCTTACCGTGAAAGCTGGAGCTACTCCATCATTCCGGAAAGATTGATTGCTTATAACCACGGCAAAATCAACGAGATCCAGGTGGAAGGGATTGAAAAGAATCTGAGTCGGATCATTTCTCAATTTGAGGACTTGAAGCGGGATCTGGTTTTTCTATTAAGCGAAAAAGAAGAATAGGAGGGATCAAACAATTTTGTGCGCTCATCGGAAAGCCATTAGAACCACAGAATTCCATAATGGCGGAAAACGATGATGGTACGAAACCCAATACGCTTGCTACAGAGAAAGTCATTCCCCCGCAAGACCAGACAGTCCAAGGCTCAAAAAGAAAGGAGGTGTCAACTGTGCAAATGACAGTCATTCGATTGACACGGAAGCAGCTATATGATGAGATTTGGGAAATCTCCGCCGCCGGAACAGCGAAGAAATATGATATTCCCTATTCGCAGTTTCTAAAGCAGATCAAAGAGGCTAATATTCCAATTCCACCGTCCGGATATTGGACAAAAATAAGTTTTGGGAAACCTGTGGAAAAGACTGCGCTGAAAAAGCCGTTTGATAAAGTCGTTTCGCTCGTAAAGGAAGTCTCTTTGCCCAAGGGGGAGAAGCCCGAACCGGGATCTGATCCAAACAAGAAACTCTCTGATCAACAGGAAAAGGTACGGCAACTCTCTGTATCGTCAACCGTAGTACAGGAACAACAGGTACCCGACGAGACGCATAAAGTTGACGTGGTTGCGGAACTATTTCAGGAACCAGAAACCATCAAACAATGGGGCCAAACTTACAATGTCTATGACCGAGAAACACTCTACAAGGAGGTCTGGGCTGCCCCGGTGACAGAGGTCGCAAAGAAATACAAAGTGTCAGACGTTGCCATCCATAAGGTGTGCAAATCCCTTGAGATCCCAACTCCGTCACAGGGGTATTGGGCAAAACTCAGGGCTGGAAAGCCTGTTGCAAAGACACCGTTACCTCAAAGCACCAAGACTGCAAAGAAAATCGGCGCACAAACAGGATACACTCCACCATCTGACATTAAGGTCAAAAGGGGTGTGACACAATACTTCAGGTTTGATATAATGTAGATAAAAACAGGGTGGTGGCGGAAGATGTCATACAGGGCCAACGGAAGCCAGCAGTTGTCCATATTCGACCGCAGTCTCCGGCTCACGAGACGGGAGCGGAGCTTTTTGGAAAAGTCATGGGCAAAAGTGTTTTCTGATGAGATTTTTCCCGCCATTGACGAAGAACGTTTCCGAGTTTTGTATTCTCAAAATGCTTCACGACCCAATACCCCAGTCAATATTATTGTGGGTGCGCTCATTATAAAAGAACTGTTTGCTTTGTCCGATGACGAGATTGTTGAGAATCTGATGCTGGACATCCATTATCAGTATGCTCTCCACACCACCAGCTACGAGGAGCAGCCGTTGAGCGACAAATCCTTGTCCCGTTTTCGGAAACGCTGCTATGAATACGAAAAAACTACCGGCGTAGATTTGTTCCATGAGTGCGTCTGCGATCTGAACCGCAAAATCGCAAAACTGATGGGGATCAATTCTCACGTCAAACGTATGGATTCGCTGATGATCGAGGCAAATATCCGAAAATTAAGCCGGATCGAGCTGCTCTATTCCTGTGTTGCAAGACTTGCCAAGCGTATCGAAAAGAAGGAAGGCATCGGTAAACTGACAGGGCTGGAACATTACTGCCAGCCAGGTGACCGCAATTTCATCGTGTATCATTGCCGGAACACAGATATGAATGAGCGAATAGAGACCATTCTGAAAGATGCGGACCAGCTTCTGCTGCGGAGTGCGGCACAATATCAGGAAACAGAGGAGTATCGTCTGCTTGTCCGATGCCTGGACGAGCAGACCATTGCCGGAAGCGGCGGAAGACGGCTTCGCAAGAAGGGAGAGGAATCCCCGTCAACAACTTCCCTGCAAAATCCTACTGACCCGGATGCGACATACTGTGTAAAGGCAGGGAAAGACCATATTGGGTATGCTGCGAATGTGGTGGAGAGTGTGGACAGCAGCGGTTCCGTGATTACGGATTATCAATATGAGAAAAACATATTTTCCGACCCGCGCTTTCTTCGCGACCATCTTACGCGCACAGAAGAACAAAAGGAGACCGTGCGGATTGTTGCGGATGGCGGCTATGTGGGGCAGGAGTGCAGAGAACTTGCAGCAGAGAAAAATATTGAGCTCATCAATACAGCATTAAAGGGTGTAGCTGTACCGGATATTTACGGCGGTTTTCTGCTAAGTGATAACGGAAAGAGTGTGCAGCAATGTCCAGCCGGATATGCGCCAATACGCTGCTCCTACACAGAAAGAACGTCCCGAATCAGGGCCTACTTTAAATCTGAACATTGCATGGGATGTGATCACCGCGAAGAATGCCAGGCAAAGCAGCGACGGGCGACCTGTCAAATGTCACTTTCCCGCTCGGCTGTGGAGCGCGCAAGGCAGCAGCAACAGATGCATGCACCTGATTTTCAAAATTGGCATAGAATTCGGAACGGAATAGAATCGGTTCCGTCCATACTGCGTAACCGGTACCAAGTAGACAAGATGCCCGTGAGAGGATTTATCCCGAGTAAATTCTTTTTTGGGGCTAAAATCTCCGCAATGAATTTCAACAAACTTCTTCGACACCGGAGAGGCTTGTTGTCCTGCGCCCAAAATCCTCTCCTCAGTTAAACAATCGGAAGATTGGATTGCCTGCCGTCCCGTATAGAGGGCCGGCAGGCAATTTTTATTGGTATGATATTGTTTTGGAGCAGCAAAACAGGCCTAACATTAGCTGCGCTAACTTCAAAACCTCCCTTTTGACCTTAATGTCACCATCTGAAACAAACCAAAATGTTCTTGAGTTTCTGGGGGATGAAGAGCGTGCTGTTGTGATGGCAGTTGCGTCACAAATTCTTTTGCCGGATGAAAACGAACGTATGCATTCCAAAATCATTGCCCACCGGAAGGTGATTGCGGAATGGAAAAAGCAAGAAAACCGCAATGCCAATGACAAATGGCGGCCGCGCAATACACCGGCACCACCGTTTTTAGCAAACACGATATCCAACACTTCTATTCCACGTGCCTGCCGCATCATAGACGCCCTGATCAAAGCAATGGAACCGTTGGGCTGCAAGCTTACTGATAATCTGGAGTTTGCTGTTAATGGGGAAACTGTTTGTGTTTCTTTCTCTGAGTCACAGGATAAAATCAATCACATCCCGACAAAAGAGGAAAACCGCCAACTTTTAGAATACGAAGAAAAGCGCCGGAAGTATTCCTATGCATCAAGGCCCCAGATTAGCAAGTACGACTACCAATACAACGGCCGTCTTTGTCTCAAGATCAACAATCAGAAAAGCTTCCGCGATTGTAAAGCATATCAACTGGAAGACCGTTTGGGCGACATGATGTTGGAGCTCTATGCGGCTGCTGAGGGATTGCGACAGCAGCGACTTGCGCGTGAAGAGGCTGAACGCAAACGTCAGGAAGATGCGCACAGGGAGGAAGAACGCCGCAAGCGGTATAATACAGAGGTCGACCGCACTCTTGCGCTGGCTAATATTGCTGATGACTATGACACCGCTTGCAAGATTCGCCGCTACATATCAGCGTATAAAGTAGCCCATCTGGATGAAGATATTTCTGAATGGCAGGAGTGGGCAAACGCAAAAGCGGATTGGTACGATCCGACCATATCCCGAGAGGATGAGCTTCTGGGAAAACGAGATCACGCAAAAGCAAAGGATGAAAAAACGCCAAAACATTCCGGATATTGGTGGTAAAAGACGGCCTGACTCATGCAAATGACATGAGTCGGGCCGTCTCGACATTATGTATTAGTTCCAGCCTTGCCGTTTTGCCAGATCCAGCATGGCGAAGCTGAAACGCTGCCACAGTGCCAATGTTATCTGTGATGGGTCGCCCTCCCGGATACGCATGGTCCTTCGTATCTCCTTGGGGATGACCACGCGGCCCAGATCGTCGATCCGCCGGACGATGCCGGTAGCTTTCATATATGAAATTCCTCCAGTCAAAGCAGATTTTACATGGGTAGTATCTTCCTGCGCTGCCGTGAATATGCGCCGCCGCCCCGACAGGGATTAAATGGAAACCAAAAGCTCCCCCGCTACGCACGCACCAAAACCTGCTTAGTTGCAAATATCGGAGGGAAGGATAGTGTGAAAGGAAACCGTCAGGGTTTCCTTTCGCGTTCAATAACCCGCCGCAGCGACCAAAATAGCAAAATATAAAACAGTATTTTATTTTGCTATTTTGCAGGCAGCTTGTCGGAAAAGTCCGAACGGGCTTTTTCGACAAGC
>ERZ780167.2994-NODE-2994-length-12643-cov-4.266762_pt1 | contig 12643 bp, 14 predicted proteins | sample MGYA00510982_ERZ780167 | MGnify/ENA primary metagenome ERZ780167 (study PRJEB29588, sample SAMEA2146107) | human gut metagenome | biome: human gut; feature: human-associated habitat; material: faeces | place: Denmark | collected 2008/2010 ... | reverse complement strand
CACTCCTTCTTTATGATAAAGCTGCGTACTGGTCAAAAAGCTCTGCAAATTCTTCTAAACGGTCGCGCAGGTCATCGCCCGCCGCGGTGCGAAAGTAGAGCACCTCTCCCCCGCGGCGCAGGATGAGAAACTGGTGGACTTCGTCCGGTTCATTTGGAAACTGGGTATTTGGTTTGATAAATTCTGCGTAGTACGCCTCGTCAAAGCTGTCGAGCGAAAGCGTCTGCGCACCGTTCTCCATAAAATAATCCCGCAGCTCACGCGTCAGCGGAACGGCCAGCCCAGAAATGCGCGGGACGTAGAAGTCAAGCTCCGTGCTGTACTGCATCCAAGTGTCGATCGTTCCCGCATACGGCGTTTCGCCGACAGAGTACACGTGCCCGCCGAGCAGCGTCGAGAGATCGCGCACACCATACCAGTCCGATCCCCTTTCGCCGCCGAGCATCTCGGTCCCGATATACGGCAGCGGCGGCTCGTCATAGCTGTCGCCGTAGGCCGTATCGTTCACTCGCCAGAAAATCAGCGCGAGCGCCAATACACCGGCAATGATCGTAAGCGCGCGGTCCGCTTTCGCCCAGCGGTTGCGCGGCATCTTCTCCACGCGCTCGCACGCCTCCATCGCGCGCTTGAGCGTCCACATCTCGTTTCTCTCCTTTGCCTCGCTCAGGATACCGAGGATACTGCCTAAGATAATGGACACAAACTGAATGATCTCGCTCTTTTCCATCGTGAGGAACGACATCACCGGGAGACTCAAGGCACTAAAAAGGAAATAGACGAGCCAGATGTCCACCACCAGGAAGATCATCGGCAGGAAATAGCTGCGGCGCAGCTTTTTGCGCAGCCGCCGGTAGCCGTAGCTATCCGTGCAGGGGCGCGGCGAGGGCGCACGCGCACTCATACCTCCGCGCCAGATATAAAAGATGCCGTCCTTCGTCCGGCAGACATAGTCCCAGCCCATCTGGGCGCGTGTTTCGCGCGTCCGCTTGTCGGGGTCGGCATCGTCCAGCGCAGGTTCGAGGTGATAGCGGCATTCGCACGGCTCACCGATCACAAATTCATCTCCGCGCAGGAGCAGCTTACCCTCCGCCGCACGCTCGGAAAGCCATTGCTCGATGCCGCGCGGATCGTAGGCGCTGACCTTGAAGTGAATGCTCTTGGTCTTGGGCTCGTTGGCTTTGGCCGCCGTGGTCTCGTTCTTCTCCGGAAACTCCGTTGCTTCGCGCAGGTTTTCGTCCATCTGCGTCCACTCCCCCCTTTTTCTCTATGCAGAGTATAGAGGAGCGCGCGGGTTTTTTCAAGCAAGTTCAGCGAGCATTGGGAAAAAGTGCGCGCAAGTTTAGTGTTACATCGCAAAAAGGCAGGAAGTTCCTGCCTTTTTGCGCTTCACAGCAGGATCGGCTGAAGCTGTCCCCCCGCCATCGCCGCCTCGAGCGTCGGCATGATCTTACGGAAGTCTGCAATGAGCGATGTGGGCTTTTCCGCAGCATTATCCTGCCCGAAGGGGACAAAATAGTAGTTTTTTCGGTTCAGGAGCGTGGCGATGTTCGCGGCGCTCGCGGAAAGGCCATCGTTCGTCGCCAGCGCGAGCACGACGGGTTTTCCGTTTCGCAGATGTCCCTTTGCCGCCATCGTTACCGGTCCGTCCGTGATGCCGTGGGCAAGCTTTGCGAGCGTATTGCCCGTACAGGGCGCGATGACGAGCGCCTCCATCGCCCCCTGTGGGCCGAGAGGCTCCGCCTCCACGATATTCCGCACGGCACGGCGCCCCGCGACAGCCTCCACGCGCGTCACAAAGTCCTCCGCCGTACCGAAGCGCGTCGAATACTTCGCCGCGTTCTCCGACAGAATCGGCACGATCTCGTGCTCGCGCGCGATGTCCTCGTAAATTTTCAGCAGCCCGGGGTGGTTGCAGAACGAGCCGCAAAAAGCAAATCCGATTTTCATGTATCCTCCTCCATGAGTCGCGTCAGCGTTTTTTGAATGGCACGCGCCGCTGTCTCCGGCGCAACGCGCCCCGGCAGTCCCGGCGCACGCAGATAGGAAAGGCGCAGTCTTTCCACCGCGTCCATGTCAAAGCCGCTCGCACCCGCAAGCTCGATGAGCAGGCAGTCTCGCGGCAGTTCTGAGAGCAGCGCCTCGTCCAGCACCTGATGCGGCACGGTGTTGAACACCACGCGGAATACCCCCAGCGTACCGGAAAGCCGGTTTGTGTGCAGCGGCGCATAGCCGACGGCGTCGATCCACGCAAGGTCGGAACGCTTGCGCGCACTGACGCTCACCTTCGCCCCCAGCGCGTGCAGGTCGTGCGCAAGCACCTTTCCGATGCGGCCAAAGCCCACGACAAGGCAGGGCGTACCATGCAGCGTGACGCTTGTATGCTTCATCGCCGTTTCGATCGCGCCCTCCGCCGTTGGGACGGCGTTGCGCACGCTCAGTTCCTCTACGGCAAAATAGTCCGTGATGTGCAGCCCCAGCGCGTCCGCGAGCGCCATCGCCTCCCCGCTCACGTTTCCGGCAAAGATCCGATGCTCCGGCCGCAGTGCGCGAAAAAGGCGTTCGGTCGTCAGCTCCGTGCCGCTTAAGTATCCGTTTTTCTCCATTGGCAGCGGCAGGACAATGACCTGCGCCTTCAGCGCATCGCACAGCGCCTGTGGGTTCGGCGCGCCGGAAAGCTCCCACGAGCAGACCTCGTACCCATCCGCCGCCATCATCTGCGCGAGCAGGCGCATCCGCTGATCGCCGCCCAGGAATGCTATCGTCTGATCCATCTCATTCCCCCTTTTCCATAAAGGGTATGCGCGATGCGGCCGGAAGTTTCCTCTCTGCGTGTCGTCCGTGCATTTGCGCCTGCACCCGCGGAACATAAAAAAGGAGCCGTTTCCGATTTGGAAACGGCTCCCCGCTCTGTTTAGTTTTCCTCCGGCAGCAGGATACGAATGGTCGTCCCCTTGCCCTCCTCGCTTTGAAGCTCCACCGTGCCGCGGTGATACTGCACGGCGTGCTTGACGATGGAAAGGCCGAGTCCCGTACCGCCGCTTGCCTTCGAGTGGCTCTTGTCCACGCGGTAAAAGCGCTCGAAAATGCGCTCCTGATGCTCCGGTGCAATGCCGATGCCCGTGTCGGAGACGGAGACGACCGCCTTGCCGTCCTGTTCGCCGACGGTCATCTTCACGCTGCCGCCCTCAACATTATATTTGATGGCGTTGTCGCAGAGGTTGTAGATGACCTCATACAAAAGCCGCCGTACTCCGTCAAGGCAGGCCGTCTTTCCCTCGACGGTGACAGAGACGTTCTTCTCCGCCGCCGCGGTTTTGAGATCGTCCGCCGCCTCCTGCGTCAGCTGTAACAGATCGACCGTTTCGCGCGGCATGACGTCGCCCTCGTCGAGCTGCGACAGGCGAATGATATCACCGATGAGCGTGACAAGGCGCTGCGCCTCCTTGCGGATATGCCCGATAAAGCGGGGAACGTCCTCCTGCTTCACCATACCGTTTTCCAGCAGTTCCGCGCTGCCGATGATGCCCTGAAGCGGGGTTTTGAGCTCGTGGGAAACATTCGCCGTAAATTCCCGGCGCGTCTGCTCCGCCGTTTCGCGCTCGGTAATGTCAAATGCCAGCAGCACCGCGCCCACCGCCGCGCCGATGCGGCTGACGTCGAACTGCCAGATCCTGCCGCCGCGCTCCACACGCGCTTCACTGTGGCCTTCCTCCATGGCGTCCTGAATGGCAAGACTCACATCATGGCTGCGGTCGATGGTCAGGAAGTCCTGCCCGATACAGCTTGCATCTGCGCCAAAAAGCTTTTCCGCCGCGGGGTTGATGCTCAGCACACGCTCCTTCTCATCAAGCAGCACAAGGCCCTCGCGCATGCTGCCGGTGATCTGCGAGAATTCCGTCTGCTGGCGCTGCAGCTCGTCCATCTGCTCGTCGATCTGCCGGTGCTGACGGTTGATGCGCCCAAGCAGCGGAGCAAGCTCCTCGTAGGCGTCGTTTTCGAGCGGGTGCTCAAGGTCAAGCTCATTGAGCGGTCTCACAATACGGCGCGAGAGGCTTTTCGCCAGAACGCCGGAGAGGATCAGCGCCACGATCAGCACCACAAGAATGGGCTGTATCATGCCGACAAGCAGTACGCCCGCCGTCGCGCGGCTGATGGAAATGCGCAGCACACTCCCATCTGAGAGCTTTTGCGCGCTGTACATCGTTTTTTGCAGCAGCGTGGAGGAATAGCGCGAGCTTTCGCCCTCTCCGTATTCGAACGCACGCTTCACCTCTTCGCGGTCAGCGTGATTTTCAAGGCTCTCCGCATCGGTCTCCGTGTCGAAGATTACCGCGCCGTCCGGCGCGATCCATGTCAGGCGATAGTGTCCGGAGGAGAGCTTTTCGAGATAGTCCGTCCCGTTTGCCTCCACAGCGGCAGCAGCAAGCGCCAGCTCATCATGCAGCTGCTTTTTTTCGACGCTGCCGAAATATTCGTACAGGCAGCCCATGATGACAAGCAAGCTCGCCAGCAGCACCGTTCCGGCCACCGCCAGAATGGAACGGAAGATTTTTTTGGTCATGCCTTTCCCTCCATGCGGTAGCCCACGCCGCGCACGGTCTCGATCTTTTCACCGTAAGTGCCGAGCTTCTGCCGCAGCGTACGAATGTGCATATCCACTGTGCGCGTCTCGCCGCAGTAGTCGATCCCCCACACATCGGCCATCAGCTGGTCGCGCGAAAACGCCGTGCCGGGATGCGAGAGGAACAGCCGCAGCAGTTCGAACTCCTTATAAGTCAGCGTGATGTTTTCGCCGTCCGCCGTGACGGTGCGGCTCTCCTCGTCCAGAACAAGTCCGCCCAGGCGACGCTGCTGTGGCACGCTCCTGGCCCCGCAGCGCCGCAGCACCGCCTTGACGCAGGACACCAGCTCCATCACGCCGAACGGCTTGACAAGGTAGTAGTCCGCGCCCAGATCAAGGCCGCGGATCTTGTCGTACTCCGCGCCCTTGGCCGTCGCCATGACGACCGGGATATCGGAAAGCCCACTGTCCGCGCGCATGCGGCGCAGCAGTTCCATTCCGTCGATGCCGGGAAGCATCACGTCCAGCACGACCAGTTCCGGTCTTTCCGTGCGCAGCGCCTCCCAGAACGACGTGCCGTCTTCAAAGCCTCTTGCTTCAAGGCCGGTCGATTGCAGGGCATATACCTCAATATCGCGAATGCTGGCGTCATCTTCCACGCACCAGATCATCGTTCACCCCTCCTTATGCTCTCCTGTCACAGAGAAAATGACCCACTCGGCAATATTCACCGCATGGTCGCCGATGCGCTCAAAGTACTTGGCGATCATCAAAAGGTCGAGCGCAAATTCACCGTCGGTGGGATCCTGCGCAATGCGCTCGATAAGTCCCTTCTTCACGCGGGTGAAATAATCGTCCACCGCATCATCTTCGGCGATGACCTGCTCGGCAAGCGCCGTATTCTGCCGGACGTAGGCGTCCACGCTTTCCGTTACCATTTTAATGGTGGAGCGCGCCATTTCCCGCAGCAGCGCGCTGTTTTCCGCACCGCGCCCGCCGAGGAAGGTGACAATCTCTGCGATATCCTCAGCCTGATCGCCGATGCGCTCCATATCCGTGATCATCTTGAGTGCCGCCGAGATCTGGCGAAGATCCTTTGCAACAGGCTGCTGCTGCAAAAGGAGCTTTAAGCACAGCGATTCGATCTCGCGCTCCTTGCGGTCGATCTCCTCATCGAGCGGCGCAACGCGCGCAGCCAGTTCCGTGCTCCCTTCAGTGAGTGATTGCGCCGAAAGCGCGATGACCTCCTCGCACAGCGCGCCCATTTCAATCAGCTCGCGGTTGAGCAACGCAAGCTGTTCATCAAACCGGCTTCTCATCAGCCAAACCTCCCCGTGATGTAGTCTTCCGTCCGCTTGTCCCGCGGCTGGGAGAAGAGCTTTTCCGTCTCGCCGTACTCCACAAGCTCGCCGAGCAGGAAAAACGCCGTGTGATCGGAAATACGCACCGCCTGCTGCATATTGTGCGTAACGATGACGATGGTATAACGATCCTTGAGCTCCATGGCGAGTTCCTCGATCTTCGAAGTCGAAATGGGATCGAGCGCGCTCGTCGGCTCGTCCATCAGCAGCACCTCCGGCTCGACCGCAAGCGCGCGGGCGATGCACAGTCTCTGCTGCTGGCCGCCGGAAAGACCCAGCGCATTCTTTTTAAGGCGGTCTTTGACCTCGTCCCAGATGGCCGCCCCGCGCAGCGACTGCTCCACGATCTCATCGAGCTTGGCTCTGCTCTTCACGCCGTGCGTGCGCGGGCCGTAGGCGATGTTGTCGTAAATACTCATGGGGAAGGGGTTGGGCTTTTGAAAGACCATTCCCACCTGACGGCGCAGCTCGCTCACATCGACGGACGGTTCAAAAATATCCTCACCCTTATATTTGATGCTTCCCGTGATCTTCACATCGGGGATCAGGTCGTTCATGCGGTCAAGCGTCTTTAAAAACGTCGACTTGCCGCAGCCACTCGGGCCGATGAGCGCCGTGATGCTCTTTTCGGGAATTTCGATATTGATATCCTTGAGTGCCTGATGGCTCCCGTACCACAGGCACAGATCCTGCACAGAAAGGATACTGTTCATCGTTCTCTTTCCTCTTTCAATACGTCTTCAAAGGCGAGACTGTACCAATGTGCCTCGCCGCGTTTTACTGTTTTCTGCACGCAGTCGTCGCAGAATTTTGCTGCATCTTCGAGTGCGCGCGGCATCGTTTTGCCATTCATCAGTGCGCCGCAGAGGGCAGAGGCGAACACATCGCCCGTGCTGTGCAGCGTCTGCGGAATGCAGGGTCTGAAAATTTCCGTATATTCCCCGTCCAGACGCGCACAGTAGCCGATCTCCTCGCCGCGGCGAACACCGGTGATGATAACATTCTCCACGGGGAGCTTTTCAAGCAGTTCATTCACGTCCGTGTCCATCGAGCAGCCTGCAAGGAGCGCCGCCTCCGTGCGGTTGGGCGTGATGAGCCGGGCCGCCTTGCAGAGCGTGCGCATCGCCTGCACGTATTCCTCCGAAAAGCAGCCGTAGAGCGCGCCGTTGTCGCCCAGCACCGGGTCGACAACGATCAAGGTGTCCTCGCCGCCAAAATCGCGCAGAAAGCTTTCCGCAAATCGAATCTGCTCCGCCGAGGCGAAAAAGCCGGTGCAGATGCCGTCGAATTTGACGTTGAGTTTCTTCCAGTGCGCGGCAAAGGCCTTCATCTCGTCCGTCATGTCCCGCATGACGTAATCGCCGAAGCCGCTTGCCGTATGTGTGGATAAAATCACCGTCGGCAGCGGAACGGTCTCCACCCCGCAGGCAGAGAGAATGGGCATGGCAACGCTCAGCGAGCACTTGCCGAAGCACGACAGATCGTTTAACAGCGCCATGCGCTTCATACCGCTTCCGTTGACGGGTCGAATCATTGTTGTTTCCTCCTGAAATAGCTGCCGACGAGTGCCGCGGCCAGATTAATGAGCATGGTCAGCAGCATCAAGATGGCTGCGATGGCGAACACCAGTCCCGTATTGCTCGACTCCTTGGCGTAAAAATAAAGTGCCACGGTGAGCGTCGCACCCGCGTTGTGCAGCCCCTCCCAGAAGCCATAAAGCATGTGCGCAGAGCCCGCCGTAAAGAGCAGCGCCGCCGATTCGCCGAGAATGCGGCCGACCGACAGAATACAGCCGGTCACAACGCCGTCCACGCAGCTTGGCAGCACCACCGTGCGAATGGTGCGCCATTTGCCCGCTCCAAGGCCGAAGGCGCCCTCGCGGTAGCTCTGCGGCACGGTTTTGAGACTCTCCTGCGTGGTGCGCATGATGGTCGGCAGGTTCATGATCGTAAGCGTCAGCGCGCCGGCAAGAAGCGACGTGCCGTTTTTGCAGAAGATCAGCATACCGACCAGGCCGTAGATGATCGAGGGGATACCCGAAAGCGTTTCCGACGCATATTCGATGGCGGAGACAAGCTTTTTATTCGCGGCGTATTCGTTCAAATAGATCGCCGCGCCCACGCCGAGCGGCAGCACGATCAAAAGCGTTGCAATGACGATATAAAGCGTGCTCAGAATGTCCGGCAGGATGCCGACGCGGTTTGCAAGATAGCTTGGCGCAGTGGAGAGCATCTCCCATGTGATGTTTGGAATACCATTGCCCAATATATATCCAATCATAAACAGAACGAGCGCGCAAGTCAATACCGCAGCGGCACCCATCAGCAGCTTCATCGCCGTAATATACGCCTTACGGCGAGCGGAGGCACGGGCCTTGAGCATTTAATCCCCCTCCTTATCGCGCTTCAGGAAGAAGTTGAGCGATGCATTGATGAGCAGAATGAAAAGATACAGCACGAGCGCGATGGAAAACAGCGCCTGGCGCTGGAGGCTGCCCGGACCCGAATAGGCCATCTCGCTTGCGACCGCCGTGGTAAGAAAGCGGACGCTTTCAAAGATCGATGTGGGCATATTCGACACGTTGCCTGAGACCATCATCACCGCCATCGCCTCGCCGATGGCGCGTCCCACGCCGAGCACGACCGCCGCGGCGATGCCGCTCTTCGCTGCCGGAACGGAGACGCGAAAATAGGTCTCGATCGGCGTTGCGCCCAGTGCGAGCGAGGCGTCCTCGTACTCCTTCGGCACCGCGTCGAGTGCGGTGACGCTCACCTTGATGATCGACGGCAGGATCATCACCGCCAGCACGAGGATCGCCGCAAGCAGGCTCGCGCCATCTGGCAGATGAAAGGTCTTGCGAATGGCGGGCACCAGCACCAGCATGCCGACCAGACCGTAAACCACCGACGGGATCCCCGCAAGCAGGCTCACCGCGCTGTTGAGCGCACGCTTCACGCCCTTGGGTGCGACCTTGGAAAGGTATACCGCCGTCAGAAAGCCGATGGGCACGCCGAGGACGATCGCACCCGCCGTGCCGTATACGCTCGTGAGAATGAAGGGCAGGATCCCGTAATGCGGCTGTGCCGCCGTGGACTCCCACACCTTCCCCGTCAGAAACGCGCCAAGGCCGATCCTCCGGATGGCAGGAATGCCGGAAATCACGAGATAGACCGTGATGAGCAGTACGCAGCCCACCGTGATGAGGCCGAGAACGAGAAACATACCGTGAATGACGGCTTCCCATATTTTTTTCTTCTGTGCCATAAGTCGTTTCCTCTTTACCCGGTCAGGGAGGCGGTTTTCACCGCCTCCCTTCAGATGGTTCTCTGTTAGTTTGCTGCGACTGCACCGGCGCCGGCAATGATATCGGCAACCTCAGGGGAGATCGCGTAATCGAAGAAGGCCTGCGCCGCGGGGGAAAGCTCGGTGCCTTCCTTCGTCACAAGGACGAAGGGACGCTGCACAACATAGCTGCCGTCCTTGACCGTTGCCTCGCTTGCCTTCACGCCGCCGACGGTCAGCGCCTTGACGCTCTCACCCACTGCGGAGAGGGAGGCATAGCCGATGGCATTGGGGTTCTGGGACACGGTGTTGATGACGTCGCCCGTGGAAGTCAGCTCCTGACGGTAAGCACAGGCGTCCTTGGTGCCGGTGATGGACTCAAAGCCGTCGCGCGTGCCGGAGCCTGCCTCGCGGCCAATAAGTACGATCTCGGCGTCATCGCCGCCGACGTCCTTCCAGTTGGTGATCTCGCCAGTGTAGATCTTGGCGATGGTATCCACGTCAAGGTCGGAAACGGGGTTCTCGGGACTCACGACAATGGCGATGCCGTCGTAGGCAAGCACGGTCTCCACAAGGCCGGAGGCCTTTTCATCGTCCTTGAGCGCACGGCTCGAAAGGCCGATGTCGCAGCGTCCCTCGGTAACGGCCTGAATGCCGCTGCCCGAGCCGGTGGGGTTGTAGGTGAACTTCACGTCCTTGTTGGCGGCCATGAAGGACTCACCGAGGGAGTTGATGACTTTTTCCATCGAGGTCGAGCCGTCGGTCGAAACGGTGCCGGAGAGCGCCGCGGTGGTGCCGCCTTCCTCGCCCTTGTTGTCATCAGAGGCATTGTCCTTGCTGCCGCAGGCGGTCAGCATACTCAGCGCCATGACGGCAGTCAGTGCAAGAGTAAAAAACTTTTTCATTTAAAATACTTCCTTTCGTTTTTTCATGGATCTTTTTCCTTGCTACAGTTGCCATCATAAAAGCGGGTTGTAAAATCAAAAAGTCTGCTTTTGTAAAATCACTGTAAAAGGGCAAAAAAGGACGTTTTCCGTTGGAAAACGTCCTTTTTTTGAGCATTTTTCTCTTTACGTCCAATAGCTGAAATTCGTGATCTCATATTCTGCCGTGCGTTCGCCCGCGGCATCGTAGGCCCAGAGCACAAAGCGGTCATACTCCCCGTCGCTTCGCGGCTTATCGTCCAACCGATAGGTGCCGAGGAAATACCGCCGCCCGCCATCTTCGATCAGCTCGTCCACGGGGTAGACGCATCGCGTCTGATAAACATAATCCTGCATCTCCCCGTCCCACTTGTCCCGGCGCATCTGACAGATCTCCACGCGTGCAACGCTGCTGTCGTCGATGCGCCCGAACAATTCCAGCGTACCCTGTCCGCCGTGCGGCCACCGGCTGCACCCGCCAGCTTGAAAGGGTCCCCCGTCCGAACAGTCGAGCACGGTGCCGTTTGCTTCCTGCCAGAAGAGGCCATGGCGATCGACTTCCGCACACAAAAGTGCATTCTCTCCCGCCATCAGGTAATACCGCCGCCCCGCCTGCGTGCCGCAGGACGCCACAACGTGCGTTTCCTCATAGATGCCGTGGAACTCTTCCAGCATGTGTACCGCCATCATCGGCGTAAGCTTGGCGTCTGCAAGGAAGAGGTACAGTACTGCCGCACAGAGCATCACCGCAGCGGCGCGCACCGCGCGGTGCAGACGAGAGGGCTTCCGTCTAATTTTTTTCATGTCTGCACCACCCTCTCCGGCAGTGGGATCTCCACCTCAATGCGCTCGCCAAGGCGGTCATAGATGAGCGTTATATAAGTATCGTCCGGCGCAATGGGTACGTAATGCTCCGCAGTATGCACCCAGAGCGTGCCGCTACAACCGCCGCAGCTTGGATACCCATACTCACTGCCTTCAAAGAACACCTCGCCGCGCTGATTCTCCAGCCGCAGCTCCTGCAGCAGCCGCTTGTAAACGACACCACCCGGAATGCGGTCGTAGCCTCTCATCTGCACCACGGCAAGCTGCGCGCCCCGGATCTGATCATACGCTATGCCCGTAGAGACCCTGTCCACGCATACAATATCGTTTCCGATGGGAATTTGCACATTCAGTGTCTCGCTGCCCCACAGCTCGATCCAGTGAAATCTCTGCTCGCGTGCCCGGTAGCGGTCGCTGTCGGAAAAGCGCGGCGACTTGACCATCTCATTTGCGATCAGCACGCACAGCACCGCCGTTACCGTGACCATCAGATAGCGTGCGAGCACCAGCCACCAGCCGCGATAGCAGCGGCGCAGCGCCCGCCCCGTCTCCTCGGGGTCGCCCATCAGCATCACCGCGCGTTCGCCAGCCTCGTCTTCCCCGTAACCGAGCGCCGTCAGCGCCTCGGCATGATCCTCGATATGTCCGGAAAGCTCAGCACGCAGATCGCGTGCCTCGCCGCTCGTCAGTCGTCCGACCTGCGCGAGCACGCGGTCACAATACTCGTTTCTATCCATAGCCTCACCCTTTTACGCAAAGTGCAGCACGGCGTTCACCGCCCCGGAATACTCCCGCCAAGATGCTTCCTCTTCCGTGAGCGCTGCGCGCCCGGCGCGCGTGAGGTGATAGTATTTGCGCACGCGGCCTGTAGGCGCAGTCTTTTCATAGGCCTCCACATAGCCCTCTCGCTCCATGCCGTGCAGCACGGGGTAGAGCGTCCCCTCCTTCATTTCGAACACATTGCTGGAGCGGCGCGCCAGCTCCAGAATGATCTGATAGCCGTACATATCCTCGCCCGCGAGCAGCTTGAGCAGCAGAAGCTGCGTGTGGTCAATGCTCTTTTTCTTCATCTCGCACCTCCTTCAATACATAGAACCTCTATGCGTATAGTATACATAGAATATCGAGGTATGTCAATCCCAATTGTAAACACTTGTTCATTTTCTTAACAAACCCTGAACTTTACCTCTTGCGCATTCGCGGCCTATAATTAAAATGATAACTTGCAAATCGGCGGGACTCTTTCACCGCCCCATCGCATCGACATGAAAAGAGGGGTTCCCAATGAAAACATATCAGGCTGGCATCGACGTAGGCTCCACCACGGTGAAGCTCGTTGTTCTGGACGAAAACGAAAACATGATCTTCGGGCAGTATCAGCGCCATCTTTCCCACACGCAGCGCGCGCTGTCCGACCTGCTCAAGCAGGCGCACAAGGTACTCGGTGAATGCGCGCTCTCTCTGCGCGCCACGGGTTCCGGTGCGATCAACCTCGCCAAGGCGCTCGGCGTGCCCTTCGTGCAGGAGGTCGTGGCCGTAGCGCAGGCGCTGGAGCGCGCCGCGCCGCAGGTAGACGTTGCCATTGAGCTCGGCGGCGAGGATGCCAAGATCATTTACTTCAAAGGCGGGCTGGAAGAACGCATGAACGGCGTCTGCGCCGGCGGCACCGGTTCTTTCATCGACCAGATGGC
>ERZ780167.2985-NODE-2985-length-12665-cov-2.586677_pt1 | contig 12665 bp, 16 predicted proteins | sample MGYA00510982_ERZ780167 | MGnify/ENA primary metagenome ERZ780167 (study PRJEB29588, sample SAMEA2146107) | human gut metagenome | biome: human gut; feature: human-associated habitat; material: faeces | place: Denmark | collected 2008/2010 ... | reverse complement strand
TCGTCTTCCGGCGGCATGACGAAAACGATATACTCGGGCATTTGTTCCTCCTTCTGGTTGACAGGGTCATTATACTACTTTCAATGCACCGATATTTCGATAAATTGAAAGTATTTTCAAAATATTTTCAATCTATCGAAATATCGGTGCCTTATACTACTTTCAATGCACCGATATTTCGATAAATTGAAAGTATTTTCAAAATGTTTTAACTCGATTGCGAATCGATAAGATCTGCCAGTTTATCGAATAGCCCGTAGACAGGCATGTCTGCGTATATATCCATGTCGTCCATACCGAAAGCAGTGGGCACACTCTCGGTGAAATGGTAGTTCGACATATTGAAAATCGTGTCGTCCCCATTGCAGTCACGCCGGTAATCGGCTTCGGTGCGAAGGCGCTTGGCTATCTCTTCGGTGTCGGTGATCATTTGCCTGTCAAGTCCTCTCCACACCACGGGCAATGCCGCGGGATAGTCTCGAACTCGGTCCAACTCGTGATGTGGCAGTCGTCGTGCCCATAATGCGAGACACTGAACACGAGGTCGCATCTAGGGCAATGGACGGCGTCGACTGGGTCGACATCACTTATCGCGACCACCTCATCGGTATACACCGACTTGCGTGGCTTCCACTTCTGATGACTCGGGTCGCACCGCACGTCGGGCAATCGACGGGCCCCGCAAACTCAATTCGTCCCATCGGTGATCTCCTCGACGTGATCGAGATCGACGACTACCTTGCCGACGACTTCGCCGTCGACCTCGACGTCGGCGCCCTCGTGCTGCAGGCGCTTCTCGACTTCGGCCATGAACTCCGCGGCCTTCTCGGCATACACGCCGACAGTGGACTCGCCTGCGAACAGGCGCTCATCACAGCAGCGTTGCGCACGGCGGTTGCCGATTTTAAACAGGTACTCGAACGTGAGCTCAGCCGCACCGGCCATGTACAGGTCGCCGGTGAATATGATCTCACGCTTGTCGACTTCCATGCCGACACCGAAGTATGCCGACACGGTATCGGCCAAGGCGTAACGCCAGTGCTTGCGGGTGCCGACGGTCGTGTGCTCGGAACGGGTGCCTTCGTCGCCGTTGGCAGCCCTGGCCTCGCGTGCGGCGTCATACACCTGCACAGCCTTGTCGATTAGCTGGAACTCATCGATACCCTTTGTACGGCGATCATGGAGGTTCGCGGCGATCGCCTGGCGGAAGCCCGCGTAGTCCACAGGCGCGTCCTCGATGATCACGTCGCCCGTCTCGCCGTACTTGAATTTCTTATCATTATCTTCGGGCTCGCCCTCGGCCTTGGTGAGGTCGATATGCACGACCTGGCCGGCAAGGCAGAACATTTCGCGGAAGTCTTTCGTGACTGTGAGGTCGTCGCCCTTCTTGGCGATGACGCCCTTGCGGTAGAGCGACGGGAACGGGTTCGCAGGCATCTCGACCAATACACCCTTCTTGTCGATCGTGCACTCGTTGATGAAACCGAGCTCTTTCTCAGTGAACGTTACCTCTGCCATGGTGTTTCCTTTCTCCTTATGTCGATGGTATTAGATGGACTGGCTGAGCAGATATGCCACGGTGACCTCGAAAACTACAGAGCCCGCATCATCGAGTTGCCTGAGGATGCGGTGGGCGTCGAGTTTATCGAATCGGCATAAATTGACGATGTACGAGATGTCGACGAAATCTGAAACGTACGGGCACCTAACCGCGCCGATGGCTTCTATATCCTCGATAATTGCGATCGAGGGCTGTTCTAAGCACAGACAGCGTGCCATCGATGACTTCCCCTTGCCGCCTTTATCGATCCGGACTTCGTAGGTGGGCACGTAATCGTATTCGCCAATCTCGTTCTCAAGGTGCGGAATGACATTGACGGTGTAGAACTCTTTAGCCATGATTGTTCCTTTCAAATTGATGGTAACCGTGTCAGCCCATCGCGTGGATCTGCTCGAACGTAGGCCTGACTATGATTTCACCGGCATGCCCGAGCCATTGAATGGCCAACTTGGGATCGGGTGCATACAGCTCGAGGAACTCGCAAATAGAGTCATAATCGAACAAGATACCGTCACTGAAACCGGCCATGATGCGCAGAATCTCACAGTGGCTGAGACTTTCAGCCGCCTCGATGGAACCGAACACGCCGCGGAACGACTCGAAGCCGAAATCGGGGTCGATCTCGGCGAGGAACATCTTGCCGCTGCCATCATCACGGCGGATGACGGACGTGCGGTCGTAGCCGAACTAGTCCTGCTTGGTGATCTCGATGGGCTTCATTTGCCCCTCCTTCTGGTTGACAAGGTCATTATCCCACATGCCCGCGCGCATGCACATACCTATTTTCAAATTTATCGAAAACTTTTTTGATTTATTTGAAAATAGGTATGTGCTTTCAGGTAGTTACCAGGTAATACAATCTTGTCGACCACGAGGAAGGGAAACACCATGACCATCAAGCAGCTCGAGAACGCGACGATCTTCCAGAACGCCATCGATACCGTTTACGACTACAAGGCCTACGCCGACGCCGAGGGCCTTACTTACGGGCACGCTGTCGAGCTCGTTATGGAGATCGTTCGCTGCTACTAGTATGTGATAAAATAGGAGGTGCGGTTTTGGGCCACCGCACCTTCCTCCTTTGTGAGGAGAACGCCCCAGATGCGATTGAGCGTCTGGGGCGTTCTTCTATTTCTATGCACCTGTGACGACATCGACGCCGGCATTGCCTATCATGCGCATACACACTGGGCACGGTGAGATCTCACTAGCCGGGATGCGTTTGCCCGTCTCGAGGTCGACGCCAGCCAAGTATAGTGTCGCACCGATCATCTCAGAGCGTGAGGCCGACAGCATAGCGTTCATCTCGGCGTGTACCGCAGGGCATGAGCCGTAATCGCCGTCGTTATGCCCGTGCCCGCAACGGTGGCACACACCTGTATCGATACAGTTGACATCCCCGCGGGCGGCACCATTGTAGCCTGTCGCGATGATCTCGTCGTTGGCCACGACCACGGCCCCGTAGCGGCGGCGCAGGCATGTCGACCTGGCCGCCACCGCAAGCGCGATATCGAGGTAATACTCGACCTTACTGGGCCTCGCCGGTCGATCCGAAAGCACCGTCGCCCCTCTCCTCACCCAACTGCTCGACGAAGTCGGCCAGCACGATGGGCACGACGACAAGCTGGCCGATACAGGTACCGCCGGGTACCTTCTTGAGCTTATCCGTCAAGTTGGTGACGATGGCATGCACCTCGCCGGTATAGCCGGAATCGATCGGCGGCAACTCGCAGACGAGTCCTTCAAGGCTCATGCCAGATCTGGGAAACACGCACGCCATGACGCCGTCGGGCAGTTCGAGCGAGAAGCCCAACGGGATGCGGCGGGTCTCATGCGGCTTCAGGGTCTCGCCGAAAGTGGTGTAGACGTCAGCGCCGGCATCGTTATAATGCGTACGGGTCGGGAGCTTGATTTCGGCGCCCTCTGCGATATGGTTGATTTTAATCTTCATTATTTACCTCCGTTACAACGGCATTCTTGAAACAATAATCGACGACATTGGATCTCGGCTCATCAGACGACGTAACGATGTGTTCGATCTCCGAGATATGGGCTAAAAACTTCTCAATGTCGAACTTGAGGCGTGGCGCGCCGTTATCGACACCCCAGACTTCATGGACGCGGTCGATGTCTTTCATATATGCATGGAGCGATACCGCGAAATGCGTATACTTGCCGTAACCGACACCGAGTTCATTCGCGATGTGCTTCTGCAGTTCGGTGAAAAACACGACATCGTAGGGCGTGCCGAGCCATACGTCGTCGGAGCGCATGATGCCTGTGCAATCGAGCTTGCCCCCGCGGAGCTCGAACACGAGCGCGATGGTGCAGATCTCGTCTTTCGTCTCGAATCGCTCTGGGTTCGGCACATTGAAATTGATGACGGCACGGCGCGAATACGGGTCGCGCTTGAGGGTGTCGATGACCTGCGCGACCTGGTCGAAACCGTAGCGGTTGAAAACGATTGCACCGTACGCAGACCGGTTCGTCACGCCGTCGTCGCTGATGTGCTTCCAAAACGACGAGAACTTCGAGATGAAATCGACATCGTCACGACCGGTGAAATACCATGCGAGCTCACCCAACATGTATGAGAGCGAAAAACTCGTTCGGGCCGTCGCGATGTTGTCGGTGATATCTAGCAGTGTGAAACCACTATTGCACAGTTCTTTAGTGCCTGCAACCTCATGGCCTTGCACCGATATTTTGCCGCAGAGCTGGCGGTAGATGTCGTTCATCGACTTGCCTACAACATGCATTTGAGTACCTCCGTCATGGCAGTCGCCGGGTTGTTGTCTTCGAGCACGATCGCGTTGTCATGCTCTTCGGCCCACTCCTGATAACGCTTGTAGATCTCGACGATGTTCGGGCAGACGACATCGGCGTACTCGTCGCCACGCTCGTTCAGGCGGCCGATGACGACATGGAGTGGGGGCAAAAGCACGATGATCGGGATACCGATGCGCCCGCACAACTCAGTCAGCGCCTCGGCATCGCCGTGATCGATGCGCGGCTCACGTCCGAACAAGTCAGAGTACACTTGCTCAGAAACCCAGCAGCGGTCGATGATGACGCCGTCACATTTGAGCTTCTGCAGATACTCCGGCATAGACTGGCCGCCATTGGCTGTCATTTTTAGAATGTTCATGTCGAGCGCTCCGGCCAAGGACTTCGCGAGCGTCGACTTACCGGCACCGTCAGGGCCTTCGATGATGATGGGCATGGCTTACTCCTGTATAAAAATACGTATACGTTTGCCGTTGATACGGCAGGTCTTGCTTGTCAGGCCATAGTGCTTGTTGGCCTGGCGGGTGAACTCGTTTTGGCCGAGTGGCTTTAGGTTATTCCTGATAGCCCAGGCCATATAGTAATCGTATACACGTGCCGTCGACTCGTTCACCACCTCGTCGACGGGTGTGTCTTCGAAATAACCGAGGACGGGGTTGTTGGCGACGTGGTAGTCCTCAATCTCCTTGACGACGACTTCCGGCATTGTGAATGAACGATTTGCCAAAACACGCTCGAGTCCCTTGAGGCCGATATTGATCAAGTGGCTCATGACCTCAGGCGAATGGAGCTTATACTTGATGTACGGGTCGAAGTCAGGGTCGTCTTTCGAAAACGTCGCCTTGAATGGCACGAGCACGATGCGGTCGAGTACGGCACCGGTCTTGTCCTTGATGCGTGGCATCGAATTCGCCGAAAACAGCAGTTTGGCGTAACTCGAGAAATCAAACGGGTCTTGGCCTTTACGCTCGGCATTGACGCGGTCACCACTTACGAGTTTCTTGAAAATCGCAGGGTTTGCGATGAACTCGTCGCCGATATCGTCGCCGATGTTGGCCAGCTTACCGAACAGCTCCGCTGTCTTGAATCGCTCACCGAGCTCAGCCAGGTCGAGGGCTGACGTATTGCTGTCGCCGAGCAATGTCTTGAGCATGTCCAAATAAGTCGACTTGCCGTTGGCCTTGTCGCCGACCAAGATGAAACTCTTACGGAGCTCATTGCGTCGATAAAATAGGTAACCGATGACCTCCTCCAACAATGCATAGATACCATCATCCCCGCAGGCGAGGCGATGCAACGTCTTGTCGGTGAACTCAGACCAAATCGTCGGGTCGTACTCCCATGGAATGCGGTTCGTGATAATGAACTCCGGCGAGAACGGCATGAGCTCACCCGTCTTGAGGTCGTACACGCCGTTGGCGAAGGCAATGTAATCGGCATCGGCCGCAGGCGCATCATCTTGGATGAGCACATCGAGGTAGTTGAGCACCTCTGTGCGTTTGGCCTTCGACAGCATGGGCAGATGCTGGATCATCGCGTTCTCGATGAGCAGATTGCCCGACACATAGACGCCGTCGCGATATACATGGAGTTGATGGCCGATCTTGACGATGCGGTGCTCGTTCTTGAGGTATTTGGCGAACTTGTCGAACAGGAACGTGCCTTTGTTGAAAAACACGTCTTCGGCAAAAGCGTCGTCACGGTAGACGACACTCAGCTCTTGCTGCTCCATGGGCTTCTCGAACATATACCGGTTGATGATGTCCAGCGTCTCGCGCGCCTCGTCTTTCGTGAAACCCTCCGACTGCAGCGTCAAGATGTAGTTGAATAACGCTTGGTTGCGGCCGTCGCCTTCTTCCATCTCGCCAAACTCAGGCGTATACTGCACAGGCCTGAGCCAGCACGGCAGCTCGTCATAACTTTCGTCTGGCTCGATGTCATAGATCACATCGCGCTCGTGGCCGTCGACTTTCAAACTGCCATATGTTGCTTTCGAGCCGACTTTGATGTCGGCGTCGATACCGACAGCCAGGCGTGCATGTGTCTTGCATTTCATTCCGCGCGGGTAGCCGACGAAATAGAAATGCTTGCCACGAGTCGTAGCGACGACCTTACACGCAATTTGCTCAGCCTCGATGATGTCCATCAGCTTCTCGCTCTGCGCCATGTCGTCGACATCGATGAAAATCGTCTCAGGCGCGAGCACACCGCCGTAACCGTCGAGCTTGCGTGCCTGGGCCAATGTGAGGTACCGGCCGTCCTTCAACTTCTGCGCGCACTTCTTGCCGTTGAGCTTCACGTAACCGAGAAATAGCCGGTCCATCACATCATCCCAAACTGTGCTAATCGTGTTTTCGCCAACTGTATATACCAACTCTTATCCAGATAGCTCGGGCACTTCTTGCCATGCACGTCACCGTTGTCGATAAACGAGTGCTCGCTTGTGTTGCCGAACTTCTCGGGCTTGGCCTTACCGGCTTTGATCCGCCCGATCATGCCGTCCGACTCGCGTGTGGATGCGAATACGCGAAAGCACCTATCTGTAAGCCGTTCGTGCCCATGCACACCGTACTTATATTTGCCCGACACCTTCACGACTCGCTGGTAATCGATTAGATCATCGTCGGCCGTAATCGTGTCTTCGACGGGCACGCCGTGCACCATGAATTCGACAAGTGCCTTGTTGACGACGGCGAGGTCGTAGTCGAGCGGACCCAACTTCTTGACGTATGCGCCTTTCGTCTTCATCGAACCGTCTGCCGCCACAAGGACGTAGTTGTTGACGTCCTTCTGGTAAACACGGGTGAACTCATCAAATTCCAAGCCCATACCGGTGCGGTGCTCCCACTCATACGCCACATCGTCAACACGGTCGTAAAACGCATCAGGTCCACCATCGAAATCGTCGGGCATGCGAATGAGCACACCGTCGGTGTTGCTCTGGATGATCTCGGCGCCGACATCGCGAACGAGCTTGTGCATAAGGTCGATAAGCATGAGCTGGCCGTTGACGCAGACCATGTTAGCCTGCCGCGGGTCGTAGAGTGCATTGAACTTATCTTTGCTGGCGCCATAGGTGCCGTTGACGACGAGTTTCAATGCCTTCTGGCGAGGGTCCTTCGCATGCTTCAATTCGATACGGTGGTCTCGAATGCCCTTGAACTTCGACGGGTCCTGCACATTACGCGACAGCAGCTCGTGCGCGATCATCTCGGCCGGGTAATAGCTTTCGACGTCGACATTGATGAAATAACCTTCGCCGGCGTACTGGGCAATCGCGCCGTGCAAGCCTCCCCACGCGCACTTGTGGGGGCATCCGGCGATATCGAAATCAAGCGTCGCTGAGTAGTCTTGATTCGCCGGGTCGAGATACCATGAACGGATGAAATCATACGGGCCGAGGTCGAGGCACGGCAATGGCACGATGTCGAATTCGTCGTCACGCGGTCGCGCTGGCCGCTCGGCACCCAAGATGATTGCCGTGAGCTGTGCATCGGTCTTGCCGAGGTACACCAGTGGCAGGTCGAACATTTTGAGCAGGTCCATGCGTGCATCGAATTCGCTTTTGCGCTGCATGAATACCTCGATGGTCTGCTCGACGTCGTGGCGGCAATATTTAACGGTCTCGGCGATCTCGGCTTCGGTCAATTTACGGTCGATATCGAACGGCACGGTCGTCTCGCAGATGTCATTGCCGAGATACGCCTCGTGAGTCTTGAGGCCCCTGTCGGTACGAGGGTGGAACACATCATAGTTAACCATGTATAACTTGCGCAACAAGCTCGAATACTGCCAGCCCTTATGGCCTTCGGCGATGATGAAATCATTGATCGCCTTCGGGTCGAAGCCACACAAGATGCCTTTGAAAATGAATTGGTCGTAATGGAGATTGTTGTAACCCACCCAGATCTCACGCTTGCGCTCTTCGTAGAGCGCGGTGAGCGCGTCGGCATCGTTGATGATGACGCGCTCATCGTGTGCAACAGGGTTGATGACTACGACCATCCAGTCGTGTTTGAAAACTTCGAAGTCGTAGAAATTAAGCATCTCCGCACCTAGTCAAGCTCGAAAATGTCGGTGATCTGGAAAGTGTCGAAACCCTTATTGTTCTCGCCATACTCCAAACCGTACTCGAACTTGCCATCGACATACTCGGCAATATCGAGCAGCAGATCGTTGTACTCCGCGTAACCCGTAAACTCGACGTCGATGCCAGAACCCTCAGGCAGCAGTGAACGGAGGAAAGCGTTCATGATGTGGATCTGGAAGCCCTGGGTGATGACCTGGTTCATGAAAATACGCTGGCCCTTGAACTCGCCCTCACTCACGATCTTCATCCAGCACGACACCATCGGCTTGCCGGTCTTCTTGGTCTCGGTGAGCTCGAGCTTGTCGATCGCGACCTCATAACTACCGTGGGGCACGTCCTTGAAATCGCCACCGTCGCTATTTGCCTCGGCGTCGGCGATGTCCTTCTTGAGGCCGTCGATGTCGACCATCTTGTCAAACTTGCTGAAGTCCATGCTATATCCTTTCAGATGCCAAAATACCATTTACTCTTCGACGACGCGACGCTTGCGGGTGCGGCGCTCCGGCTTTTCCTCGACAGCCTCGGGCTCTGCGGCTTCATCGGCATCGAACGGCGGCTCCTCCTCAGTAACGGGCTTGGCCTTACGCACACGGCGCTTCGGCTTCCCCTCCGCGGGATCAGGCTCCTCGGTGACCTCGGTCTCAGCTTCAACCTCAGGCTTAGGCTTAGGCTCTGCCTTCTTGCGTGCCTCCGGCTTCTCAGCCTCGACATTCGCGCTCTGTGCCTCGAGCAGCGCCGCGTTGAACGCCTCGACAGTGAGGTCGCAGCGGTCACGCTTGAAATCGATACGGCCGCCGCCGAAGATGTTTTCATTCTTACGGAGCTGGAGGAAACGGCCGCGCTCATCCATATAGGCGCGGAGTGTCATGGTGACAGTGCCGGCGAGCACGTTCGCGACCTTGTCCGGCAGGTTCGGCTTGAACGTCGAGACCTTCATGCCATTGGCGTACGTGATCTCAGTGACAAGCTCCTTGGAGATATAGATGATACGGTAGCCGAGGGACTTCAGGCGCTTCATCTGGCTGAGGAACTCAGTGCGCACCATGTCCCAGCCCTTGCCGTAGCCGCCATCACTCTCATGCTTGATGCCGAGTTGGTCGAACACATAGAATCGGCAGTGTTCGTATAGGTCTTCGACCAAGTCAAGTGCGATGACGTGGAAGCTGTTGTCATGCTTCTCAAGCTCATCGATGACCTCACGGAACTTCGACCAAGCGAGCACCTTGTGGCTCATACGGCCTTCAGTCACGAGCTCGTCGGCAATCTGGATAAACGGGCTCGTGATGTTCTGGGTGTTGCCGTCGGTGTTGACGAATAGCACGTCGTCGAAGTGGTCGACAAACGTCGACTTGCCGACGTAACTGTCGGCGTAGATCCACATGTCGGGGTCGGTGATGACGGCCTCGGGGCGACGTTCATTCTTGGGCAGGATAAGCATATCATTTCCTCCTAGACAGAAATCTTTGTAATCACACCAGTCGCATAGGCGCGACTCATGTTTTGGGAATTCGGTGGCGTTAGCCATCGTGCAAGTGCCGACTGCGAAGTCGGCGACTTTTTGAGGGTCATATTGGACACGGTAGAGAGCCGGCCACATGTCTTCCAATGTCGCAGCGAGGCGCTCGCGGAATTGGTAGAGGTCTTCGGTCTTCTTCTGCCTGATCATCGTCTTGGGCACAATCAGGAATGCCATGTCTTGGATGATCTCGCCGGGGTGCGTCTTCTCGTAGAAATACTTGTAGACGCTCAGCTGCCCGCTTTCAAGGTACCTGTCGACATTATTCGAATACTTGAAATCAAGCATCGTCCACAGGCCCTTGCCGCGCGGGATAAGCATATCGATAAACCCTACGAAACCGCTGTCGTCTTCGACCTTCACCTCAAATACCGGGTCGGTGTCGTCGTCCAACATGCCCCATGCGAGTTCGCGGGCACGTTGGCCGAGTACGCGGATCTTCATGATCTCGTCGGCCATGAGGTCGGTCATGACGGGGTACGCGACTTTATAGTTCGCGATTGCCTCGTCGACCCCGACTTCAATGCACTCGTGTAGCATAGTGCCGATGACGAGTGGGTTCGCCGCATCGCAGTTGAACGGCACTTCGAGGCCGTCGACATAGTTGAGTTCGAACTTACGCGGGCACTGGGTGAAGGTACCTACCCTCGAATATGAGGTCTTGAACATCGCAGTTTCCTCCTTTCTCCTTAAGGCGTTGCACTAGCCGTTTGAATTGGGCGAAATCGTCCGGCCAGACGATAACGGCTATGCCTCCGCTTTCCGTGATCTTCCCACAATGGTAGACCTGTAGTGGCGACGGCTTTCCATTTGGGCCTTTGAGCTCGATGCCGACGAAACGGCCGTTGACGCATGCCAAGATGTCTGGTACGCCAGCCCGCGTATTGCGGTTGGCGAAAAACTTGACATGCCATACACCTTGGGTATCGAGCCACCGTTTCAGACGGTTTTCGAAGTTCTTCTCACCTGCCAACTAATCACCTCCCATCTCGAACAGCTTTTCCGTGTAGTCGCGTCGCATAGCCAGCGTATCGTAGATCTTCTCTTCGACGGTGCCTTTCGATACCAGCTCGTAATACGTGCACGGCTTGTCTTGGCCGACACGGTGGATACGCTTCTTCGACTGCTCGAAGAGCGATGACGCGAGCGGCGGCGAGAAATAGACGCAAGTGTCTGCTTGCTGCAAGTTCACGCCCATGGCACCAGACTGGTATTGAATGAGCGCGACCCCATCGTCGTTATCGAACAACGGCGACAGGTCATGCACCTTGCCGTTGAGCACGCCATATGGCCTGTATCGCTTCTCCAACTCAGCTGTGAGCCCTTCGAGCTCGACGTCGAAATTGTAGAACACGACAAGCCGTTTACTCGTGCCGTCCAGCAAATCGCCGAACGCCTCGAGTTTGGCACGTGAATATGCAGCCGCTAGTTGGCGTTTTGCCGTGAGGTCGCCGAACACCGTGTCGCCGACGAAATCGCGGCCGAACGCCGTGATGATGTTCACCTTGGCGAACTTACGGTAATACTCGCTCATCGGCACGTCGATGCGGATAAAACGCTGATCAGGCAGGTCGATGACGTCGTCGGTCTTGAGGAAATCGCAACCGAGCTCCTTCATTTTGCGTACCAGCCTCTCCTCGTTCTTATAACCCATCACCTTCGTGATCGGGAAACCCTCACGCATCGTCGTCTCCGATTCGACATATTGCCGCCAAAATAGTTTCTCATCAATGTGCCAGCCGAGCATGTTGAGTTGCGTCCACAGCCGTTCGTATTTGCCGTCGACGGGCGTGCCAGACAGCAAGATAAGCTCATTTGCCCTTGCAGCTAATTTCATCGCGGCCTTGGTGCGCTTCGATGACTTATTCTGCAATAGCGACGACTCGTCGAACATCAATGCGAAGCACTTCAACGCCTGAAGTTCCGGGCGTCTCCATAACAGGTCGTAATTGATCACGGCGACTGCATCCCGTGCGTGTGGGTCACGAATACGCCGTTCGAAACCTTCCATAGCATGCGGCTTGGTCAAATCGATGACATCGATGTCATAGTAGTTCGCGAAATGGCCGACCCAATCGGCTACTTTGGACTTCTGGCATACGACCAAGGCCAAATGCCAGCACTTGTCCGACATCAACTTCTCGGCACCTGTGAACGTCTTGCCGAGACCCATGTCGTGGTAGAACGCACATTTGCGTTTACCGTCGACACGGTCAAGTGCTGCCTGCTGGTAAGCGAACAGGCCCATTACGCGAAGAACATCGACTTGATTTCCTCGCCCGTCAAGCCGTACCGGTCTGCGATAGCCTTGATCTCAGACTGCTTGAACTCGGCTTTGCCGTTGATCTTCCACGACAACGTGGACTCGGTGATGCCGAGCATTCGTGCGAGCCCGCTTTGGGTATCGCCGAACTCACGGATCGTTTCATATAGGCTTTTCATCTTTCACCTCCTTCGATCGGCGGACCTTATTATACAACGTTTCTTTCGATTTATTCGAATTTTTATAACTTTTTCGAAACACCTGTCACACTGTCAAACACCTGTCAAACAGCTGATTTTGAGCCTGTTTGACAGGTAATTGCATTTCTACGTCGCGTTTCTCATCACCTGTCAAACTGTCACACAGTTTTCTCCCCTATCCTTAGATAATTTGACTTTTTATATCTATATAAGGTCTATTAGATATATAGATAAAAAATATCTAATAT
>ERZ780167.2984-NODE-2984-length-12666-cov-7.516850_pt1 | contig 12666 bp, 8 predicted proteins | sample MGYA00510982_ERZ780167 | MGnify/ENA primary metagenome ERZ780167 (study PRJEB29588, sample SAMEA2146107) | human gut metagenome | biome: human gut; feature: human-associated habitat; material: faeces | place: Denmark | collected 2008/2010 ... | reverse complement strand
GGCGATGCAGCCGCCGGGGCAGGCCATGCCCTCGAGCAGATATCCGTCGAGCTTCCCGGCCTTCGCCAGCATCAGAAGCTTCCGGCACTCGCGCAGGCCGTCGGCCCGCTGGGTCTTGATCTGGCATTCGGGATGCTCCTTGTGGATGAGCTCCTCCACCGCGGCGGCCACGCCGCCCGCGACGGCAAAGCCGCGCCCGGCGCGGGTGCCCTCGTCAAGGTCCGGGCTGTCGGGCAGCTGGGAAAAGTCGATGTCCCTGGCCTCAAAAATGCCCATCAGCTCCTCGTAGGTCAGGACGAAGTCGACGTCGGTCCGGATATCATCCTGCATGGCCTCGAGCTTTTTGGCCGCGCACGGGCCGACAAAGACGACCTTGCAGTCGGGCCGTTCGCGCTTGACGAGCCGCGCGGTATAGACCATCGGTGTGTAGGTCATGGAGATATTGCCGGATTCGGCGGGGAACAGCCGTCTGGCCATCATCCGCCACGACGGGCAGCAGGAGGTCGCCATGAACCGCTGCTCCTCCGGGACCTTCTCCATAAAGTCCCGCGCCTCCTCGATCGTGCAGATATCCGCGCCGACCGCGACCTCGACCACATCGGCAAAGCCGAGCTGCTTCATGGCCGTGAGGAACTTCGGCACGGTCACGTCCTTGCCGAACTGGCCGACGAACGACGGCGCGACGATGGCCACGACCTCGTTGCCCTCGAGCATGGAGCGGATGACCTGATAGATCTGGCTCTTGTCGACGATCGCGCCGAACGGGCAGCTCACGAGGCACTGGCCGCAGGAGACGCAGCGGTCATAGTCGATGCAGGCCTTGCCGTATTCGTCGACGCCGATGGCGTCCATGCCGCAGGCGGCCTGGCACGGGCGCTCGAGGTAGGTGATGGCGTTGTACGGACAGGATCTGGCGCATTTGCCGCACTTGATGCAGAGCTTCTGGTCGATGCGGCTCTTGCCGTTGACAAATTTGATCGCGCCCTTCGGGCACACGCGCTGGCACGAGGAGGCGAGACAGCCCTGACACAGCTCGTTGACACGGTACTGCCGCGTCGGGCAGGCGTGGCAGGCGTAGGGGATGATGTTGACGAGCGGCGGCTCGTAATACTGCTCGGCGATGGCAGCCTGGTCCATGCCCTCGGTCAGAAGCGTGCGCGTCTGCACGGGCTGGAGGGACAAACCCATGGCCAGCCGCACACGCTCGCCGGCGATGGCGCGCTCGAGAAACACGGACTCGCGGTGCAGCGGGCTCTGGCCGGGGACGATCTTGAAGGGGATATCCTCCATATCGGTGTAGTCGCCGGAGTATGCCATCCGGGCGACTTCGGTGAAGACTTTCTTTCGGATCTCTGTGATCAAAGACGGGATTCCGCGCATGATAACCTGCTCCTTCTACATATTCTGGCGACAGTATAGCACACTTTCCTGCAAACGTCACTGTTTTCTTTTGCCTTGACAGCGGGGCGGCAATGTCGTAAGCTGAAGGCAAAGAAATGTGTATGCGGAGGGCGGCTATGTCCAAATTTCAGATCTTCCTGATTGTTCTGTATCTGTTTTTCTTCGGCGCTGTCGGCGGGTGGGTGCTGGAGCTTCTGTTCCGCCGGTTCTTCTCCGGGGCGAACCCGGAGCGCAAGTGGCTGAACCCGGGCTTCCTCTTCGGCCCCTGCCTGCCGCTGTACGGATTCGGCACGGTGCTGCTGTTCATCCTCTCGGAGCTGGACCATCAGCTGTTCGGCTCGTTTTCGGGCACGTTCTGGTATTACCCGGTCATGTTTGTCGTCATGGCGCTGGCTATGACGCTGCTGGAGTATATCGTCGGCGTCGTGAGCTTCAAGGGCTTTCACCTGCGCCTGTGGGACTACAGCAAGCTCTGGGGCAATATCCAGGGCATCATCTGCCCGCTGTTCACGTTCTTCTGGGGCGTGTTGTCGCTGGCGTACTACTTTTTGCTGTATCCGCGGCTGCGGAAGCTGGTGGAGTGGTTCGTGGCGCACCCGCTGGCGTCGTTTATGGTGGGCGTTTGCTTCGGCATTTTCCTCATTGACCTGTGCTTCTCCATCCATCTCGGCGCGGTCGTGCAGAAAAAGGCCGCCGAGATCGATAAAAATGTATATGACGCCATCGACGTGCAGAAGCTGTGGCATAAAATGCAGTCCCGCGGCGGCTTCTTCCGACTTGTGTCCATTAGGCCCCTGACGGAGCGCATCGATGCGTTTGATGAGTTTTTACACCGCAGACCGGGGAATATGGAGCAGAAATAAAAAAGGAGAAATAAAGAATGGGCTTCTGGATATTCATGCTGCTGTCCGTATTGATGATCCCGCTCACGATGATCTATTTTGGCCGGAGGTTTTTCAAAAGCCCGCCGAAGTCCATCAACGCGACGTTCGGATACCGGTCGACCATGTCCATGAAAAATCAGGAGACGTGGAAGCTGGCGCATACGGTCTGCGGGCGGTACTGGTACTGCTGCGGCTGGCTCCTGCTGCCGCTGTCGGTCGTCCCCATCCTGTTCGTGATCGGGCGCAGTGCGGAGACGATCGGGTATGTCGGGTTGATCACCGTATTCCTCCAGCTTGTCCCGATGCTCTGCGCGCTCCCGGTCACGGAACACGCGCTGCGGAAAAAGTTTGATAAGAATGGGATGAGGAAGAGCTGAGAAAGGGAAACTGCAAAGCTATATGCCATTGCTCCCCGGCCCTCATCAGTCCCGGCTCCGTCGCTCCAGCTTTCCCCAGGGGAGGCCGTTTGGTGCGTACAAACCAAGAACCCCCCGCAAGAAGGTACAAATTATCTGAATTTTCACCGCACCTTCTATTGACGGCAATCGTTCTACGGCAACTGGTATCAAATCTGATGCCCCCGTATCAGGCGGCGCGTACCAAGACATACGTAAGATGAGTATCGTGTGGAACGATGCCCGAAACATTGGAGTTCGCCTGAATTCAGACGCAGAATGCACCCCGCGTCTCCAAGCACTCTTTTCTCCCCTATCTTTTCTCTTGCGAGAGAAAAGATAGGGCCGCCGGAGGCATCCGGCAGCTGCAAATTTGTGACAGCAATCCCTCAGGCGCTTCGCGCCAGCTCCCTTTACACAAGGGAGCCTTTGGATTGCGCCGCCAGAAGTGTGGCAAAAATGGGTGACAACCTCTCAGGCGCTGCGCGCCAGCTCCCCTGGAAGGGGAGCCTTTTCCGCTGCGGCGGGGCGAAAAAAACGGAAATTGTGCTGGCTTTTCTGCGCGGCATGTGCTATAATAATAACGAAAATCATTATTGAATTATGAAAGGAATCCGAGCGTATGTATTGTGTCAGGAAAATGACCGAAGATCTCTATTGGGTCGGCGCGAGTGAGCGGCGGCTGAACCTGTTTGAGAATGCCTATCCGCTGACCAACGGCGTCAGCTATAACTCCTATCTGCTGCTGGACGAAAAAACCGTGCTGATCGACACCGTCGATAAGTCCGTCAGCGGCCTGTTCTTTGAGAACGTCGACCATGTGCTGGGCGGGCGGAAGCTCGATTACCTCATCGTGCAGCATATGGAGCCGGACCACGCCGCGACCATCGGCGAGCTCGTCCTGCGCCACCCGGAGCTGACCATCGTCTGCAACGCCAAGACGCGCACGATGATGCAGAACTTCTTCGCGTTTGACATCGACAGCCGTCTGCAGCTCGTCAAGGAGATGGACACGCTCACGACCGGCAGGCATACCTTCGCCTTCGTCATGGCCCCGATGGTCCACTGGCCGGAGGTCATGGTCTCCTACGACACAACGACCAAAACGCTCTATTCGGCCGACGCCTTCGGCACCTTCGGCGCGCTGAACGGCAATCTGTACGCCGACGAGGTCAATTTCCGGACCGAATGGCTCGCCGATGCCCGCCGGTATTATACCAACATCGTCGGCAAATACGGCACGCAGGTGCAGACGCTGCTCAAAAAGGCCGCGGGGCTTGAAATTGAGATGATCTGCCCGCTGCACGGCCCGGTCTGGCGCAAGGATATCGCGTGGTTCCTCGACAAATATATCCATTGGGCGACCTATACGCCGGAGGACGACGCCGTCGTCATCGCCTATGCCTCCGTCTACGGCGGCACGGAGAACGCGGCGAACGTGCTGGCCGCGAAGCTGTCGGAGCTTGGCGTGCGGAACGTGCAGATGTATGACGTGTCCGTCACGCATCCGAGCTATATCCTCTCCGAGTGCTTCCGCGCGAGTCATCTGGTCTTTATCTCCACGACGTACAACGCGGGCATGTTCGTGACGATGGAAAATCTCGTGCACGATATCGTCCATCATAACCTGCAGAACCGCACCATCGCCCTCATGGAAAACGGCTCCTGGGCGCCGACGGCGGCCGGGCTCATGCGGGCGGAGTTCCAGAAGCTCAAAAACTGCACCATTCTCGACGAGACCGTCACGATCAAATCCACGCTCAAGGAAGCCCAGCTCGCGGACGTCGACGCCATGGCGCAGGCAATCTATGACTCCATGCCGAAGCCGGCCCCCGCGGTGCACACCGCCGACGCGCCGGTCGAGAAGAACGCGTTCTTCTCGTTCTCCTACGGCCTGTTCGTCCTGACGGCCCGGGAAGGGGAGAAGGACAACGGCTGCATCATCAACACCGCTGCCCAGCTGACCGACACGCCGAAGCGCATCTCCATCGCCGTCAACAAGGCCAACTACACCCACGACATGATCCGCAGAACGGGCGTGTTCAACCTCTCGATGCTCTCGACCGACGCGCCGTTCGGCCTGTTCCAGCACTACGGCTTCCAGTCCGGCCGGGATGTGGACAAGTTCGCGGACGTCAAGGGCATGGCCCGTGCGACGAACGGCGTGTATTACCTGCCGTACTCCACGAACGCGTTCGTGAGCGGCAAGGTCACGCAGGAGATCGACCTCGGCACCCATACGCTGTTCATCGCCGACGTGACCGAGGCCCGCGTGCTCTCCGGTGCGCCGTCCATGACCTACAGCTTCTACTTTGCAAACGTCAAGCCCAAGCCCGCCGCGCTCACGAAGCAGACCGGCTGGGTCTGCAAGATCTGCGGCTACGTTTATGAGGGCGAAACGCTCCCCGCCGACTTCATCTGCCCGCTGTGCAAGCACGGCGCGGAGGATTTTGAAAAGCTGCCGGACTGACGGCGGCGAACGACAGACAGAAAGGACCGATCATCATGCCCCGTGTACTGGAACATTTGGAACCGAAGGCGGTATTTCATTTCTTTGAAGACCTGACCCGCATCCCGCACGGCTCGCGCAACACAAAGGCCATCAGCGACTACTGCGCCGCGTTTGCCGAGGCGCGCGGCCTGTGGGTGTATCAGGACGAACTCAACAACGTCATCATCAAAAAGCCGGCCAGCGCGGGCTATGAGGCTGCGCCCGCCGTCATCCTGCAGGGCCATCTCGACATGGTCGCGGAGAAGACGCCGGAAAGCCCCATCGACATGACCAAAGATGCGCTTGCGCTGCGCGTCGAGGGCGACTACGTCTCGGCAGACGGCACGACGCTCGGCGGCGACGACGGCATCGCCGTCGCCATGGCGCTGGCGATCCTGGACAGCAGCGAGATCGCCCATCCGGCGCTCGAGGCCGTCTTCACCGTCGACGAGGAGATCGGCATGGAGGGCGCGCAGGGGCTCGACTTCTCCCAGCTCTCCGCCCGCCGGATGCTGAACATCGACTCGGAGGACGAGGGGATCTTTACCGTCAGCTGCGCCGGCGGCGCGAGCGCCAATGTCTCGGTCGGGCTGACGATGGCGCCGAATGCGGCACCCTGCGCGAAGCTGACCGTCTCCGGCCTCATCGGCGGCCACTCCGGGCAGGAGATCAACAAGGGCCGCGCCAACGCGAATATTCTGCTCGGCCGCGTGCTGGATGCGCTGGTGCAGAAGCTCCCGGTCCGGCTCGTGTCGGCCGCGGGCGGACGGAAGGACAACGCCATCCCGAACGCGGCGGAGGCCGTCCTCGCCCTCGCAGAGGGCGACCTGCCCGCCGCAAAGCAGATCGTATCTGCCTGCACGGCGGATCTCCGCAAGGAATATACCGTGGCCGACCCCGGCGTCACCGTCACGCTGGAAGAAGCAGCCGTCTGCCCGCAGGCACTGACGGAGGAGGCGACGCTGCGCGTCGTCCGCTATCTGCTGCTCGTGCCGAACGGCATTGCGGCCATGAGCATGGATATCCCGGGACTGGTGCAGACGTCGTGCAATCTCGGCATTTTTCACGTGGCGGACGGCGTGCTGACGGCGGTCAGCTCGGTCCGCAGCTCGGTCGCTTCGCAGAAGCAGATGCTGCTGGCGCGCTTTGCGGCGCTCAGCCGGCTGCTCGGCGGCTCGCTGCAGGTCACGGGCGCGTATCCCGCGTGGGAATACCGGCGCGAGTCCGTGCTGCGGGAGAAGATGGCCGCCGTCTACGAGCAGCAAATCGGCAGGGCCCCGAAGATCGAGGCCATCCACGCGGGGCTCGAATGCGGCCTGTTTGCCGGGCAGCTGCCGGGGCTGGACTGCGTCTCCTTCGGCCCGGATCTGGTCGATATCCATACCGCGCGCGAGAAGATGTCCATCTCCTCGGTGCAGCGCACGTGGAAGTTCCTGCTCGGCGTATTGGAAGCGCTGAAGGACTGAATTCGGTGATTTTTTGCCCCGGCGGGCCGCAGACCGCGGCCCGCCGGGGCGATTTTTGTGCTTCCAACGCCAAAACCGTGTAATTTTTTGCATATCGTTTATAAAAGCTTCACACTTCTCCCGAATAAAGGCGGTATAATCAGCATATTCGAAAGGAAGAGGAAGTGAACTGCATGGGAACAGATCCGTATCAGGTGCTCGGCGTATCTCCGAACGCTTCGGAAGACGAGATCCGGCAGGCCTACCGCCGGCTGGCAAAGAAATATCACCCCGATCTGAACCCCGGCGACAAGACCGCCGCGCAGAAAATGAACGAGGTCAACGCGGCCTACGACGCGATCAAGAATCCGCAGGCCTACCGCCAGCAGCAGGCGCAACAGCAAGCCCAGCAGCAGGCGCGCGAGCAGTACCGGCAGGCCGGGCAGCAGACCTATGACCCCTTCTCCGACCCGTTCGGGTTCTGGGGTGCGCAGGGGCAGGGCGACGGCCAGCAGAACGGCTGGCAGCAGACGGACCAGAACGGCTGGCAGACCTGGTACTACCGCACCGGCAGCGACCAGGACGAGGGCGACCAGCCCGGCGGCTACCGCTGGACCTATCACCGCACGCGCCGCCGTGGAAACTTCCTCGTGCGGCTGCTGGGCATCTATCTGGTGATCCAGATGCTCGCCGCGCTCTTTGGCAGCTGCGGCTACCGCAGCGCGTATTATTATGACCCGTATTCCTACCGCGATTACAGCTACAGCAATTCAGGATCCTATGCCAACCAGAACCAGGCGGACGGAAATACAAGCTCCGGCAGCTGGTATTGAGACGGCAGAATGGATCTGACAGGAGGAACCTCAGATGTCCAGAACGATCGGTATTGACCTCGGCACGACCAACAGCTGCGTTGCCGTGATGGAGGGCGGCGAGCCCGTCATCATCCCCAACGCCGAGGGCGGACGTACGACGCCGTCGGTCGTCGCATTTTCCAAGACCGGCGAGCGGCTGGTCGGCAATCTTGCCAAGCGGCAGGCCGTCACCAACCATGACCGGACCATCGCATCCATCAAACGCCAGATGGGCACCAACTACAAGGTGTCGATCGACGGCCATAAATATACCCCGCAGGAGATCTCCGCCATGATCCTGCAGAAGATCAAGGCGGACGCCGAGAGCTATCTCGGCGAGCCGGTCACCGACGCCGTCATCACAGTCCCTGCCTATTTTACCGACGCGCAGCGGCAGGCGACGAAGGACGCGGGCAAGATCGCGGGGCTCAACGTCCAGCGCATCATCAACGAGCCCACGGCTGCGGCGCTCGCCTACGGCATCGACAAGGAGCAGGCGCAGAAGATCATGGTCTACGACCTCGGCGGCGGCACGTTCGACGTGTCGATCCTCGATATCTCCTCCGGCGTCATCGAGGTGCTGGCCACGGCGGGCAACAACCATCTCGGCGGCGACGATTTTGACCAGTGCATCGTCGATTACCTCGTCTCCGAGTTCAAGAAGGAAAACAAGATCGATCTGTCGCGCGATCCCGTCGCCATGCAGCGCGTGCGCGAGGCCGCGGAGAAGGCGAAGATCGAGCTTTCGTCCATGAAGCAGACGACGGTCGAGCAGCCGTATATCGCCGTCGGCAAGCAGGGGCCGCTGCACATGCAGATCCCGCTGACGCGCGCGAAGTTCAACGACCTGACCTATCATCTTGTCCAGGCCACGCGCGAGCCGGTCAACCAGGCCATCAACGATTCCGGCATCAGCATCTCGCAGATCAGCAAGGTGCTGATGGTCGGCGGCTCGAGCCGCATCCCGGCCGTGCAGGATCTGGTCCAGTCGATGACGGGCTCGCTGCCGTTCAAGGGCATCAACCCCGACGAATGCGTCGCCATGGGCGCGTGTCTGCAGGCGGGCGTGCTCTGCGGCAGCGTGAAGGGGCTGCTGCTGCTCGATGTGACGCCGCTGTCGCTTGGCATCGAGACGCTGGGCGGCGTCTGCACCCGCATCATTGAGCGCAATACGACGCTCCCCATCCGCAAGAGCCAGATCTTCACCACGGCCTCGAGCTTCCAGTCGTCGGTCGATATCCACGTGCTGCAGGGCGAGCGCCCGATGGCGCACCAGAACAAGGAGCTCGGCCGCTTCCAGCTCACGGGCATCCGCCGCGCGCCGCGGGGCGTGCCGCAGATCGAGGTCACGTTCTCCATCGACGCCAACGGCATCGTGAACGTGTCGGCGAAGGATCTTGACACCGGCAAGGCCCAGCAGATCACCATCACGGCCTCGAGCAACATGAGCCGCGACGAGATCGACCGCGCCGTGCGCGACGCGCAGCGCTACGCCGCCGAGGACGCCAAGCTCAAGGCGGAGGCCACGGCCCGCGACCGCTGCGAGCAGCTGATCTTCCAGGCCGGAAACGCAAAGAACCTTTCCAAGGACGACAAGGTCCGCGTGGCCGAGGCCGTCAAGAACGCGAAACGCGCCGTCAAGTCCAAGGACGCCGCGCAGATGAACGAGGCGGCCGGTCAGCTGGAGACGCTTCTGAACGAGGTCGGCGTCCACATCGACCCGAACGCCGAATACCACGGCTCGGCCAGCTACGAGAACCCGAACAACGACTTCTCCGACGACGCCGTCGACGCGGATTTTGAAAAATTATAAGAAAATGCCCGTGTTTCTTTCTATTTCCCTTTACAGGGACACAAACTGTCACCCCTCTGCGAGGGAGCGGATTTCTCCGCTCCCTCTTCCTGTTCTCTCCGTCTTATGCCGGGAATTGAATGACTTCGCTCAGCGGTGGGAGCAGCTTCGGCTGCTTCTCGTCCGGCTGCATGGCGCTGTCCAACGTGCCGATGTCCCGGTAAATGATGCGGATAGACTGGCTGGAATTGCGGGAGTATTTTGTTTCCCGTTCACCGACCTCGATGCGCTGGATGAACAGCCGCAGCAGTTCCGGTGTCAGCGTATCAATTGCTGTGTACTGCTTTGCCTTTTCAATGAAAGCATCCACGTTCGCTTCGCGAGCCTGAAGCTGTGCCAGACGTTGTTCTTTCTGCGGAATCTGTTCCTCCAGCATACGCTGCTCGTCTGTGTAATCACCGGATAGCATCCGGTACTGCTCATCGGTCACGCGCCCGAGAACATTGTCCTCATAGAGCCGTTTGAACAGCTTGGACAGCTCTGCGCTTCGCTTTTTCATTGCGTCCAATTCACGGAGGACACGGTTCATCTCCTGCCGCAGTTCTGCGCTGTTTTTCTGGTTGATGTGCGCCGCGAACTGTCGCTCCTTCATGCGGGCGAAATGCGTAACCCGACGGAGATCATCCAATACGATCTGCGTGAGTTCACACTCCCGAATGTGATGCGCAGTGCAGGCGGTTTTTCCTTTCTTGCCGTAGGTATAGCACTTGAAATTGTACTCCACTTTCTTCATGGTGCTGGCTCTGTGCAGCACCAGTGGCTTTCCGCAGTCTGCGCAGAACACCAGCCCTGAGAAAATGTTCGGTTCATCCATGTGCTTCGCCGTGCGCTTTTTGTGCTGCCGAACCTCCTGCACGATCTCCCACTGCTCCTGCGTGATGAGCGGCTGGTGTTTTTTACCAGACACTGTTCGCTTTCCGGCCGGTCGATCCGTGTTTTATTCTTGTAGGAAATGGTCGTCCGCCGCAGTCCAACCGTATGGCCCAGATACATGACGTTTTTGAGAATATCACTGACCGTCGTACCAGACCACGTACACGGATGCAGCGCATCGCACCCCTTGTGCGTTTTTCCGGCCTTCTGAAAGTAGTAATTTGCAGATGTCAGAACGTTCTGATCTGCCAGGATCCGCGCGATCTGACTCGGACCTTTCCCGGCAGCACAGAGGGAGAATATCTGCCGCACGATCTCTGCCGCTTCCGGGTCGGGCTCGAGATAGTTTTCTGCAGTTTCGGATTTCCGGTACCCATAGGGTGGACGTCCTCCGAGCCATTCGCCGCGCTCGGCCTGCAGCTTTTTCACGGCGCGAACCTTCCGACTCGTGTCCTTTGCGTGGAGTTCGTTCGCCCAGTTGCGGATGGGGTTAAAATCGTTGCTGCTCTCGACCGCAGAATCCACGCCGTCGTTCACCGCAATGAACCGCACGTTCTTTTGCGGGAAATAAATCTCCATGTAGTAGCCGACCTGCAAGTACTCACGCCCCAGCCGGGAGGCATCCTTTACGATCAGGGTGGAGACCTCCCCGGCTTCGATCATTTCTATGATCTTCTTCCAGCTGGGACGATCAAAATTTGTTCCTGAGTAACCGTCATCCGCAAGGAACAGTGTGTTTTCAAACCCCTTGGCCTGTGCGTAGCTTTCAAGCAGTTCTCTTTGGTGCAGAATGCTGTTCGATTCGCCAGCGCGTTCATCCTCCTGACTGAGCCGCCCATAGAGAATGGTGTATTGTTGTTTTTGGCTTGCCATTGTAACCTCCTTTTCCGTGGGGCAAGCCGGTACGGTACGGCAAGTATACCGCATCAGCTGCCACAAGTCTACGAGAATTTTATGCGCTGTGCGCTTCCTTTTCCAGTTCCGCGTCGATGCAGGCGATCAGCTTGTCCGTCGGCGTTGCGCAGGGCTCTGCTGGGAACACAGACGTGATGCAGAACCGTCTGCCGCCGATCAGCATCTCGCGCTGTTTTGCGATGCAGTCTTCCTCTTCGTGTGTCACCGTATCCCGGAAAACGGTTGCGACTTCACCGTCCTCTGTTCTCCGAAGCTTTGCCTGCTCCGGTATGTATCCGCCGAGAATACCGGTGTCCCGATAAATCTCCCAATCCTTTTTCATAGGCCTCCTTTCTGTCTCCTGCATGGAAACTGTTTTTATAAGTGCTGTTCCATTGTCCATTCTTCGTGATCGTCCTCTTGATGTCCGAGGGCGGTTTTCTTTTGCTGCAACTTTCTGCGGCGCTTGCGGTCGATGTGGGGCGGCAGAGCGGTGGCATCGCGCTGCGGTGCGGCATCCGTCAGCTGTTCCACAGCACGGCCAAGGCGCACAGCGTCGCGCACAAGATCAGCGCTGTAATTGAGATCCATGCGCACGTCCGGATTTTCTTTTTCGTCTCCCGCACTGTCTCCGAAAGCTGTTTCCTCGTATCGTCCAGAATCGTAGTCAGGGCGTTCTTCGTAGTCTCGGTCAGCGCCTTGCAGTTGGAAGAATACCTCTCGTTCAGGCTCCCAGCCTGTTTCTCGAAATTTTCTGCGCTCGTTTGCATCTTGATCAGAGATTCCTGCGCCTCTGCTTTCGTCAGAAGCATTTTCAGGTCCGTGTCCAACTGCATCTGCTGCCGAAACAGCCTGTCCTGCATTTCGAGCATCGCGTTCCAGTTCCGCTCCGTGACCATCACGCTGGGTTCCAGCCGTTGCGCCTCGTCCATCAGCTTTTTGTGCTGCGTCAACATTTCTTGTGTTGTCATTCTTCGTTCTGTATCCAAATTCCGCCTCCATATTTTCTTTCAGGTATTTTTCTATGTGTAGTTTGCTGTCACGGCATTTGCGCCCATCCGGTGTGACGTAAGTGATATTCTTTCGGCTGTCCGTCCAAGTGGCGTCGTAACCCTCAGAGCGGAGCAGAACCAGAAATTCCTCACGGTCCCCGGCACAGCGCATACATTCGTCGATCACGCGCATCAGCTCAAACTTCCAGCTCTCGCCCTTAACTGCCGTGTAGTATTCTGCGTTGGACATTCCATGTGACTGCCGCTGTTCGTCTCTCTGGAATTTGGGAAGCCCCAATTTTTCACAGATTTCGTCGTTGCGAATGCGCAGTTCCTGAATCTGCTCGTCCGCCATATGCACCTTCCTGCCCGTCTCGAAGTTCACACTGTTAATGATGCAGTGCGAGTGGATGTGTTCCCGGTCGACATGCGTGCAGACCAGCACCTCGCAACCCTCAAAATATCCCGCCAGCTTACGAGCTGCCTCGTGCGCTGTGCGCGGGTCAACGTCCGCACCCTTCGGGAAACTCTGCACCATGTGGTAGAACATCACGCCGCCGTCTTTGTGGTGCAGCAGCTTCGTAC
>ERZ780167.2977-NODE-2977-length-12686-cov-3.966907_pt1 | contig 12686 bp, 12 predicted proteins | sample MGYA00510982_ERZ780167 | MGnify/ENA primary metagenome ERZ780167 (study PRJEB29588, sample SAMEA2146107) | human gut metagenome | biome: human gut; feature: human-associated habitat; material: faeces | place: Denmark | collected 2008/2010 ... | reverse complement strand
CCGCCGCCGCCGCAGCCGCCTATCATCATATCTCTTCCCACTGTATTGGAAAGGCCTTCGCAGCCCGAGCCGCCGTTGCCGCCGCCTGCCGCATTGCCGCCGGTGGCGTTAAGGTTAAGCCGCCCGAGAATATAAACAGCACCGGCCGTTTCACCCTTTGAACCGGCATTTCCGTTGTTGCCCGGAGCGCCGGAGTTATCATCCGCGCCGTCGCGCGTTATGGCATTATTACTGAATGTAGGCTTGGCCTTGCTTTCTGCCTTGGCGCCGCCGTTTCCGCCGATGGCCGCTGCGCCGCCTCCGCCGCCGTTACCGCCCGCGCCGGTATACCATCTGTGTCTGTACGCAGTATAGTTGCCGGGAATAACCGTGTAAGGCGTTTTGGTATGCTGTGCATTTTCGCCGTTTGAGCCTGATGCCGCATTGCCGCCGGTGACGGTAAGGGTATCCTTAGACGCCGCAGCGGAAACGGAAAGCTCTTCATCGTGAGCGCTGTAAACGGTAAGCTTTGCTCCCGCAGGAACCTTGATGGCCGCTGTTGCCCCCGTCGTCCCGGAAGCATCGGCGCCCCTGAGCGTAACGCTGCCGTTTATAATTATTGACGCACTGGCGCCCTCCGCAAGCGTAATGGGGCTGACCCCCGCGGATGCCGTATACTCGATGGGGCCGTTAATTTGCAGTATCTCGCCGTTTTTAAGGGTTATAGGAAATTCGCTTGCGCTCTTTACCGTTCTTGTGGGTTTGGGCTGCCAACCCTTATTGGCCGCCAATAATACGGCATCCGCCGTTATGACAGCCGCCGTTTCATCGCTGCCTGCACTCCGTTGTTCCGTTGCATAGCTTGTAACGCCGAAGTACATGGTGAACATGGTAAACATCATCGCAAGCGACAGCATGCAGGCCAATACTTTTTTTTGCTTCATACGCATTCTCCTTCCAAGGCAGGAATTAAACAGGCACACTCTGCCGGAAGAAGCACCGGCAGGATGCGCCTGTTGATTTTATACAAGACATTAAGACATTCAATGCAAAAACAGGCTTGTTAATTCCGCACCATGCTGAAATTATGCCTTCGCTGCACATGACTGTCAAAATCCTTTCTGTAAACATCCGTCAGCTTTTATAGTTTTTTGCTGATCTCAATTTTTACGGCTACATTATAATCGCTTTTTTCAAAACGCAATCGCGAAAGAACCGGTTTGGCGCAAACGGTCGAAAAATGACGCAAACGGCAACCGCTCACAGATTGCTTTATTTTTTTGCGCCGGTGTAGTATAATCAGCACGGTTGAAACGCCATGACAGTAAAAATATGAGGGAGTTTTTGCTTTGAAAATCGCGATTGTTGATGATGATATACATGCGTATGAGTACCTGCGTTCCTGCTTTGCCGAATTTCTCGGCACCGCCGCCAGGCTTACATATTTTGAAAGCGCAGAGGATTTTCTGCGCGTTTGGAGGGCCAGCGCTTTTGATCTGATAATACTGGATATTTTCATGGACGAGGTTTCCGGCATTGATGCAGCAAAGGAAATACGGAAAACCGACAGCAATGTGCGTATAGCCTTCAGTACGACCAGCAATGAATTTGCCTGTGAAAGCTATGAAGTCGGGGCCTGCTATTATCTGCACAAGCCCTTCGGGCGAGACAAGGTGAAGGCCATGCTGGACCGCATTGATTTTGCGCAGATCGAAAGGATGCGCACGGTACAGCTGCCCGACGGTTCAAATATAGTGCTGCGAAATATCATCTATGCGGATTACAACCAGCACCGCACTACCCTGCACTGCAAAAACAACGCTAATATCGCCGTCAGAGCAAACCTGTCGGAGATTGAAGCGTATCTTTGTGCTTATTCATACTTTTTCAAAACCTCAAAGGGGCTGATAGTAAACTTTTATGAGGTCGCCTCGCAAAATACGGATACCTTTACCATGAGCGACGGCAGCCTTATCCCCATAAGCCGCCGAAAAGCAAAGGAAGTAACGGATGCCTATTCCTCATTTCTGTTTGAACAGCTGAGAAAAGGAGGGGAAGAATAATGCCTCCCGTTTACCGTATGGTTGAAACCGCCGTATACTCGCTGCTGAATTTTCTTCCTTTTCTCGTTCTTGCGCTCTATCCTTTTCGGCACAATCTGCGCTTTTCAAAGGGCATCACCGCATTATTGAAAGGGCTGCTCAGCATAATTCAGGTGCTGCTGGGGGCATGGGTCAGCTTCGGGCCGGGCAACCACGCCGCGGCAGCCAGCGCACTCAGTACGGCATTATACGCGGTTTTTTATTTTCTCGCCGTCAAAAGCCACTTCGGCAAAACGCTTTTTACTCTTTTGATGATCTCCAACCTTGCAAACTTCGCAGTTATCTCCGCCAAATGCCTTGAAGGGCTCCTGTTTCCGGCCTTGGCAACTCAGGGCTATCGCTGGTCCTTTTCGCTGATGCTGCTTGCCGTGGAAGCCGTTCTTGCCCTGCCGGTATTCTTTTACATAAAAACAGTGCTCACGCCGGCAATGGAAAAGGAGCCGTCCGGCTTTGAGTGGCGGTATTTGTGGCTTATTCCCTCGACCTTTTACCTGATGTGGTATTATATATTTTACGGCACGGCAACACGCTCATCACTGGAAATGGCGCTGCACCCCAAAAACGCCCTTTTTCTGCTTGTAATCAATATCGGAGCTGCACTGGTATATTATGTTGTAACCCGCCTGATTTCGGAGCAAAACAAAACGCTGGAGCTGCAGGAAGAAAATCATCAGCTTACCATGCAGGCGGTACAGTATGAGAACCTGCAGGAAAAGATAGCCGAGGCACGCCGGGCAAAGCATGATGTGCGGCATCATGTGGCGCTGATGCGGGAATACATGAACAGCGGCAGAATCGATGCGGTGCGCCAATACCTTGACAGCTACAACGACTCTTTGCCGGACGATTCGCTTGTACGCTTCTGCGAAAACGCCGCTGCAAACGCCATATTGCTGTATTTTGCGCAGCAGGCAAAGAATAACGGTATCGAATATATTGTAAAGGCGGATATACCGAGCGATATTTTTGTTTCCGACACCGATATATCCGTCCTGTTCGGCAACCTGATAGAAAACGCAGTAACAGCCTGCCAAGCGGAAAAGAAAGGCAGCCGAAAAATAGTTAGTTATCTGTGCAAAGAAAACCGGCAACTCTCTTTGCATAACGGTAGACAACACCTTCACGGGAACGCTGCGGCATGAAAATGACGGAGCATTTAGCTCCACCAAGCATGACGGGCCGGGGCTGGGCACGCAATCGGTAAAAAGCATCGCCGAGCATTACTGCGGCGTTTGCCGTTTTACGCAAAAAAACGGAATGTTCTGCGCTTCGGTGATGTGTACATCGAAAGATACGGCAAAATAAAAACCGCAAAAAAGCCCGCAAAAAAGCGGCGGCTGCGGTTAAAGAGGGCATCATGAGGAACGGAAAAACCGTTCCTTTTTTCGCGCCGTCTTTTGTGCTGTCTTTTTGCTTTCGTGCTGTCTTTTGGACAAAAATGCTGCTTTTTATGTAAAGATTTTTTGTGTTACGGAAAGAAGCGGATCACCGAAAACCCGCTCTGCATGGGCATTTACAGCAAAAACGCCGCAAATGCGGCGTTTTATGATTGGAGTATCACTACAAAACCGATGCACACCGCACTTTTTTTCAAAATCGAACCGGACTATTTTGTTTTTGGATAGACATCTCCCTTGGTGAAACAGGGGCTTGCAAGTGACCGCGATCTTTCGGGGGGCACTCCATACCTGCAAACGAATCTAATATTTCAGTTAAATTCTGCACTGCGTTATGTGCAGCAGAAAGTATATTATTTTGTTCTCGATTTTCCGGCATATTTGTGATATGCTGCTCAATATTCAATTTTATCATTTCAAGTTCGCCGATTATCGAATCAATGGTGTCAGGAGATAAGGTTTCTTTTGAACTAAGCTTCTTTTTGATTTGAGCCAAGGGCCTTATAATGTAAGAATTCATATATTCTCCTTCGCCGTATTGATCGAGGCGATTAAAATCTTTTTCACCTCAACACATCTATCCAAAATCGTTTTGTCGTAATAATATCCGCTTTCAATCAAAAGCTCAAGCCAATATTCTGTTTCGGAGCATTCCTTGAGAGCAATATGTAGCTTTGCTACAAAATCAGCTTTGCCGTGCGCATAAAATGCCTCGCGGATATTCGCACCAATGCTTGTCCCCGAACGCAAAAACTGATTGATTAAAGCACTTTCACACTTTGCCTCTCGCAAAATCTTACACGCGCGTATTACTTCTAAAGCAAATGCCTTGGATTTTATCATCAACGGACTTTCGGACATATTACCAGTCCTCCTTTTCAACTTAATTCCATTGTACCATAAACTTTATTACTTTTCCACCTTTATAATAAAAATTGCTTTTCGCCAAAGCGAAAAGCTACCTCACTTCTTCACTCTTCACTATAACTTATTACTTTCCAAAAACCTTTTCGGACGGATTTAGTGAAAAGTGAAGAGTGAATAGTGAAAAAGTAAAAAACCTTCCCGAACTTCGTCCGAGAAGGTTTTTGGTGGGGATAGAGGGACTCGAACCCCCGACTTCTTCGATGTGAACGAAGCGCTCTAACCAGCTGAGCCATATCCCCGTATTCTTTTGACACGGTGTATTATACTAAAACGGCACGGCTTTGTCAACGGTTTTATAATATAAGCCGCTCTGTTTCTGCCGGAGATTTTCCGCTCTGTTTGCCGCAGGTCTTTGGGGATACGGCCGTGCTTTAAGCGCATAACGCCGCCGGGAATAAATATAAGGGCGGCCGCTGTGCCGCCCTTATTATGCTTTATTTAATGCATTCCCGATTATTTTGCGTCCTTGGGCTTATCGTAAACTTTGCCTCTTGTATCCACCCGTATGCTCTTTATGCCCTGGCGCTGCTTGGGCGTGCCGGAATTCCCGCCGTAGGTGGGTACCTTGCCCAGCTCCAAAACCGTATCCAGCCCCGTTATGACCTTACCGAAGGCGGCATACTGTCCGTCCAGAAACTCGGCGTCGTCCACACAGATGAAGAACTGTGAGCCTGCGCTGTCCATGGGAAAGGATCGGCGCGCCATGGAGATAACTCCGGTTTTGTGGCTTATATCGTTTTGCGAAAAGCCGTTGGCGGCAAATTCGCCCTTGATATTGTAGCCGGGGCCGCCCGTGCCGTCGCCGTTGGGATCTCCGCCCTGAACCATGAAGCCGTCGATTATGCGGTGAAAGGTCAGACCGTCGTAGAGCTTTTTGTCATTTGCAAGATAGATAAAGTTCGCCACCGTTTCGGGGGCCTTTTCGGGATAGAGCTCCAGCTCCACCTCGCCGCCGTTTTCCAGCACGATTTTTGCTATGGGATGTTCCATACCGTTTTCCTCCACATTACTCAGAGAGCCGTCGGTAAGCTTTATACCCGTATCCTTTCTGTCGCCCGCAAAGCTTTCCGAATTTGCGGCATCGGAACCTACGCCTGCGGACTGAGAAGGCGATTCCGTCGCTGCGGGCGTACACCCCGCCCAAAGCATTGCAAGCATTACAGCGGCGCAAATAATCAGATGTTTTTTCAAACCTATCCCTCCGAATTGTAAATATGCGTTGATTTTAGCCCAAAACGGATATAAAGTCAAGGCAAGGGCGGGCGCCACGATGCGGTTTGACGTAAATTTTCTGTTAATTATTATGCAAAAATATTACGAAAAAGCGCGTGTATGCTGTATAATACCGTAGGAAGTATGATTTTCTGTATAAAAATCGGCATTAAAAAAGCAAAAATGATTAAAAATACGGGGGAAAAATGCGCATAACCGCTGTTACGTCACAAAAGCACGACCCGGAACGGGTGAATCTTTATATTGACGGCGAATTCCGCTGCGGGCTCTGCATACAGACGGCGGCGGATTTCGGGCTGGCTCCCGGCAGGGAGCTTTCGCCCCGGGAGCTTAATGACATTGCCGCCGCCGATGCATATCCGGCTGCGCTTAATGCCGCGCTTGATTATGCCTCGCGCACAAATGCCAAAAGCCGCAGCGAATTTCTTGCCCGGCTTTCGGACTTCCCCGAAAAGGCCGCGCAGGCCGCCGTTAAGCGCATGGAGGAGCTGGGCTACATTGACGATGCGGCCTTGGCTGCGCAGATAGTTAAGCGCGGGCTTGCCAACGGCGAAGGGCCTTTTATGCTTAAAAAGCGGCTGTACGAAAAGCGGATATCGGAGGAGCTGATACAGGCGGCGCTTTATGATATATCGCCCGGACAGGAGGAGGGGGCGGCTTTGAACGCATTAAGGCGCTTTCCGCAAAAAACGGGCGAGCCGGCGGCAAAGCAGCGCGCCCGCGCTTATGCCTATCTTGCCCGGCGCGGTTTTTCCTCCGAGCTTATACGGCAGACCCTTGAGCTGCTGCCTGCGGAATATGACGATGAAGCCGGATATTATGACGATATCTGATACCGTATAAAACTTATACCCTGCACAAAGGACGAAAATATGAAATTTTGCAATACCGTTACGCTGGAATGTGTGGATTCCACAAACGAATACATTAAAAGCCTGCCGGTTTACAGCTGCGTGAGGGCACTTGCGCAAACTGCGGGGCGGGGGCGACTGGGACGCAGCTTTATTTCCCCGGCGGGAGGGCTTTATTTTTCGGTGAAAATACCAAACCCCTGCCTGCGCAGCCTTGTTACCGAAGCAGCCGCCGTGGCCGTGGCCTCCTGCATACCGGGCAGCGGCATAAAATGGCCCAATGATATTATACTGGACGGAAAAAAGGTGTGCGGGATACTTTGCGCCAGCAACAGCGAAAATATGGATATAATAATCGGCATAGGAATAAATGTTGCCTGCACCCCCGTTGAAGGCTCCGCCTGCACCGGCGGCAGCGCGGACAAGCTGTTTAAGCGCGTTATTTGCGCGCTGGAGCACACACTGACGCTTACCGAGGAAGGAAAAAGAGAGGAGCTGCTGGGGCTGTACCGTCCTCTGCTTTTAACCTCGGGCATCCCCGTAACGGTTACAAGCGGGGGCCAAAGCATAAGCGGCACAGCAAAAGGCGTGGATGACGACGGCGCGCTTTTGGTGCTTTGCGGCGGAGAGCTGTATCATATATCCTCCGGCGAAGCAACGCTCTCTAAGCCTGCAGACGGCATGCACGGGCGGTAAAGTGAGCCTTAAAAATCGGAGGTATTGAATGATACTGGGCATAGGAACGGATATTATCGATATACCGCGCATATCGCTTATGCTGCGGCGGGAAAGCTTTATTGAAAAAATATATACCCAAAACGAGCGGGAATATCTTGCCCTGCACAAGCTGAATCCCTCAACCGCCGCGGGAATGTTTTCGGTTAAGGAGGCGGCGGCAAAGGCTTTGGGACGGGGCTTTGACCATCTTTCGTGGAAGGATATAGAAATTTTTCACAACGAATACGGAAAGCCGTATGTTGTTCTTCACGGAAAGGCAAAAGAGCTGTTTGAAAGCCTCAACGGAACGAATGTGCATATAAGCATATCTCATGTGAAGTTTGCCGCCGTTGCCCAATGCATTATTGAAGGGAGAGAATGACCATGCTGCCTGTTGCCTCTGTAAAGGAAATACGCCGCGCGGAAACGGAATATTTCGGCAGCGCCGATGTTTTGCGGACCGTGCTTACGGTGGGAGAAAAAATGGCGGAGTATATTCTTGCTTCCCCGCTTATGCGCAATAAAAAAAGCCTGCTTGCCGTATGCGGGCAGGGCAACAACGGCGCCGATGGAATGGCGGGAGCCGCCGCCGTTTTGAAAAAAGCCGGGCTGGATGTCCGCGTGGTCTTTGTGGGGGACGCAGACAAAAAAAGCGCTCCCGCCGCCTTTTGCATGGAGCAGTGTCGGGAGCTTTTGTGCGACCTTTCCCCCGCCGATGCGGTGCTGGACGCAATATTCGGCATCGGCTTTCACGGCATTGCAGAGGGACGGGAAAAAGAAGCAATAGAATTCATAAACTGCCTTCATGAAAAGGGCGCCGTTGTTTTTTCCGCTGATGTGCCCAGCGGGCTGGGCAGCGAGTTTAAGGTGCATCCCGATATAACCATAGGAGTGCAGGCGGTAAAGCTTGCCTGCGCCTGCGGAACCTCTGCCGCCGCATGCGGAGCCCCGGCAGCAATTGACGCGCTGATTCCGGGCGTAAGAGCGGAAGCGCAGCTTATTGAGCATGGCGATCTTCGCACCTTTCTGCCGCGCAAAAGCCCGTACGGCCACAAAAACAGCTTCGGCGCGGTGGGTATAATAGGGGGCTGCGCCGGTATGGAGGGCGCGGCCATGCTGAGCGCGGAAGCGGCGGCAAAGGCGGGGGCAGGAAAGGTGCGCATTCTTTCCCCCCTTCCCTATTATGCCGCCCGCAGCCCGCACCTTCTGCTTATGCCCTGCGATCCGGACAATGACGCTTTGCGCGGGCTGGACGCTGCGGCCTTCGGAATGGGCGCGGGCCGCACGGAGCATACGGCGGACACCGCCCGCATGCTTATTCAAAGCGAGCTGCCCCTTGTGCTGGACGCGGACGCGCTGTGGGCGCTGCACTCCGCGCGCGATATGCTGAAAAAAAGAAAAGACCGCGGCCTTCGCTGCGTACTCACCCCGCACATAGGAGAGGCTTTGCATCTTATCGACGACACCGCCCTTTTTGCGAATACTGCGGCAATTGAAGCAAACCCCGTCGCGGCGGCGCTTCACATAAGCCGGAAATATTATTGCGATGTGATACTTAAAAGCTGGTACAGCGTAATAGTTTCAGACGGAGTGTGGATACTCAACTCCCCCACGCCCGCTCTGGCCACCGCCGGCAGCGGCGACTGCCTTACCGGCATATGCGCAGCCGTGCTTGCACGCGGAGGGCAAATCCCCGCCGCGGCGCTGATTCACAATGCCGCCGGGCACCGCGCGGGCATGCTGTACGGCCGCGACAGCGTTACCGCCGAAGATATTATCCGCAGTGTTTACCTTGACTGACCGCCCCTGCCGCATGCAAAAAAGGGCGGTGAGCGCGCGGCAAAACGATGAAAAATTGAAAAAGCACTTGCGATTGCAAGTGCTTTTTTTCTGTGCTTACTCCACGAATATACAACCACGGGAAAAGCCCCTTTTCGTATGTATATTCGCTTTGTCTTTTCTTAACTGTATTTATTATAACGGAGTCAGGCCAAAAAGTCAAGACTTTTTTACACTTGAAAGCAAAAATTTCAATCTTCTTTCTGATCCAATTCTTCCGTTACCGATACACCGCCTTTGACATTTATAATCAGCTTTAAGTCATCGGTAACACGGATACTGTCAATCAAATACCTAACAATATCGTCATCATATTCAGCAAACAAAATCTCCTCGTTTTCGAGCCAACTGTCGATTTGCTGCATTTCAGTTTGAAATTCGTCGCTTTCTTCAAGTTGCTTTGTTATTTCAGTTATTCGCGCTCGAAGTTCAGCTATTGAGGAATAGTATTTTTTGATTTGCTCCATATACGGTTCTTTATTACCTTCAGTCCTGATGCACATTTCCTCTGCTTCGTTTGCTTTTTCCTGCAGTTCCCTAATCGCATTTTCAAGCGTTTGACATTCAAGCAGCCCTTGATCTTCCGAAGTCGCATACGCAAGCATTGTTCTTACGAGATTTTTCACATCCCCGGTTTCGGGAATACATTTCGACATTCCTCTGCAAATTGCCTCGTGAAGAACACTCTCTTCTATCCCTCTTGACTGTGGGCAAGCCTTGTCGCCGTTTTCAACATGGTTTAGGCATCTCCAATAAACCCTTTTTACGCCTTTTCTTGTCCATGTCTTTCTTCTGAACGGACTTCCACAAATATCACAGAAAAGAAGTTCGCTGAGCGCATATTTACCACTGTACTTTCCGAGTTCGGTAACTGCGTTGGAGGAAGTACGGCGTTTAGAACTTCGCTTCACCATCTCCTTTTTTGCCATCCGAAATGTTTCCCTATCAATAATCGCCGGGTGATTATCCGTAACCAGATACCTGTCCATTTCCCCGCGATTGATCTTTGTTCTTTTACTTATGCAGTCTTCCCGATAGGTCTTTTGAAACATTATATCGCCGACATATTTCTCGTTAGTCAGCATGGATTTGATTACACCCTTATCCCATATTGGATTTCCCCTGACGGTTAGAATATTATTTTCTTCAAGGTATCTCTTTATTTGATCAAGGCTTCTCCCCTGCAAGTACATCTGAAAGATTTTCTTAACGTTCTCTGCCTCTTCCGGGACGATATAAATTTCTTTTGTATCCTTGTTTCTCCTGTAACCGAGCAAAGTAAAACGGCAAGCATAAGTACCATTTTGCATACGCTTATTGATTCCCCACTTGACATTTGCACTGATATTCTCGCTTTCGGACTGCGCCATAACACCATAGATACCAATATATACTTCGCTATCCTCTGTCAAAGAATTGATGTTCTGCTCTTCAAAGTAAATACCGATTCCCAACGCTTTCAGCTTACGGACATAAGAGATACAATCAACAATATTTCTTGCGTATCGCGATACTGACTTGATAAGAATAAGATCGATTTTCCCCTTTTCGCAATCCTCAATCATACGAAGAAAATCGTCACGCTTTTTCACCATTGTACCGGTGATACCCTCATCTGCGTAGATACCTGCAAAACGCCATTTCGGGTTCTTTTTTATAAGCTCTGTATAATAACTCTTTTGCGTGCGATAGCTGTTAAGCTGATCTTCATCGTCAGTAGACACTCGGCAATATGCCGCCACTCTCAGTATGCGGTTGGGATCATTTCGTTTAGACAATGCCGGATTAGCCGCAATTTTCGTTACTGTTTTGGTTCTGACTTGAACACCGGTATTATTCATCACATGCATCCTCCATATCTTTTTTTAATACTGCTCCGTTTATAAATTTCAATGCTATCTCACCGCTTTCGTCGACGAGAATTTTATCCAATATCGTTTTAAATAAAGTCAGATCAACAGTTTCAATCGGTCCGTAATTTTCCATATATGAGATTAAGGCTTCCGTGACGGCGCCGCTGTTGTCAGGCTTGCAGCACTCAAACTTTTCGGTCACAATATCGAAATATACCTTTTTCGCCGACTGAAAAGTTACAGTGTCCTTTTGCAATAAATCACTCAATGTCCGTTCGTCTCTCTGAACTTTTATCGACGGCGAATATAAATCGTCATCACTATACGGAAGCCGCAATAATTCCGGATTACCAATTGCCTTGTTGACAATTCCCAAGATATCAGAAAGAAAAGCGTCATCATCTAAATAGCGAGTGGTCTTGCAGCCGTTTACACACCCCCAAGCCTCACGCTGCCGGCTGTAATGACTTTTGCGGGTAATCCTTGCGCCACAGCGCATACATTCCGTATGGTATTTAAAATAATGAATTCCTTCGCTGTCCTTTTCCCTGTCGCCGCCTTTTCCAAGCCTGAGCAAATTGGCTTTTTCAAACATTTCTCTGTCTATAATCGCCGGATAGCTTTCATCTCCGACGTAGTGTTTATTTTCGATTATACGTCGTATTGCTTGCTTCGACCAGAGAGTGCGGTCTCTGTAATAAACAACTTTTTCTTCGGTGAGAGTGTTGCCTATTTGAAGCAGCGTTCTTCCCGAAATATACTCTTTAAAAATACGTTTGACGATTTTCGCCTCTTCCGCATTTACCGAATACTCAAACTGATGTTTATTGTAGCCAAACAAAATAGTCCTCAATTCCATGCTATCGCCTCCCTTAATTTCAAACCGCAGCAAAGAACAAAAGACACCTTGCTGTCATCATCAACGATTACCTTTTCAACTACTGCGTCAAACAATTCAAAATCAAATTTCAGAATAGCCTTAGGTGCTGAGGACAGTTTATTTCGAAGCATCCTGATATCGTCAATACTTTTTTCGTCTTCGTCCTCACTGAGCAGTTTGTTTCTTCTTGATCTCAGTTTATTGATTTCTCTTTCCGCCTTTGCGCATTGCTCAGCAAAAGAGATTTCGTCCATTTGACAACCCTGCATAAGCGTTACATATAAATTGTGTCTCTCAGTCAGCAATCCGAGCTGCTTATCCAAATCACTGATTTCCGAATCCATACAAGTAATCATTTTCTTTATCTCACTAAGTCTTGTGACAGAATTGCGTAAGATTAAATTCTCGTGCACCCGCAGTCGGTTATAGAAATTAACAAAAGTTTTGAAGAACACTTCTTCGCTTAAAGGCTTCGTTTTGCAATGCCGTCCGGCGATACCATCACCGGAACATATCCAATAAGCAGTTCCATTCTGTACTTTCCGCTTATATCTCCATCCGCAATCACCGCAATACAGTTTTCCGCTAAGACTATACTTGCCTGACTTGGCACACTTAGCTTTTTTCTGCATATTGCGTTTCAGCATTTCCTGAACTGCGCCAAAGAGTTCTCTGTCTATTGCAGGAGCATGTGTATTTGAAATATAATACATTTCAACTTCGCCTCTGTTAGGACGATTTTTCAGCGGAAGCACATTAGGCGTAAATGTTTTTTGAAACAGGCTGTCCCCGATATATTTTTCGTTCGAAAGAATATATCGAATTCTTTCTTTTCCCCACGGCTTTCCGATCATATCGGCTTTCTGCCGTTAGTGATGGTTTCGCCTGCCGATTCGGAGTTGATAGCC
>ERZ780167.2976-NODE-2976-length-12686-cov-4.022564_pt1 | contig 12686 bp, 7 predicted proteins | sample MGYA00510982_ERZ780167 | MGnify/ENA primary metagenome ERZ780167 (study PRJEB29588, sample SAMEA2146107) | human gut metagenome | biome: human gut; feature: human-associated habitat; material: faeces | place: Denmark | collected 2008/2010 ... | reverse complement strand
CAGCGGCCGCACCCTCTCGGGGCAGACCGTCGAGGCCTTCGCCGTCTCGGTGTCGCATGCGAACCTGCTGTCGGTCGGACTGAATTGCGCCTACGGGGCCAAGCAGCTGCTGCCCTACCTCGAACGGCTGGCGGCAGTGGCCGGAACGCGCATCTCGGCGCACCCGAACGCAGGGCTTCCCAACGTGATGGGCGGTTACGACGAGACGCCCGAAATGTTCGCCGGGGATGTCGGCGAGTATATGCGTCGCGGACTGGTGAACATCGTGGGCGGCTGCTGCGGCACGACGCCCGCCCACATATTCGAATTGTCGAAAATATCCGGAGACTACGCCCCGCGGCCCGTTCCCGCGCCGAAACACATCACGACCTTGAGCGGTCTGGAGCCGCTGCGGATCGTCCCCGAAGCCAACTTCATCAACGTCGGCGAACGCACGAACGTCGCCGGATCGGCCCGTTTCGCAAGGCTGATCCGCGAAGCCAACTACGAAGAGGCGCTCTCGGTGGCCCGCGCACAGGTCGACGCCGGGGCGCAGATCGTCGACGTCTGCATGGACGACGGGCTGATCGACGGTCCGGCGGCGATGCGCACGTTCCTCAACCTGATGGCCTCGGAGCCGGAGATCGCCCGCGTGCCGGTGATGATCGACTCGTCGAAATGGGAGGTACTTCAAGCGGGACTTGAAGTGACGCAGGGTAAGTCGGTGGTCAACTCCATCTCGCTCAAGGAGGGCGAAGCGGAATTCCTGCGCCGGGCCGCGGAGATCCACCGCTTCGGCGCTTCGGCCGTGGTGATGCTCTTCGACGAGCGGGGCCAGGCCGACACCTTCGAACGTAAAGCAGAGGTTGCGGAGAGAGCCTACAAGCTATTGACGGACAACGGATTTCCGCCCGAAGACATCATTTTCGACCCCAACGTGCTGGCCGTCGCAACGGGCATTGCGGAGCACGACGGTTACGCCAAGGCGTTCATCGACGCGACGCGCTGGATCAAGGAGCACCTTCCCCATGCGAAGGTCTCGGGCGGCGTGTCGAACCTTTCGTTCGCCTTCCGCGGCAACAACACGGTGCGCGAGGCGATGCACTCGGCGTTCCTCTACCACGCCATCCGGGCCGGAATGGACATGGGCATCGTCAACCCGCAGATGCTCAAAGTGTACAGCCAGATCGAACCCGAACTGCTCTGCCGCGTCGAGGACGTGATCCTCTGCCGCCGGGCCGACGCCGCGGAGCGGCTCGCGGAGTATGCCCACGGGGTGCAGCAGACGGCCCAGGCGCAGCCGCAGGCCCCCGACGCATGGCGTGCGGGGACGCTCGGAGAGCGTATCGCCCATGCGATGCTCAAGGGCGTGGCCGACTACGTGGAGCAGGATGCGCTGGAGGGTTACGAGGCGCTGGGAAGCCCGATGGCCGTGATCGACACGCTGCTGATGCCTGCCATGGAGCAGGTCGGCACGCTGTTCGGCGAGGGCAAGATGTTCCTGCCGCAAGTGGTGAAGACCGCCCGCGTGATGAAACGCGCGGTGGCGGCGCTGACGCCCTATATCGAACAGGGGTCGGCCGCGAATGCGCATAATTCGGGGAAAGTGCTGATCGCCACCGTGAAAGGCGACGTGCACGACATCGGCAAGAACATCGTGGCGGTCGTGATGGCCTGCAACGGTTACGAAATCCGGGACCTGGGCGTGATGGTCGAGCCGGAACGCATCGTCGAGGAGGCGGTGGCGTGGGGCGCGCAGTGCATCTGCCTGAGCGGGCTGATCACCCCGTCGCTCGACGAAATGGCCCGCGTCTGCGAGGAGCTGGAACGGCGGGGGCTGCGCATTCCGGTCATCATCGGCGGCGCGACGACCTCGGACCTCCACACGGCGGTGAAGATCGCCCCGGTTTATTCGGGCGTGGCGGTCCACTCCGCGAACGCCAGCCGCAACAGCCAGATACTGGCGCAGCTGCTCGGCCCCGACGGCGACCTTTACGCCGACAAGGTGAAAGCCGACCAGCAGGCCCTGCGCGAGGAGCACGCCCGCCGGCTGCGGGAGCGCGACCTCATTCCGATCGCCGAAGCGCGCGCGGCGCGGCGCGGCGCGGCGCAGCACGAACCCGTCGTGCCGCTCCACACGGGGCGCATGGTCTTCCCCGACTTCGACGTGGCCGACGCCGAACCGTACATCGACTGGAGTTTCTTCTTCGCGGCGTGGGGACTCAAGGGGCGTTACCCCGAGATTCTCGACCACCCCGAAAAGGGCGCCGAGGCGCGCAAGGTCTTCGCCGACGCCCAGGCCCTGCTGGCCCGCATCCGCGACGAGCGGCTGCTGACGCTGCAAGGGGTCGCGGGCATCTTCCCGGCACGCTCCGAGGGCGACGACATTCTGGTGACGGACGCGAAAGGGCGCGAAAAACGCCTCCCGATGCTGCGCAACCAGACGCGCGGCGAGGAGAACCTGTCGCTGGCGGACTTCATCGCACCGGACGGCGACGGGATCGGCTGTTTCGCCCTGACGGCCGGCATCGGGCTGAAGGAGCTGGCGGAAAAGTTCCGCGCCGGGGGCGACGACTATTCGGCCATCATGGCCAAACTGCTGGCCGACCGCCTCACGGAAGCCTTCGCCGAGGCCGTGCACGCCTTCATGCGGCGCGAGATGTGGGGCTACGAAACGGGCACGCCGCCCACCCCCGAGCAGGCAGTCCGCGGCCAGTACCGCGGCCGCCGCATGGCCTTCGGCTACCCGGCCTCGCCCGACCATTCGCTCAAACGCGAGGTCTTCGACCTGCTCGCGGTCGAGGTGACGACCGGAATGCGGCTGACCGAAAACTGGATGATCGACCCCGGGGAGGCGCTGTGCGGACTGATGTTCTCCGACGCCGACTACTTTTCGGTCGGGACCATCGGCGCCGAACAGCTGCTCGACTACGCACGCCGCCGCGGAATGGAGGCCGAAACCGTAAAAAAGATTATACCGAACAACGTATGAACGTCGTAGAGATCATCAACGAAGCGATCGCCTCCGGGCGCACCCGCTTCGCGTTCGAACTGCTCCCGCCGCTCAAGGGCGACGGCATGCAGAAGATATTCGCCGCCGTGGAGCCGCTGATGGCCCTCGACCCGGCTTACGTCAACATCACCTTCCACCGCGAGGGAATCAAGGAGACCGAGCGCGAGGACGGCAGCGTCGAATGGCACGTCGTGCGCCGCCGCCCCGGGACGGTGGGCATCTCGGCGGCCATCCAGAACCGCTACGGCGTGGAGGTGGTCCCGCACCTGATCTGCGGCGGACTGTCGAAATACGACATCGAGGACACGCTGATCGACATGGACTTCCTGGGCCTGCACAACGTGCTGGCGCTGCGCGGAGACAAGTCGCAGAACGAAAAGCGTTTCATGCCCCATCCGCAGGGCCACGCCCACGCCGTGGACCTCGTGCGGCAGATCGCCGACATGAACCGCGGAAAATTCATCGACGGCGAGGTCGAGGAGTGCCACCACTCGAAATTCTCGATCGGCGTGGCGGGCTATCCCGAGGTGCACGCCGAGGCGCGCGACATCACCTCGGACATCGCCCGCCTGCGCGACAAGGTCGACGCCGGGGCGGAATATGTCATCACGCAGATGTTCTTCGACAATGCCAAATACTTCGACTTCGTGCGCCGCTGCCGCGAAGCGGGGATCACCGTGCCGATCATCCCCGGCATCAAGCCCCTCTCGACGCTGCGCCACCTGGAAATACTGCCCGAAACGTTCGGCGTGAAGCTGCCCGAGGAACTCGTGCGCGAAGTCAAGGCGCATCCCGACGGCGTGCGCGAAGTGGGAACCGAGTGGGCCATCGCCCAAAGCCGCGAACTGATGGCCGCAGGCGTGCCCGTGCTGCACTACTACACGATGAGCCGCACGACGAACATACAGAAAATCGTCAAGGCGGTTTTCTGACCCAAATCGATAAAACAGAGAATCAATGGAACCTGTCGAATTCCGCCGCCGCCTGCATGCGCACCCCGAACTGTCGTTCAAGGAACACGACACGGCGGCGTTCATCGAACAGCAGCTCGACGAACTGAGCATCGAACACCGCCGGATCGCATCGACGGGCGTCCTGGCCCGCATCAAGGGCCGCAAGACCCCCGAAGGTGACCGGCGCGCCGCGGTGCTGCGCGCCGACATCGACGCCCTGCCCGTCACGGAGCGGAACGACTGCGAGTGGAGATCGCAGAACGAGGGCGTGATGCACGCCTGCGGCCACGACATGCACGCCGCGGTGCTGTTCGGCGTGCTGAAAACCTTCGCCGAGGCGCCCGATTTCCGGGGCACGCTCTTCGGGCTGTTCCAGCCGGGCGAGGAGTGCAACCCGGGCGGAGCCTCGCTGGTGCTGGCCGAAAAGCCGTTCGAGGGCTACGACGTGCGGGCCGTCGTCGGCGAACACGTCGAACCGCAGCTGGAAGTCGGGACCCTCGGATTCCGGGCCGGAAAGTACATGGCGGCAAGCGACGAACTGCGCTTCCGCGTCCGCGGCACGGGCGGGCACGGCGCCATGCGCAAGCAGCTCAAAGACCCCGTGGCGGCCGGCGCCGAACTGCTGACGCGCCTCATCGCGCTCAACGGTGAGGAGTGCGTGCTCTCGATCGGCCGCGTGGAGGCCGGGGGCGCGACGAACATCGTGCCCGACGAGATCTACATGGAGGGAACGCTGCGCACGTTCGACGAACGCGAGCGCGGCATCATCCACCGCCGCATCGAGATCATCGCCGCGGACATCGACGCCCGGCACGGCGTGAAGACCGAAGTGACGATCGGCCGCGGCTATCCGTGCGTCGTCAACGACGAGATCCTCGTGAAGCAGGCCACGGCCCTGGCCAAAGCCGAGAAGCTGAAGGTCGAGATGCTGCCCCTGCGCACCACGGCCGAGGATTTCGGGTTCTACTGCAAGCAATACCCGTCGCTGTTCTACCGGCTGGGCGTGGGCGCTGCGGCCGGACGCCCGCACACGGCGACATTCTTCCCCGACGAAGCGGCTATCGGCGTGGGCATCGCCTACATGCGGAAACTGGCCCTGCAACTCCTGGAAAAATAACGCCCGGTTCCGCAAAACGCACACAGGCCGGCCGCGACAGCGGCAAAACGGGCACAACGGAAATCCGACGGAGGACCGAAGCCCCGCAAATTTTTGAGAAATGATGAAAAAACAGAAACAACGCTCCGAAAACGGAGCACGGAAGACGGACCGCACCTCGATCATATTGAGCATGTTCCGGGAATTCCCCAACAATAAGTTCTCGCTGAAGCACCTGGCTTCGGCTTCCGGAGGCGCCACGAAAGAGGGCCGCCGCGAAACGTTAGAAATCCTCGGACGCCTCTTCGAAGAGGGAGTCGTCGAGGAGTGCGCGCGCGAAAAATACCGCCTGATGCAGACCCACCTGCCCCACTACGAGGGCGTGGCCGACATGGCCCCCTCGGGTTCGGTCTATGTGAAGGTCGAAGGGCAGGAGAGCGACATCTTCGTCAACCAGCGCAACGCCGCGAACGCCCTGAACGGCGACCGCGTCGAGGTCGTGGTGATGCACCGCGGCCGCAACGGACAGCTGGAGGGCGAGATCACGCGGATCATCGAACGCAACCGCAAGCCCTACGTGGGCGTGGCCGAAGTCGGGGCGCACCAGATTTTCGTACGGGCCGACTCGCGCCGCATGCCGATGGACATTTATCTCTCGAAACGCACCTATCCCGACGTGCGCGACGGCGAGAAGGTCGTGGTGCGCATCGCCGACTGGCTCCCGGGCAGCAAAAGCCCCGTGGGCGAACTGGTCGAGCGGCTGGGCATGGCGGGCAACAACGACACGGAGATGCACTCGATCCTGGCGGAATACGAGCTTCCCTACCGCTTCGAACCCGAAATCGAGGAGGCCGCCCAGGCCATCGACGCCCGCGTCACGGCCAAAGAGATCGCCCAGCGGCGCGACTTCCGGGGTGTCACGACCTTCACGGTCGACCCTGCGGACGCCAAGGACTTCGACGACGCGCTGTCGGTGCGCAAAATAAAGGACGGCGTCTGGGAAGTGGGCGTGCATATCGCCGACGTGACCCATTACGTGCGGCCCCACTCGGTGATCGACGACGAGGCCGTGGAGCGCGGCACGTCGGTCTATCTGGTGGACCGCACCGTGCCGATGCTTCCTGAACGGCTTTCGAACGAGCTGTGTTCGCTGCGCCCCCACGAGACGAGCCTCTGCTTCTCGGCGGTGTTCACGCTCAACGAAAACCTCGACATCCTCGAAGAGTGGTTCGGACGCACGGTGATCCACTCCGACCGCCGTTTCACCTACGCCGAGGCGCAGGAGATCATCGAAACGGGACGCGGCGACTACGCCGAGGAGGTGCTGACGCTCAACCGGCTGGCGCAGGCGCTGCGCAAGGAGCGCTTCAAGAACGGCGCGATCTCGTTCGACCGCGAGGAGGTGAAATTCCGCCTCGACGAGAACGGCAAACCGTTAGGCGTTTACTTCAAGGAGCAGAAGGAGTCGAACCAGATGATCGAGGAGTTCATGCTGCTGGCCAACCGCCGCGTGGCGGAGTTCTGCGGCAAACGCAGGACCGAGAGCGGCCGCTCGGCGGAGCGCACGATGGTCTACCGCGTGCACGACACCCCGAGCGAGGAGAAACTCGACCGCTTCCGGCAGTTCATCCTCCGCTTCGGGCACATCTTCAAGGCTACGAAGGGCCGCGCCGTGGCCAAGGAACTGAACAAGCTCTTCAAACAGATAAAGGGAACCACGGAGGAAAACGCCGTGGCGACGATGGCCGTGCGCTCGATGGCCAAAGCCTATTACACGACCGACAACATCGGACACTACGGTCTGGCGTTCCCCTACTACACGCACTTCACGTCGCCGATCCGCCGCTACCCCGACATGATGGTCCACCGCCTGCTGGCGCGTTACCTCGCGGGCGGCAAGCCGGCCGACAAAACGGAACTGGAAGACCTCTGCGCACGCGCTTCGGACCGCGAAGTCGTGGCCGCCGAGGCGGAACGCGCGTCGATCAAATACAAGATGGTCGAATTTATGAAAGAGCACATCGGCGAGGAGTTCGAGGGACACATCTCGGGGCTTACCGAATGGGGCGTCTACGTCGAGCTGGACGAAACCCACATCGAGGGCATGTCGTTCCTGCGCGACATCGAGGGCGACTTCTTCACCTTCGACGAGCAGCTTTACGAAATCATCGGCCGCTCGACGGGCATCCGCATGACGCTGGGCAGCCCGGTACGCATCCGCGTGAAGCGCGCCGACCTGCAAAAACGACAGTTAGACTTCGAACTGCTGCTGCCCGGGGCCGCGGCGCGCCGTACGGAAGAGCCCCGCGGCAAAGGCCCGAAGGTGCGCACCTCGTCGCGCCGCAAAGGACGGTAGTCACGGAACGAGCGCCGGTTCGGCCGTAATACCCATATCCCCCGAAGGAACGGTTGTCGTGGTGTCCCACGACAACCGTTCCTTTGTATTCGGAGAGCGCCCCGGCCAGCAGGACGGCAACGAAAAAGGGAGGCCCCGCAGGGTCTCCCTTTCCGGTGACGGGCGTTCCGCCCCGTCAGAAGAGATTCATGCCGTCGAGCGTTGCGATCAGGTAGGTGGCGGCCACCGTCAGGATGGCGTACAGCTCGGGGAAAGCCGCGAGGATCAGCGTCTTACCCATCACGTCGTGACCGTTGCCGATAGCGGCGATACCGTTGGCGCAGACCTTTGCCTGATAGATCGAAGCGGCGATGTTCACCAGACCGACCAGCAGACCGGCGCCGAAGATAGCCGCGCCCTGCACCATCGTCGGGTCCGTCAGACCCTTCTGCACCAGGAAGAAGCAGACGAAACCGTAGAGACCCTGCGAACCGGGAAGCGCCGAAAGAATCATGTAGCTGCCGAAAGCGCCGCCGTTCTTCTTCATGGCCCCTACTGCGGCCTGACCCGTAATTGCGGTACCGATCGACGAAGCGACACCTGCCAGACCCACCATCAGCGCTACGCCGACGTAAGCCAATACCAATGCTGTTGTTTCCATAATGTTTTGAGTTTTTTTTTAATTGTTATTATTCGTTAGTATCGTTCATTTTACGAATCGGGTCGAAATTGCGCGGGGCCATTTCGAAACCGGCGTTCTTGAAAAACTCGACGAACGTCAGACGCAGCGGGTGCACGAACGACGAGATGGTCGACATGAAAAGGTTGATGCCGTGACCGATCAGCAGAATCGGAATCATAATCAGCAGCCGGACCACGATATTCGCGCCTTCGGGCACGAATCCCGACGCCAGCGTGTTGAACACCAGCGCCAGCACACCGCCCGAAAGCCCGATGGCGAACAGACGGATATAGGACAGCACGTCGCTCAACAGTCCCGTGAGGTTGTTGTAAAGGTCCCACAAACCCGCGCCGAGGTTGATGAGCGGATTGCGCTTCGGATTGTTCAGAAGCAGCATCAGCACGCCGCCGACGCCCAGCGCCGCATAGAAGGCCACCGATCCGGCCGTAAAGCCCGGAATGGCGAGACCCGCCATCGGAAGGCCCATGGCCAGACAGCACGAGACGAGGATGATGAACCACCCCAGCAGTCCCAGCGCACGGCCGAAACCGAAACAGCGAACGGTCATCCAGATGTTGAGCAGCATGCCGAAAAGAATCTGCACCACGCCGATAACCAGCGCGATGGAGAAGAACTGTCCCTGGAAATCGAGGAATTTCACCGAGGGGAACCACGTGTTCATGTTGATGCCGAAGAACGAGCCGCACAGCAGTCCGAACGCGACGGTCGACACGCCGCACAGCGTGGCGAACCACGCCGCCTGACGCATCATGCCGGGCTTTCGGTTCCTGGCGAGCATCCACCACCCCATCAGGGTCAGGATCAGTCCGTAGCCGGCATCGTTGAGACAGATGCCGAAAAAGAGCATGTAGAACGGAGCGAAGAAGGGCGTGAGGTCCATCGTCCCGTATTTCGGGCGGGCGTACATGTCGCCCACCAGTTCGAAGACATGCGCGAACCAACGGTTCTTGAGCTTCACGGGCGTTTCGTCCTCGGGCGTGGGGTCCGATTTGAGGAAGACCACGTTGGGGTACTCCTCCAAAAGGGCGTCGACCCGACCGGAAGTCTCCTTCTCGGCCCAGCCCTCCATGACGACCAGCGTACCGTCGGCGGCCTCCTGCGCCGTAGCCTTCACCCGCACGCCCTGCAAACGCTCCTTCAGCGAGCAGGCATGCTGCGCGAGCAGGGCCTCCGAAGCGGCCGCGCGCGAAAATTCAGCGTCGAGGGTCCGGAGTTTCCCTTCGGCTTCGGCGATGCGGCGCTCCGCCTCGCGAATGTCCATCGTCGGGGTCTTCATCTCCTGCGCGTCGAGCGTAACCTCCTCGCCGGGCTTGGCCACGACGACGAACCACACCGTGGCATCGGTGCGGCTGACCTCCGAAACCGTATAGCGCTCCGACCACTCGGCCAACTGCTTGTCGAAGGTGTTGCGCTGGGTGAAGAAATAGCGCAGGACAATGCCCCGGGCGGCGAGTTTCCGCGTCGCCTCCACGTCGAACGCCCCCCAGGGACGCAGCTCCTCGGCCGCTTTTTCCAGCCGCCCGATCTCGGCGTTGAGCGTCGCGGCCTCGCGGTGCGCGGCGGCGTAATGCGCATAGGCCTCCTCGCCCGAAGCGAACGGCGCGGCGGCAGCGTCGCAGCGCTCCCCGGCGCGGAAGTTCTTCAGGAACTCCGCGGCCTTCGCAAGGCTCTCGATGTCCAGCAGCAACTGGCGGTCCTCCTCGGAGGGTTCCCAACCCGCGGTGGTGATGTCCACCAGCCCGAGGCCGCGCAGCTTCTCGACGAAATCCTCACTCTGCGCCGCAAAGAGCACAAAGTTGTATTTTGACATTCTGGCTATCATAACATCGCGCCCTCCCCGGCGGCCTGCTGCTTGGTTTTCACGATCTTCTGGGCCGACTTGGAGAGGTTCTCCTCGTCCTCCATGAAGCGTTTGATCTTACGTATGGCGTCCTCGTACCCGGGTATCTGAACCTTTTCGTACAAGTTCACCTTTTGAGTGGTTTTGCGGCGCGCATGGTCCAGCAGTTCCATCTTCCGGTTGTAGACCTCGAACTCGATCCCCAGCTGCGCCATGCGCTTGAGGATGCCGACTCCGTCGGCGAACCACACCGGCGAGGAGAACAGATCGTAGGGTTTCTCCTCGAATTTCACTTCCTGCAGGACGGGCGTGCGCACACCCGCGATTTTCTGGACCGACAAATCGACGTCGGCAATGCGCAGGAGGTCACAATCAAACTCTCCCCAGAGCGACACCATGTAGTCGTACTCGGCCTTCAGAGCGTCGAGCCGACGACGGTAGTCGCTTGCGGAGTCCTTCGCCTTCTTCACTTCGGAGCGCAGGGCCGACTCCTTACTTTTGATCGTAGGGAGGGCCTTCTGGCGCATTTTCAGCTGTTTGCCGAGTTCGCCCAGCGAGGTCTTGTTATATTGGAATTTGATTGCCATTGCGCGTTACGCCTCCTTCCAGTATTTTTGGATAAGTTCCTCCTTGATGGCGACCTCCTCCCGGGTGAAGTACTTGGCGAAAAGGCCCCATGCGGTGTCGAGCATCTGGTTGATCTCGATATTGATATCAATGGCCAGCAGTTTCTCCGAGTAGTCGAAGGCGAACTTCAGGGTGCGCTCGTCGTAGTCCGAGAGGTCGAAGCCGTTCTCCAGCTTGGTCTTGGCGTTGGCCGCGTCGGCGTAGAGGCGCACGCAGGCGTTCATCACCTGCGGATGGTCCTCGCGGGTCTTCTTGCCGATGACGAGCTGTTTCAGACGCGACAGCGAACGGAACGGGTCGACGATCACCTTGCCCGTGTCGGAGTCGTTGCGCAGGAACAGCTGGCCCTCGGTGATGTAACCCGTATTGTCGGGGATGGCGTGCGTGATGTCGCCGCCCGAAAGCGTCGTCACGGCGATGATCGTGATCGAACCGCCGTTGGGCAGCTGCACGGCCTTTTCGTAGATCTTCGCAAGGTCCGAATACAGCGAACCAGGCATCGAGTCCTTCGACGGAATCTGGTCCATGCGGTTCGACACGATGGCCAGGGCATCGGCGTACAAGGTCATGTCCGTGAGCAGCACCAGCACCTTCTCGCCCTTGTCGACGGCGAAGTACTCGGCGGCGGTAAGCGCCATGTCGGGAACGAGCAGACGCTCCACGGGCGGATTCTCGGTCGTGTTGACGAACGACACGATGCGGTCGAGCGCGCCGGCGTTCTCGAAGACCGACTTGAAGTACAGAAAGTCGTCGTTCGTAAGACCCATGCCGCCCAGGATGATCTTGTCGGCCTTGGCGCGCAGGGCCACGTTGGCCATCACGGCGTTGTAGGGCTGGTCGGGGTCGGCGAAGAAGGGGATCTTCTGCCCCGTCACGATCGTATTGTTCAGGTCGATGCCGGCGATGCCCGTGGCGATCAGCTCCGAAGGCTGGATGCGCCGGAAGGGATTCACCGTCGGACCGCCGATCTCGCGGGCCTCGCCCTCGATGATCTCGCCGCCCTCGAGCGGTTCGCCGTAGGCATTGAAGAAACGCCCCGCGAGGTTGTCCGAAACGCGCAGCTTGGGAGGCTCGCCGTGGAAGACGACCTCGGAGTCGGTGGACAGGCCCTCGGTTCCGGCGAAAATCTGCAACGTGACGTTCTCGCCCATAATCTTCACCACCTGCGCCAGCTTGCCGCCGACGGTGGCCAGCTCGTCGTTGCCGACGCCCGTGGCGCGGAGCGTCACGGTAGCCTTGGTGATGTTGTCAATCTTGGTATATATCTTCTGAAATGCTCGTGTTGTCATAATTTCTCCCGCTTATTTGGATTGTTCACTCACATACTGCTCGATCTGCTTCCGGTAGCCCTCGAACTTCTCCGACTTCCACTCCGAATAGTTCATCTGGCGGAAGAGGTTGATCAGCCCCTTGAAGAACTGCGAGCAGGCCTCGAAATCAGCGAACGCAAATTCCTGGTTGCAGATGCCCAACACCATCTTGTACATCATCTGCTGGCGTTCCATCGGGCAGTTGGCGTCGATGTCATCGAAGGCGTCCTGTTGCAGGATGACGAAGTCGATCAGCTCCGATTTCCAGAACCGTTCGTGGTACTCCACGGGAACGCCGTCGTCGCCCAGAATGTTGATCTGGTCGTTGGCCTCCTTGCCGCGCTGCACGATGGTCTTACCCGCGTAGACCAGGTCCACCCAGTCCTTCTCGATGTGCTCGTCGAGGTATTCGCGGATTTCGGGGTATTCGAGGTATTTCGAGTAGGACTCCAGCGGGTCGATGGCCGGATAGCGCTTCGAGTCGGCGCGGCCCTGCGAAAGGGCGTAGAAACAACGCGCGGCCTTCTTCGTCGATTCGGTCACCGGCTCCTTGAGGTTACCGCCCGCAGGCGACACCGTGCCGAGGAACGTCACCGATCCGGTCTGGCCGCCGACGAGTTTCACCAGTCCCGCACGCGAGTAGAAGTTCGAGATGATCGCCGAAAGGTCCATCGGGAAGGCGTCCTGGCCGGGAAGCTCCTCCAGACGGTTCGACATCTCGCGCAGCGCCTGCGCCCAGCGCGACGTCGAGTCGGCCATCACGAGCACCTTGAGGCCCATCGAGCGGTAGTACTCGCCGATGGTCATACCCGTATAGACCGACGCCTCAC
>ERZ780167.2971-NODE-2971-length-12694-cov-5.029512_pt1 | contig 12694 bp, 6 predicted proteins | sample MGYA00510982_ERZ780167 | MGnify/ENA primary metagenome ERZ780167 (study PRJEB29588, sample SAMEA2146107) | human gut metagenome | biome: human gut; feature: human-associated habitat; material: faeces | place: Denmark | collected 2008/2010 ... | reverse complement strand
GTTGGTATCGACGACGAAGTGCGCCTCGACCCACTCCTTGCAGCCGCGGGTCTCGCCCTGCAGCAGCTCGGTGATCTCGCTGGAGCCCTTGGAATACGGGTCAACGCCGAGGTAGGTGTCGATGCCGGTGGCCACGACGTAGTTGCCGATGGAAACTGCCTTTTCAGACATCCATTCCGGCGCGCAGCCGCAGAGCGGAATCTGGGAAATGTTGATGCCCCAATCCTTTGCAAGATCGGAAGCCAGGATCATCATACGGGAGATATCCACGCAGGAGCCCATATGCAGGACCGGCGGGATGCCGACCAGCTTGCACACGCGGCGCAGACCCTCGCCGCAGTATTCGGCGGCGTCGAGATCCATGAGACCTGCCTTGGCGGCAGCCTGTGCCGAGCAGCCGGAGACGATGACGATGATATCGTTCTTGAGGAGCTTCTTCATAAGCTCGATATGGGCGGTGTCGGGGCGGACCTTGGGGTTGTTGCAGCCGACCATCGCCACTGCGCCGCGCAGGACGCCCGCCTTGACGACATCCGCCAGAGGCTTCAGCGTGCCGAACGCGTCGACATGGGTGTTGCAGACGCCGTCGAGCTCTTTCTTGATGGCTTCGACCGAGTAGCCGACACGGGCCTTGGTCTTGAGGTTCGGGATGTTGACAAGCTCGGGCTTGCGGTTCTTGAAGTTTTCGATCGCCATCTTGATGATCGCCTTGGCGTTGTCCGCCGCGGTATCCTCATGGAACTCGATGAAATCGGAGTCCGGCATGCGGGCGATGGGGGAAGTGGTGATGAACTTGGTATGGAAGCACTTGGAGAGCGGGCCGAGTGCCGGGAAGATGCACTGCACGTCGACGACGATAGCTTCGCAGGCGCCCGTCAGAACGACGTTTTCCTGCTGCAGGAAGTTACCGGCCATCGGGATGCCCTGACGCATGGCGACTTCGTTGCCCGTGCAGCAGACGCCGGCGATGTTGATGCCCTTGGCGCCGACGGACTTGGCGAGCGCGATCATCTCGGGATCCTGCGAGTACATGACGATCATCTCGGACAGGGAAGGATCGTGGCCGTGGACGATGATGTTGACCATGTCCTTTTCCATGACGCCGATGTTGGCGGTGGTGTCAACGGGACGCGGGGTGCCGAACAGAATGTCGGAGAACTCGGTGCCCATCATGGAGCCGCCCCAGCCGTCGGACAGACCGGCGCGCAGGGACTGCTTGATCAGAGCCTCCGGCAGCGAGGAACAGCCCATATGCGTCATGTGCAGCGACTGCGAGACCTCACGGTCGATCGCGCGCGGCTCGATGCCGGCGTCATGCCACAGCTTCTGGGTGTGCTCCGGTGCGCGCTTGAGGTAGCGCTGCACGCCGAACGGCTTGCCGTACTCGAGAAGACCCGTCTCGGCGACCTCGTGGGCCAGATCGTAGATATCCTTGCCCTCGGTCTCGATGCCCCACTCGGCGGCGATCTTCTTCAGCTTTTCCGGATCCTTGACCTGGTAGGAGCCGCCCTCTTTCGCCTGATAGAGCGTGTGGCAGATCTGACGGCCATGGTCAGAGTGCGTGGCTGCGCCGCCTGCGGTGAAGCGCAGGTAGTTACGGCCGACGATGCCGTGCACGTCGCAGCCGCAGATGCCGCGCGGGGCCTTCGGCGTGATGCGGCAGGGGCCCATGGAGCAAATGCGGCAGCAGGTGCCGGCTTCGCCGAAGCCGCAGTGCGGCGTCTGATTCTTGACGCGCTGCTGCCAGGAATCTGCGCCAACTTTTTTGCCGGTTTCGAGCAATTCGTTGGTCGCTGCTTCCATCTGTTCAACTGTGATTAAGCGATCCCAATCCATCGATGATGTATCCTCCTAAATTTTGTTCTGGACCGGCCTGCGCAGCAGCTGCCCAGGCCGAAGGGGGGTGGCGTGTCCGTCCGGACAAACCGAGCGGGCGTATTTTCGCCTCGAAACCAAAAGCGACGCAATACGCCTCATACAGCTTGGGTCTATTCTATCAAGCCCCCGCGGGAAAGTCAACCGATCCGAACCCCGGCGGGGGGTTATCGGCAAACGCGGAAATCCGGCAAAATCGAAACAAAAACCAAAAACAAAAAGTCAGAACTGTCGACAAAAAACAGACGATTCTGACTTTATGCACAAAATGATATACGATATTCGGATATTCCTTTTTTTATGATTCCATATGAACATTGATATGCGGATACGTCATGGTGACGCCGGCAGAGGAAAAGGCTGCCTGCAGGCCGTCGAGGACGTCATTGTAGCAGGTCCAGTAATCCTCCGTGCGGGCCCAGAAGCGCAGGACGTAATTGACCGCGCTGTCGCCGTAGCCGGTGACGTGGGCCTCGATGGGCCGGTCTTTGAGGACCTTCTCATGCGCGGCCGCGGCCTGCGTGAGCACGGCGCGGACGGTGTCCGCCGCGTCGTCATACGAGGCCGAGACGTTCAGGTCGATCCGGCGCGCAGGCTCGGCGGTCTGGTTGACGATGGCGGCCGCGGTGACCTGGCTGTTGGGCAGGTAGATGCGCTGACCGTCATACGTCCGCAGGCTCGTATAGACCGCGCCGATGGTGAGCACCGTCCCGGCCTTGTCTCCGATCTGCACGTAATCCCCGGCACGGAAGGGCTTGGCCGTGAGGATCATCATCGCGCCCGCCACGTTGGAGAGCGCCGTCTGCAGCGAGAGCGAGACGGCCAGACCGGCGACGCTCAGGATGGCGAGCAAAGACGTGGTATCGACGCCAAGCGTCCCCGCCACGAGCATGATCGTGATGAAGATCAAGATCGCCTTTGCCGACGTGCGCAGGAAGCCGAAGATCGTATGGTCGAGCTTCGAGCGCGAAAACAGCTTGTCCGCCGCCCGTAAGATCAGCCGGATCAGCACCGCGCACAAAACGAGCAGCACCGCCGCATACAGCAGCTTCTCCAGCGTCAGCCGCGAAAAAAACGACTGCACCTGCTGCTCGTCGATGGTCTGCGTATCCAGAACGGAAGAAAAGATCATAAACGACCCTCCGGGTGATAAAAAATCTTCATAAGGCTCCCCTCCCAGGGGAGCTGTCTGCGAAGCAGACTGAGAGGTTGTCGCAAATTTGCTGCAACCTCTCCGTCTCGGCTTACGCCGAGCCACCTTCCTCTCATAGGGGAAGGCATGGATAAACGCCACGCCCCTGCGCGGCAGGGGCGTGGAAAAGGTCAGTCGGAGGCGGACGGCGCGTCTTCCTGCGGGGCGTCCGGGGAGGCGGGGGCTTCCGCGTCCTGCTCGTCCTGCGCGGGTTCGCTGCCGTCGGTCAGCTTTTTGTTTTCCGCGTTCACGTAGGTCATGAACTCATCGCCGGTGATGGTCTCCTTGGTGAGCAGATACATGGCGATCTCGTCGAGCAGCGCCCGGTGCTCGGTGAGAAGCCGCTTGGCGTCTTCGTAGCAGTCCATGAGCAGCTTGTGGATCTCCTCATCCGCGGCGGAGGAGGTGGAGTCGGCGCAGTTCATCATCGTGCTGCCGTCGAGGTACGGGTTCGAGACCGTGGACAGGGCCATGAGCCCGAGTTTGTCGCTCATGCCGTACTGCGTGACCATCTTGCGGGCCAGCTCCGTGGCGCGCTCAATGTCGTTGGACGCGCCCGTCGTGGCGATGCCGAAGACGATCTGCTCAGCAGCGCGGCCACCCAGCATGGTCTGCAGCTCGACAATGAGCTCTTCCTTGCTCGACAGGAACTTCTCCTCCTCCGGCATCTGCATGGTGTAGCCCAGCGCGCCGGAGGTATGCGGCACGATCGTGATCTTGGAGACCGGCTGCGAATGCTTCTGCAGCGCCGCGACCAGCGCGTGGCCGACCTCGTGGTAGGAGACGATGCGCTTTTCCGTGTCGGTCAGCACCGTGCCCTTTTTCTCCGTGCCCGCGATGACGAGCTCGAACGACGTCAGCAGATCCTGCTGGTTGACGGCCTTGCGGCCCAGACGCACGGCGCGCAGCGCCGCCTCGTTCACGAGGTTCGCCAGATCCGCGCCGACCGCGCCCGCGGTCGCCTGCGCGATCTTGTGCAGGTCGACGTCCTCGGCGAGCTTGATGTTCTTCGTGTGCACGCGGAGCGTCTGATAGCGCCCGGCGAGGTTCGGCCGGTCGACGATGATGCGGCGGTCAAAGCGGCCCGCACGCAGCAGCGCCTTATCGAGGATCTCCGGCCGGTTCGTGGCGGCCAGAATGACGACGCCCTTGCTCGAGTCGAAGCCGTCGATCTCGGCGAGCAGCTGGTTGAGCGTCTGCTCGCGTTCGTCGTTGCCGCCGAACTTGGAATCGCGCGTGCGGCCGATGGCGTCGATCTCGTCGATGAAGATGATGGCCGGGGCGACCTTCGCCGCCTGCTGGAACAGATCGCGCACGCGGCTCGCGCCGACGCCGACGAACATCTCGACGAAATCAGAGCCGGAGATCGAGAAGAACGGCACGCTGGCCTCGCCCGCGACGGCCTTGGCCAGCAGCGTCTTGCCGGTGCCCGGAGGGCCGACGAGCAGCGCGCCCTTCGGCAGCTTTGCGCCGATGGCGGCGTATTTCTGCGGGTTATGCAGGAAGTCGATGATCTCGACGAGCGATTCCTTGGCCTCGTCCTGTCCGGCGACGTCGGCAAACGTGACGCCGGTGGACTTTTCCATGTAGACCTTGGCCTTGCTCTCGCCGATGCCGCCGATGCCGCCGCCCATGCGCTTGGACATGCTGCGCATCAGCAGGCTGAACAGCGCGTACATGATGATGACCGGCAGCAGCCATGTGACGACAAAGGTCACGATGGGGCTGGCCTGCTCGACGATCTCGGTGTTGTAGATGACGCCCTGCTTGTCCAGCTGCGCCTTGAGCTCGGAATTATCGTAGTTGGGGATGATGCCGGTGTAGTACATCCGCTGCTGCGCAGCGGGCTTTTTGGCCTCCTCCCGCGTCAGGATGACGATCCGGTCCGACTGGAACTCCAGCTCCGCGATCTCGTCCTTGTCGAGATACTCCTGGAATTCGTTGTACGGGATCTCCGACAGATAGGCGTTGGCAATGGAGGTATAGACGGAATTGATGAGCAGCGTGGCAATGAGCGCCGCGACCATCAAAAAGACGATCCGGCGGCCCTGCCGTCCATCGTCGCCGTTCTGCGGCTTATTGTCCTGCGGCTTTTTGCCCTTGGGGTCGTTATTCAAAAACGCACCTTCTTTCTGCGAAAAACATGGGAAAATTTAGTATTGTTTTTCCTTTTTCAAATCTTATCACACCCGCCCGGCTTTTACAAGAAAGAACCCGCGGCGGGGCGGTAAATTTTCTGTGAATTGTGAGATTGGGATTGAGCTTTGCCGAAGAAGCTGTTATACTATACCATGAAATACTATGAAAAGAAATTCTGACGAAATCACTTGGAAGCTGGAGAGACCATGGAACAGAAAAAATGGAACCGCAATGACCGCCGCCCGCCCCTGCGCCGCGCGCAGGAGCCCTCGGAGGCGGCAGAAAATATGCTCGAGGGCCGCAACGCCGTGCAGGAAGCGCTCGCTGCCGGCCGCCCGATCGACAAGCTCTATATCGCCGCCGGCGAGACCGACCGAGCCCTTGCCCGCCTCGCCGCCATGGCGAAGGAGGCTGGAGCTGCCGTCGTCGAGACCGACCGGCGCAAGCTCGATCAGCTCTCCGCCACCGGCGCGCATCAGGGCGTCGTCGCCATGGTCGCGGCCCACGCCTACGCCACGGTCGACGAGATCCTCGAAAACGCGAAAAGCAGGGGAGAAGCGCCCCTCATCGTCCTGTGCGACGATCTGTCGGACCCGCATAACCTCGGCGCCATCATCCGCACGGCGGAGTGCGCGGGCGCGCACGGCGTCATCATCCCCAAGCGCCGCAGCGCGGGCCTTACGAGCATCGTCGGCAAAACCCTGCCGGTCGCCCGCGTGTCCAACCTGGTCAGCACCATCCGCGACCTGCAGAAGGCGGGCGTCTGGGTCTTCGGCACCGCGGCCGACGGCGATACCGGCCTCTATGCGGCCGACCTCAAGGGCCCGGCCGCCATCGTCATCGGCAACGAGGGCGAGGGCATGAGCCGCCTCGTCTCAGAAGCGTGCGACTTCAAAGTCAGTATTCCCATGCACGGCCGCATCTCATCCCTCAACGCCTCCAACGCCGCCGCCATCCTCCTCTACGAGGCAGTGAGGCAGAGAGGGTAACGGAGGAGTCTTGCGTGGTGCGCACGCAATGCCTTCCCCTATGAGGGGAAGGTGGCACGGCGTAAGCCGTGACGGAGAGGTTGAGCCGGATTTGAGACAACCTCTCAGTCTGCTTCGCAGACAGCGTCCCTACCACCTTTGCCCCTTCGGGACATTTTTCCCCCTGATAGGGGGAATCGGCCCCTGCGGGGGAGCCTTTCGATGATGTTATCCACATTTCATTTTGGAGCAGCCTATGAAACAGACCAGGCGTCCGGAGGACGAGGAACAACTGAACAAGACGCCTGAGACCCCGGCTGCAGCCGACGCGCCGCAGGAGGAGCCTGCCTACTCGCTCGAGGAGATCATGAACGAGTTCGGCGGCTGGACGAAGCGTGACGCGCCCGCGCCTGCGGAGCCTGTAACCGACGAGACCGTCCGTCTCGCGGTCCCCGCCGCGGAGGCGAAAGGGGAGGAGAAGCCGGCTGAGCCGCCCGCCGGCGGCGACACCATCCGCTTCACCCCGGTCGAGGAAGAAAAAGCGCCCGAGCCGGAGCGTCCCGCCGTCTGGACCTACCGCGGCGAGCCTGACCCGGAGCGTCCGGCCCCGGACCCCAAGGAGGCCAGAGAGCTTGCCCGCGCCGAGCGCCGGGAAAAGCGGCAGGCGGAAAAGCGCCGCCGCCAGCTCGAGCGCTTCCAGAAAAAAGAGGCCCGGAAAAAACGCGCGCAGGAGCAGCCGGAGCACACCTTTGCCTCGCCGGAGGCCGCGTATGCATTCTACGCGGCGGCGTCCGGCACGCGGCTGCGGCTGCTGGTGAGCACGCTGCTGTGCCTCGGGTCGGTACTGCTGCTCGTGCTCTCCACGCCGCTCATCACCGGCGCGTTCAGTGACCATGCCGCGGTCTTTTCCGCCGCCATGCTGGGGCTTCTGCTCCTGCAGGCCGTGTGCAGCTATGATGTGTGCCTGTCCGGCGTCATTGCGCTGCTCCGGTTCCGTTTCGATCAATACAGTATGCTGTTTCTGGCGCTCTGCGCCGTCGTCGCCGATGCGTTTTTCGCCGTGGCGGAGGGGCGCACGCCGTTCTGCACGGTCGCAAGCATCCTGCTGCTGCTTGCCCTGTGGGGCAGGGACCTGCTGTATGATGCCCGCCGCCGCTCGCTGCGCGCCATCAGTAATATGGACGAGCCCGTCGCCGCCATCCGCGAGGAAAAGGCCTGGCACGGCTACGACTGTATCTTCCGCGCCCCCGGCGACGCGGAGCAGTTCGCCGTGCAGCTGGAAATGCCGGACGCGGGCAGCCGCATCATGCGCGTCTGGGCGCCGGTGATGACGGCGGTGACGCTCGCGCTGTCCGTCCTGACGTCGCTGCGCACGGGCGAGCACTTCCTCTGGGCCTGGTCGGCCATGCTGCTCGCAAGCTTCCCGGCCGGGATCCTGATCGCCTACGCCAAGCCGTTTTCCGCGCTGGCCCGGCGGCTCTACCGCGCGGGCGCGGCCATTGCCGGCTGGCAGGGCGCGCGGATCTTGTCCGGTGAGGCGGGCCTGATCGTCGAGGACGCGGACCTGTTCCCGCCGCAGAACGTCACACAGGGCGGCATGAAGCTCTACGGCAGCCGCCCCGCGCCGATGGTCATCGGCTACGCCAACGCCGTCGTGCAGACGGCGGGCAGCGGCCTCGTGCCCCTGTTCGAGCAGATGATGCACGACCAGAACGGCCGCCGCTATACCGTCGACACCTTCCGCCGCTATGAGGGCGGCGGTCTCGGCGCGACGATCCGGGGCGACGTGGTGCTGATGGGCTCCATCGCCTTTATGAAGCTCATGCGCGTGCGCGTGCCGGAGGGGACGCGGCTGAAGCAGGCGGTCTATCTGTCGGTCAACGGCGAGCTGACCGCGGTCTTCGCCCTCAACTACGCCCCGGCCGAGTCGGTCCGGGCCGGGCTTTCCGCCGTTCTGCGCGCGGGCTCGCTCGTGCCGGTGCTGGCCACCCGCGATTTCATGATCACCCCGCAGTTCCTCAAGCTGCGCTACAAGATCCCGCCCGAGCATATCGAGTTCCCCATCGTTGAGGAGCGCGCGCGCCTGTCTTCGCAGGAGATCCCCCGCACCGGGCCGCAGGGCGCGCTCATGGCCCGCAGCAGCTTTGCGAGCTTTGCCGGGAGCGTCGTCTCGGCGCGGACGCTGCGCGGCGCGGCGATCATCGCCATGATCGTGGCGCTGGCCGGGAGCGTGCTCGGCACGGCGCTGATGTTCTTCCTGACCTTCCTCGGCTCCAGCTTTTCCGCCTCGTGCTGGAACCTGTTTCTGTACACGGTTTTGTGGCTCATTCCGGGGCTGCTGACCGCGCTTTTGGCGGGGCGCGCATAAGGGCGCGGGAAAATTCGCAGATTTTCATGGGATTTGACAAGATTCTAATTGCAATCCCATGGGGATTCGTATATAATGGAATTTAAGAGTCGGCGAAATGAGATCTGCCGAGGGGCGCAGCGCGCCGTTTTGCGCTGGGTCCGGAGAAAGGAGTTTTTTTAACTATGGGCTATACTGCCAATGACATTCGCAACATCTGCCTGCTTGGCCACGGCGGCGACGGCAAATCCGCTCTGTGCGAGAGCATGCTGTTCACCACCAAGGCGATCACCCGCCTTGGCAAGCGTGCCGACGGCACCACTGTTTCTGACTTTGACGATGAAGAGAAGAAGAGACAGTATTCCATCTCTTCCTCTGTCATTCCCGTTGAATACAGCAAGTGCAAGATCAACGTGATCGACAACCCCGGCTACTTCGACTTCGCCGGCCAGATCGTGCAGTCCCTGCGCGTGGCTGACGCGGGCCTCATCTGCCTGACCGCCAAGAGCGGCATCGGCGTCGGCACCGAAAAGGGCTGGAAGTACCTGCAGAAGGCCGGCCTGCCCGCCATGTTCTACATCTCCAAGCTCGACGAGGAGCATGCCAACTTCTTCAACGTCCTCGATTCCCTGCGCGAGATGTTCGGCGCGTCCGTCATCCCCTTCACCTTCCCCATCCTGCAGGGCGAGACCGCTGTCGGTCTGGTCGACCTCATCGAGAAGAAGGCCTATGACGCCAACGGCAAGGAGATCCCCCTGCCCGCCGACGCCAACGACAAGATCGAAGAATACATGGCCGAGCTCAACGAGCAGGTCGCTGAGACCGACGAGGCTCTCATGGAGAAGTTCTTCATGGAAGAGCCCTTCACCGCCGAAGAGCTCCAGACCGGCATCAAGGCCGGCATCCGTGACCGCAGCGTGACCCCGGTCTTCTGCGGCTGCGCCTACACGGGCCTCGGCACCACCAACCTCCTGGCCAACATCGTCAAGTACGCCCCGAACCCGCTCGAGGGCAAGCCCATGACCCAGGTCGACGAGGAGGGCAATGAGTCCGAATTCAAGCTCGATCCGAACGGCAGCCCCATGGCGTTCGTGTTCAACACCCTGGCTGACCAGTACGGCAAGAACTCCTACTTCAAGGTCATCTCCGGCGACATGGAAGACACCCTCACCGTCGCCAACGTCCGCACCGGCGATTCCGAAAAGCTCGGCAACATGTTCTTCCCGAAGGGCAAGGACAACACCAAGACCTCCAAGGTCTGCTGCGGCGACATTGGCGTCTTCACCAAGCTCGCTTCCGTCAAGACCGGCGACACCCTCGGCCTGCCGGGTAAGACCGTCCGCATCAAGGGCATGACCTATGACGAGCCGATGTACAAGATGGCCGTCTACGCCAAGGTCAAGGGCACCGAAGACAAGATCGCCAACGGCCTCGTCAAGCTGAAGGAAGAAGACGAGTCCTTCACCTACGGCAACGACCCCGAGACCAAGGAACTCATCATTGCCGGTGTCGGCGATATGCAGCTGTCCGTCCTCATGGCCAAGCTCCAGAGCAAGTACAAGGTCGAGGCTGTCCTGAAGCCCGCCAAGATCGCTTACCGCGAGACCATCAAGAAGAAGGTCGAGATCCACGGCCGTCATAAGAAGCAGTCCGGCGGCCACGGCCAGTTCGGCGACGTCTATATCCGCTTCGAGCCGCAGTCCGAGTCCGAAGAGATGATCTTCGCGGATGAGACCGTCGGCGGCTGCGTGCCGAAGAACTTCATCCCGTCCGTTGAAAAGGGCCTGCGCAACTGCGTCGGCAAGGGCGTTCTGGCCGGCTACCCGGTCGTGTTCCTGAAGGCCACGCTGTACTTCGGTTCCTATCACCCCGTCGACTCCTCCGATATGGCGTTCCAGACCGCTGCCGGCATCGCCTACAAGGAAGGCCTGCCCACCGCGAATCCGACCTTGCTTGAGCCGATCGGCGAGCTGAAGGTCTACATTCCGGACAGCAACATGGGCGACATCATCGGCGACCTCAATAAGCGTCGCGGCCGCGTGATGGGCATGAACCCCTGTGGCAACGGCCAGCAGGTCGTTGAGGCAGAAGTCCCCATGGGTGAGATGAGCTCCTACGCCATTGATCTGCGTTCCATGACGCAGGGCCGCGGCTCCTACTCCCTCAAGTTCGTCCGTTACGAGGAAGTCCCGCAGATGAATCAGGCAAAGATCATCGAGGACGCAAAGAAGGACGAAGAAGAATAAGTGCAAATCCGACCGGGCGGCTATGCCGCCCGGTTTTTGTCGGAAGATGCGCAAAAATAGGCTTTACTTTCGCAGAAAAGCCTGCTATAATAGATTTCACTGAAATGCGCCAGTGGCTCAATGGATAGAGCATCAGATTCCGGTTCTGAGGGTTGGGGGTTCGAGTCCCTTCTGGCGTGCCATAGTCCACCGTAATTTTAAGAGAATTGCGGTGGGCTTTTTATGTTCAAATCAGAGATTGAAGAGGTAAGGAGCAATGGCACGGGCAAGGTATCAGGTCTTGGTCATTCCATATTGCATAGAGGACGGCAGCGTACATTTTTGTTTGTTTCGAAGGAGCGATATGGGCATATGGCAATTCATAGCCGGCGGCGGTGAGGAGGAGGATAGCTCAATCCTCGAGTCTGCAAAAAGAGAAGCCTTTGAAGAAGCCGGGATCCCTAATACGTGTAACTTTTTCAAACTCGACACCTGCTGTAGCATACCATCCAACTGTTTTAAGAACGCAGAAGCACTATGGGGGAAAGCATGCTTCGTCGTTCCGGAGTACGCATTTGCAGTGAGCGAAGAAAGCACTTTTTTGCAGCTATCTCATGAGCATACGGAATATAAATGGCTGACTTATGCGGAAGCCCAAGCGGTACTGCAATACGACAGCAACAAGACTGCTCTGTGGGAACTGAACAGGCGTATTGCGCTTGAAATGTTGAAATAATCAGCTCCCATTTCCCGAAATGTTTCAACTAAGAAAAACTGCGACGGGTTGACGCCAATCTCCCTATTTTGCGTCACCAGAATATTTCACAAGAATTCTTTTGTGGGTACAATTCCATCTTTTCGGTACTCGCGTGCCAGAAAAGCGTTCTCTTTGCCAAACGGCATTGAGAGCGCTTTCCTTTATCTTGATTTTGCAAGTTTTATTTATGCATCTTGCAAAAACATTTTTGCATTTCAGAATTATTCCTGTACATATCAATGAAATGCAATTTCTGCTATTGACTTTTTCATATTCGGTGTGTAGAGTATACCACATCATAAAAAGAAAGGTCAGATCTTCATGAACATTACGATCACATCGCCCGACCATCCCTCCGCACCTCCCGCATCGCTGACCGGCGTCGGCTTTGGGCGGGTCTTTGCCGATCGGATGTTTTCCATGGACTATACGCCCGCCGATAACTGGCACAACGCACGCATTGAGCCGCTGCACGCGCTGACCCTGCATCCCGCCTGCTGCGTCTTTCACTATGGTGCGGAGGTATTCGAAGGGTTGAAGGCTTATCGCCGCGCGGACGGCGGCGTGCAGCTCTTCCGCCCGATCGAGAACGGCCGCCCCCTCTTCCATTCCTGCGAGCGCATGGATCTTCCGCCGCTTGACCCCGATGCATTTGTGGAAGCGGTCACGGATTTTGTCCGTGAGGAAGTGACCTGGGTGCCGAACGAACCGGGGACCTCCCTGTACCTGCGTCCCTTTGTCATCTGCACGGACACCCAGCTTGGCGTCCACGGCATCACGAACGCCGCATTTTATATCATCGCCTCTCCGGTCGGCAGTTACTATCCCAAGGGGCTTGCTCCCGTGCGCATTGCCATTGAGCGCGACGACGTGCGCGCCGTTCGCGGCGGAACCGGCTATGCAAAATGCGGCGGCAACTATGCTGCGGCTGCCCGCGCTACCGTCCGCGCGGAAAAGGCCGGCTACGATCAGGTTCTGTGGCTGGACGGCGTGGAGCGGCGCTACATTGAGGAAGTCGGCGCGATGAACGTTATGTTCAAAATCGGCGGCAAGATCGTCACGCCTAGTTTGACCGGCTCCATCCTCCCCGGCATCACGCGCAGCACCTGCATCACGCTGCTGCGGGAGATGGGCTTCGTCGTGGAAGAACGGCGGCTGGATGTAAACGAGCTGCTGGAGGCCGCACGCACG
>ERZ780167.2956-NODE-2956-length-12742-cov-5.108773_pt1 | contig 12742 bp, 8 predicted proteins | sample MGYA00510982_ERZ780167 | MGnify/ENA primary metagenome ERZ780167 (study PRJEB29588, sample SAMEA2146107) | human gut metagenome | biome: human gut; feature: human-associated habitat; material: faeces | place: Denmark | collected 2008/2010 ... | reverse complement strand
GTTAAGTATCGGTTACCTGTTCTATTTATTTTTGTTTATCGGTGAATAGTAACAATGATTGACCAGTTGTTCCAGCAGTTTCATAGTTCATGACAGTATTTTGCCATCCAATATTTTGAACATGTGCTTGATAAAATATAGATTGATCAAGATTCTGAATGTATTCACTTTCGCTCATTCCTGTTGAAGACTGAGGACCATATTTATATTGAATAGAAATACGAATTGCTTGAATTGCTCTAGATTGCCCTGTTGTCCCCGCAACAGCACCATTTTTCTTTGTTGGCTGCCAGCCTAATCCATCAACATATGCCTGATAAAGAATGTTATAACGATTTGCCAATTCACCTGTGAGTGATAGCTGAAATGCTTCCACTCGTTTTCCTTGTCCTGTTGTCCCCGCAACTTGACCATTTCCAACATTTCCAAGCCATCCATAGTCTTGTACGTGTGTCTGAATATTAAGACTGCCATATTTTGTTAAGTTGGCAGGCAGGGTTACAGTGATAGCTTCCACACGTTTTCCTTGATTCGGTTTACCAGAAACTTGAGAAGTTCCTACAGTTCCAAGCCATCCATAATCTTGCATATGTACATTATATTGGACGGAAGGTCTTTCGTAATACGCCTGTCCTGTACCATTACTTGCATATAATGAAATATCGGAATATACAATTCTTACATCCAATGAAGTAATTGCTAGACCATAATCTTTAGAGCCAGAATATTCTCCATCTCTTGTCCATTCTGTCCATCCAAAGCCACTAATATATGTTCTATACTCAATGGAATACATTTCTTTTAATGAGTCATCCAGTTTTGCATAAAACCCTTCAATATTGCTTCCATCATCTTTTCCAGCAACTTCTCCACCATGTCTTTCTTCACTCCATCCATAGTTAGATAGATAAACATTATACGTTACCATCGATGGTTCAATATTTAAGGTATTTAATGTAATTTTCTGAATTGCTTTATCCGTAGATAATTCTTCAGAACTTATCACTTCTTCTGCAGATGTTCCATCAGCATACTGTAAAGTATATGAGACACTTGGATCTAGCTCTTCTTCACCCTCGCTAGTATCTTCATTTGTTTCTGGAGCAGGTGTAACTTCTGGAGTTTCTGTTGCTGACGGCTCCGTTACATCTTCAGATTCATTTTCATTAGAAGAATCATCGCCCACATCTACATTTGTATCCGGTTCTTCCGTTTCAACTTTATCCGTTGAAGCTTCAGGCGTTTCCGTAGGCTCTGGCTGCTGAGTTGTTTCAATTGTTGGGGAAGGAGAAGGTTCACCTTCAGCATAAATCGTTGTAAAACCACTGCTTACAATTAATAAAGCCGATAATAATATTGAAATATGTTTTTTCATCATTTTTATCACACCCCCTAATAATTTATATACGCAAAAAAGCACGTTAAATAACGCACTTTTTAGTATATCAAAATTATTTTTCCATGACGCAGTAAATTTACTAAAGTGCAAACAGTCCTTCGTTAATTTCATCTTTATCATTCACACTACTTAATGCTTCACTTGCCAATTGAATACTCTCGTATCTCAAATATCCATCTTCAAAATTACCACTTTCAAATAGATCACTTGGACAATTCCAAACGATTTCCTTGTCAATGACAATCAAATGCATCGTATGTTCGCTGTAAATCACATTTCCACCCAAGCCGGTCATGTATTTAACAATTTGAGAATTTGTTTTATCATTTACAACAAAATGTATTCGAATACCATTCCAATGAAGCTTTGACAATAAATCATAGAGCTGATAAAACGATTCAAAATCATTTGCTGCAGAAAAGAACGTAATTTCTTTTTTTGCTGTTCTCATATCATCAACAACTTGTTTTTTAAACGATTCATAATCAAACAACATTTTTTCAACATCATTATCACTTGTTTCTTGTTGAATAAAGTACCCTCTACTCAAGTATGTCTTTAATCGCTTTTCATACATACTTTTAGCCATTCGTATTTCAGGATCCACATAGTCATACACTTTAATTGTATCTTTATTTTCAAATTTTCTTTCAATTCGATCTGTATATTGAATGACTCGATAATCTGCAGAAAAAGGTGCAGTGATAAACAAAGTACGCAATGCCGGAAGATCAAATCCTTCTCCAATTCCTTTGCTGATTGCCAATAAAACAAATGGTTTTTCAGATAAGTCCTTTAATTTCTGTAAAGTTTCATTTCTATCCTTAATCTTTGTCTTACCATGGATAATAAATACATTCTCAACAGATTGTTCCAACATTTGTTTCAATGTTTCTAAATGTTCAATTCTTTCTGACAAAACAATGCATTGACTATTTTCTCTATACTCTTTCAAAACATCTTGAAAAATCATATAGTTTCTTGCTTGATTCTCGCAAAGATACTGCAATAACTCTGTAGGATTATAATCTTTCTCAAGAATTCTTGTATTTGTATATCGTGGAATTAATATCTTATGCATTGCACTAACTGACTGTTTATTTCCGCTCACTCTAACTGGTCCGCAATACATTTGTACAACAGGAAAAAAGCCTTTTTGTTTATCAGGGGTAGCAGATAAACCATACACTCTTTTTGCTTTCACACGTTTTAAAATCAAGTCATACGTTGTACTTCCAATGTTGTGACATTCATCAACTACAACCATTCCATAGTTTGAAAGAATTTCATCAATATTTTCCATGGATGCTAATGACTTATCTACCGCAATATCAATATTGCCAAATACTTGTTTATTATTTCCATCAATCCTTCCAATATAAGTATTCTTTTTCTTATCACGTCCTTCATATTGAAGAAATTCTTTTATTTGGCTTATCCATTGTTTCTGCAAAACCACACGATTCACAATAATCAAAGTACTCACTTTTAATTGTGCAATCAAATAAATCGTCGCAATCGTTTTTTCCCAGCCAGGCTCTGCCTTTAAAATTCCCAAATCATATTTCATCAATTTAGAAATTGCTAATGATTGATCTTCACGAATATTTCCTTTAAACGCAACTTCAATTTCTTTTCCTTGTATACAATGATTTTCATATATCCATTGCGTTCCTGACATTCTTTCTTTCAAAAACTCAAATCTTCCTCTAGGAATATATAAATATTGATCTGTTTCTTCATACCAGCATTTAATCCTTGGGGTATTATAAATCGGCAATTTCATCTGTACTTTATTTTTATAATCAGGATTGATTATGGACGCTGAACGTTTTAGCAGACTCAATGTTGCCGCATTTAATCCATGCTTTGATATTCTTAACATTGATTCCTCAATACATTCAATTTTCCAAGAATATTTAAAATCCGTATCCAGAGACAATGATAATTGATCATTTTCAAAGAAATAGTCTTCTTCATATTGTGTTAATACTTCAATCTCTTCTTGTGTAATTTTTCTGATTTGTGCTAAATATTCCATTGGATGCTTTATAAATTTTCCATCCGTATCAATAAAGCATGTTGATCTCTGTTTGCTAAGCAATGCATGCTTCCAAAATGGAGCAGCAATCAAATTTCCCAATCCCTTTTCACTTACATAGTCTTGATTTGGAAAAATACGATCAAAACTTTTAAACGAAATATTTTTATTACGATTCATTGCTTTTTCCAACAATCTATTTGCCAATTTTCTTGCCTTATATGCATGTATCGCAGTAGAAAAGAAAAACCAAAGATGACCACCTTGCCCGCTTGCACTCTTTTCCATGACGCATTCTAATTCAAGTTCTCTAGCAATCCTATAGACACATAACATTGCTTCAAACCAATCATCCTCATCAAAGTCAATCGCCATAAAATAACAAGTACTGTTATTTTGCAAAGGATATAACCCAATTCCTAAAAATTCAGCATCTTTTAAATGTTTTGACAATACCTCCGTAGTTAATGATTCTCTTTCAAAATATTGACACTCTATACATTTCCGCTTCATTCGATGTTTATGTGGACAACATTCTTTTAAATTATTTTTACAGGATGGTGCCCAGCCATATTTATTCTGATTTTTATTCCAGAAACGGTACGCAAAAACATTGTCATTTCCTCGGAAATAGCTTTTAAATACTTCTAGCTTTTCATTTGAAGACAACTCTTCTCCATCTTCAAGATAGAATATTCCATTTTCTTTCAACAACTGCTTAAGCTTTTTATTTTCAGCCTCTAATTGTCTATATTCATCTTCATTATGCATATCATCTCTTTCTGCAATGCAACCAATATTATTTACATCTCTTCTCCATCGCTCACAATCACTTTTTTCAACCAATGATAACTCTTCTTTGGAACGCGCTTCATATCTCTTAGATCATGATTCGTACGATTCACATATACAACGCCATATCTCTTTCTCATATCCCCTTGAGAAGAAAGAATATCAATCAATCCCCAACCAAGATATCCTAATACAGGAATACCATCTTCATGCATCGCATTAAACATTTCTTTAATATGTTCTCTATGATAAGCAATACGATAATCATCCTGGATTTCATGGTCACCATCCCATTCCTCCTGTACGCCAATACCATTTTCAATTGGAAATACAGGTAATCCCGTTCTTTTATATATCTTATTTATTACATCTCTAAAACCTAATGGATCAATCTGCCAGTTCCACTCAGTCGTTTCAAGATACGGATTATCCTGTCCACCATACATCAAATATTCATTTGGTACTGTCCCTTCAGGAATCTTATCTGAATTCACTGTTGTCGAACAATAATAAGAGAAGCAGATGTAATCTTCTTCATGATGACGAATCACTTCTAATTCTTCCTCTGTTGCCTTCATATCAATGCGATGTGTTTCAACATAATGCATCATTTCTTCAGAATAATGACCATGTGAAAAAGCATCCAGCAACGTCAGATTCATAAACTCATCATGCTTTCTCGCACACAGAATATCCAAAGGTTTACATGTCGCAGGATACACTTCACTATATGCAAGCATACCCCCAATCTTTGCATCACTATTCTCATGCAGATAATTACAGATTGCACAATGCGCATACATTACATTATGAAAAATCTGATACAGCGTATCTGTATTCTTTTCACAATTCTCACTGCCCGCAATCTTATATGCATAAGAATTATGATATAAATTCTGTTCATTAAATGTAATCCAGTACTTTACACGATCACTATAACGATCAATGATTTTCTTACCAAAACGAATAAATGCTTCCGTTACGTCTTTACTCAAAAATCCATTATATTCTCTTGCAAGATGCAAAGGCATATCAAAGTGATACATACAAATCATTGGTGTAATATTTCTTTTTAACAAACCATCAATCAAACGGTCATAGAAAGCCAATCCTTCTTCATTAAACTTCCCATCACCATCCTTCACACATCTACTCCATGAAACCTGGAAACGATACATATTCATGCCAAGATCTTTCATCAAATCCAGATCTTCATCAAAAGAATGATAATTATCATTTGCAAAATGCCAGTCACTGCGATGTTCTGCAGGTTCTACAATGTCATAAACAGACAAAGATTTCCCACCTTCATTCCATCCACCTTCCGTCTGCATGCTGCTAGAACTATTGCCCCAGAAAAATTGTGTCATTATAAATTGTCTCCTTGTATAAACTTCTACTACTATATTGTCATTTCGTTCATATTTCTTCAAGCATAATCAATTTCTCATATCTATAATTCGTGCAAAGGTGCAAGTTACTCTCTAAAAAAAGTACTAAAAGGTGCAAATTACATGTTCAAAAACACGCTTAAAGGTGCAAATCTTCATCCAAAAAAAGTGCCAAAAGGTGCAATTCACACTCCAAAAAAGGTATAAAAAGGTGTAAATCATGGTAAAATACAATCATAGAACGGAGGCAAACATGGAGAGATTAGCATTAGACGATTTAATTCGCTGGAATAAAAGTGCAAATAGAAAACCTCTCATTGTGTGGGGTGCACGTCAAACAGGAAAATCCTATTTGATAAAAGAGCTTTTCGCAAAAACATTTTATAAAAACAAATTTATCTATATAGATTTTAAAATCGAAGATGAAATCCGTGAATTTTGTTTTCAAACTGCGAACCCTCAAAAAATAATTGAATATATTTCTTTGCGTTTCAACAAAGAAATCAACAAAAATACTCTTTTAATTTTTGACGAAGTACAAGAATGTCCAAACATTATTTCTGCTCTAAAATATTTTTGCCAAGATTATAGAGATATTCCTGTCATTTCAACTGGCTCAATGGTTCGAATCAAACTGCAAAGAGAAATTCGCAAAAAAGGATCTAACAGCCAATTTCTTTTTCCTGTCGGGAAAATCGATCAATTAACTCTGTATCCTATGTCATTCGATGAGTTCTTGCTCAACAGCAACAAAATTCTATATAAAACAGTACAGAATGCATACGCTGAAAAAAAACCTCTTTCTTCACAGATTCATAATCTCGCAATGGAACAAATATACAAATATCTTCTGATTGGTGGAATGCCTGAAGCTGTAGATACATATGTAAATAATGCTTCACTTTTACAATGTCGAAATATCCTCAAATCACTATATGATAACTATTTATCTGATATGGAATTATATCAAGCCAGCCAAGAATCTATTCTTCGTTCTCGCTTGCTTTTCCAAAACATTTTTAAAGAACTTAATAAAGAATCGAAAAATTTTTCTCCTGGGCTGATTGAAGAAAAAAAGAAAACGAGAGACTTTGCAACTTCAATACAATGGCTCACAATGTCTCATATTATTCATCAATCATTTCAATTAAAAGAACATGTCACGACTCCATTAATACCAGATAATGAAAGTAATTTCAGACTATTCCTTGCAGACATTGGTATGTTTTCTTATCAAAGCGGCATCAATGCAGAATCTTTTGTTTCCAGTGATAGAGAAAACACATTATCAGGAATATTCTTCGAAAACTATGTAGCCGATGAACTCATTGCTAAAGGAAATCACCTATTTTATTGGAAAGGAAAATCCTCAGCTGAATTTGAATTCATCATCGAATCCAATAACAAACTATATCCAATAGATGTAAAAAAAGGAAGAGGAACATTGAATTCTCTTGAGAAGTTTTCTAACCAAAATAAATTTGAATATGCTATTAAAATTTCCAAAAACAACTACGGATATAATTCCGAGCAAAGATTATTAACAATTCCACTATATTTTTTGCCTTTTCTTTCGAAAGATCTAGCAGAAGGAACACTTACTATCTAGAAGAAAAAAGAGATATTGATGAGCGAATCACTCATACAATATCTCTTTCTTTCATTACTTCAAATCTTCTCCATTACTCTGGATACATTTCTGGTACCAGTAGTAAGAATCCTTGCACTTTCTTTCCATTGTGCCCTGTCCATAGTTATCGGCATCAACGTAGATCTGACCATATCTCTTAGCCATCTCACCTTCACCATTACTAACCATATCAACACATCCCCAATACAGATAACCCATTAAAGGAATACCATCAATATCAACCGCATCCTTCATAGACTGAATATTCGCTCTCATATAATCAATACGATAATCATCATGTACTGTATTATCTTCAAATTTATCATTCCATCCGATACCATTTTCAACACAGAACAAATCACAATGATATCTATTATAGAATGTATTCAATACAATTCTTAAGCACTGTGGATCTGTAGCCCATCCCCATGCATTTGTTTTGAGATAAGGATTGGCAACTGTTCTTTGCATTGCACCATTTCCTTCACCCTTTTTCATATCTTCATCAACATGTGTTGTTAACACATGAGAACCATAACATGAGAAACTCAAGAAATCACAAACACCAGCCTTCAATAAAGCAGCATCACCATCTTCAAAAGGAATTGTAATATCCTTTCTTTCATATTCCTTTAGCTTATAGGTAGGATATACACCTGTCATCTGCACATCAGAATAGAACAATGTTCTATCTTCCTGCTGTTTTGCTAATAACTGGTCATATGGATCACATGTATAGCCATATACAGGGCCAAAAGCAAGCATCATACCAACACGAATTTCCGGATGAGACTGATGTGCCGCAATCACTGTTTTCGCACTTGCTAAGAACTGGTGGAACGTTGCATTAGCAATATTCTGTTCATCCGCATGAATCAAGCCAGCAGTTACATAAGGTGCAGCTTCAATACAGTTAATTTCATTAAATGTTAAATAATACTTACACAAGCCTTCAAAACGATCAAAACAAGTTTCCGCATAGCGAACAAACATATCCACAAGTTTACGATCATTCCATCCATTAAATCTCTGCGCCAATGATAATGGAGTTTCATAATGAGACAATGTAACAAGTGGCTCAATACCATACTTCTTGCACTCTTCCATGACACTCTTATAGAAAGCAACACCTTCTTCATTTACAATTGCATCATCACCATTAGGGAAAATACGTGACCATTTAATAGAAAGTCTAAAGCACTTAAAACCTTCTTCTGCACATAGTTTGATATCTTCTTTGTAATGATGATAAAAATCAGAAGCAATATGAGAAGGATAATAATACTTGTCATCATCTAACAGACAAGGAATTGCACCTTCTGGTAAATGTCTTTCTTCAGAACCAAAGCATAAAGGTGTAGAACCTGTTGTTCCATCTTCCTTCTTCCATGTTACCTGGCGACGAACTGTATGAGAACCGTTTGTCATAACGTCTGCAGTTGCAAGACCTGCACCACCTTCGAATACGCCACCTTCGTACTGGTTGGCTGCCGTAGCACCACCCCATAAAAAATCTTTACTAAATCCCATAATATGTTTTTCTCTCTTTCTGCTTTCTATTATAACAACTTTACTTACACATTCATCAGTAAAAAAGACATATATACTGAAAAGCAATCTTTTTAACTATTTTTTGAAGATGAATATAAATCATAATACGAAGAGTAGAATGTGTATGTCGTATCAATATTGACATGCAAGAAATTAGACGAAGTACAGTCAATAAATCATTTAATAATTAATCGTTTAATCGTGACCGATAGAAAGCTAACTATATAAAAATAGTAGATAACAGTATTGAATCGAACAAAAGAAAAATATAAGAACGGAATCATTTCAAATGACTTCAATTCTTATCTCTTTTCAGTTTGTTCTATGACTCGCTCCCATAAGTGCCGTCAGAATTTGGCAAACTGAAAATGATGTCAAAGTATTAAGATATAATTAAAACTTATTCCTTGACAATACTTTTCACAACATAAATGCCAACTGGATCTGTATCGTAGGAAAGTAACAAAGATAGATCATAGATATTTTGAAAATCAATTCCATCTCTAGTTCCACTAATTGTTGCTTTACAATTTACAAGACCAACAGATTTTCCATTTAGAGTTGCTTCTTTAGCTTCTGTTATAGAAACGTCAATATTTTCTGTTGTAATAGTTTTAGCAGAATAAAATTCAGTTAATGTATTTAATAAATCTGCTTCTTGGTCCCTGTCTTCAATAGAGTCATATAGTTTTCTTAAAAGTTTTGTCTTACTGTCAGAAGAATACGAATCATCCATACCTAATGATGACTTCACCCAATTTTTTATTCCTTCTGCAAGTACATTATTTAAAGATTCGTCTAAATTATTATCTGTTACTACAACATTCTGGTATGCAGTATAGTTATGTGCTGCATCTATCTTCTTTTTCATTTCAGAACTATTGTGACTATTTAACAAAAACATAATAACAAAAGTAATAACTGAAATAAACAATAATATACAACCAACTAAAAATAGTAGATTTCCTTTTTTTATTTTCCTTTTTTTCATAAAGTTCCTCTTAGAAAAAATTGTCGGAGATAAACTCCGACAATTTTATACTTACTTTCAACACTTAATTGAAATAATCAATTATGCAGTAGTTTTAATTAGGATAATTTTTTTCTACCAACAACAATTGCACTAATAGCAACCATGCTCATTACTAATGGAATTGCATAAGCAGCTACATCAGATGTATCAGATGTATCAGCTGTCTTAGAAGCTTTCTTTGTTTCTTCTTTCTTTGTTTCTTCCTTCTTAGTATCATCCTTCTTTGTGTCATCCTTCTTAGGATTTTCAGATGGTGCTGGAGCAGGTTCTGCATCCTTTTCAACAACTACAACAGTTCCACCAACTAAACCATTTACTCGAATTGTTTGTTGATCAGCATCTGCTAAATGATATCCTTCAGGAAGAGCAAAGTCTTCACCTACAACAAAGTCAGCTACTTTTACGCCTTCTTCATCAATTGTAAATTCCTTAGCTGCAGAAGTTGTACCAACAACTTCTCCATCCTTTGTTTCAAATGTAACATTCAATACAGTCTTTGTTTCATCCTGTTCAACATACATATAATGTCCACCAGTTGCTCCAGCTGGAAGTGTAACATTCTTAATCTGATCGTTATAATCTACCCAGTGATATCCTTCAGGAAGAACAATATCATCACCAAGAGCGAATACTACATCTTCTTCATCTGTAGATGTCTTTTCAAATGTCTTTTCGCCAACTACTGTTCCATCAACTGTTTCGAAGTTAACATGTAATGTAGTAACCTTTTCAATTTTACGAACTTCAATGTTAACAAATCCGCCATCAGCTGTGTCTCCAACCCATTCATCACCAGTTCTGCAAATTTCATAGCCTTCTGGCACATTTGTTAATGTAGTATTACTGAATGTTGTTGCAGATGCATCAAGCTTAACAGAGTCTGTTCCACATGGCACTTTTTTGCCTTCTGCATCAGTATAATAATATGTTACATTGATTGTTTTCTTTTCTACTGGGCGAACCTCAATCATTAAATAAGAATCACCTGTAGATTCTCCAATATATTCATCCCCAGTTCTGCAAATTTCATAACCTTCTGGTACACCATTTTTTAAAAGCTCAGTGCCGACTACTGTTGTAGAGGCATCTACTGTAATTGATGTCATTCCTGCGTTTTGTTCAACGCCTTTATCATCAGTATAATAATAAGTTACATGAACCGTTTTTGTTTCACTTGCTTTTTCAGCCGTTTTAGCTGATCCAGCTTTTGGTGCTTCCGCAAATACAACAGCAACATTTGGAACGATCATTGCTGATGCCATTGAAATATCCACTTGCTATTTTACACTTTTCTTTTATGGGTTGCTAAAAGCATATTTTCATATTTTATAGAACGAATGTATTATAACACAGCTTTTTTCAATAAATATATATTTATTTGGCTTTTTTGTCTTTTTTTAGCAAATATTTAGCTTTCTATTTTTTCTTTCTGTAATTTTCAAAAAAATTTTCATTAGTCATTTTCTAATTACAAGTTTTAACCCAGGTCTTTGACACCTCTTTGTAAAGTCATCTTTAACATCAGCGCATAATTACGCTGTTTTTATGTTATTTTTTGTTGAATTTCATGTTTTTACATATCGTAAGATAACGTATTTGCAATATAATATTTAATCGGTTAATCTACAATCGTGTGGTTGACAAAGTGCTTATTTATGCTTAAATCCAACTCTTTCAAGAACTAAACGGCGTAGAATTCTATTAGATTTCGGCCATTTTCATTATCTCTTTTACATCGAGGCAGATATATAAACCAATTTAAATAAGATTGTAAGTTTTCTACTTCCATTCCTATAAACCTCCAGATATAATATCTTTTCAACCAGCTGCACATATTATTGATCATTGCCATATTCTTTATATATTCACTGTCTTTTGTATTAGCTATATATACTTCTGATTTCAGACTGAGTGCATCAATAAGATATTTATGCGAATTATCTCCATCATGTATTATTGTTGATCCTGGTCTTATATGATCTTTCAAAGCTGCATATACTCTTTTAGAACTTGGTTTTCCATGACTGCAAATGATTACCAGCATATTCTTACTGGAATCAATAGCCACTACGATGCATATCTTAGTTTTCGACAGTCCTCTTGGATGCTTTTCGTTATTATCTGATTCCAGCACTTAATAATCTTCTATGTACGTTTCATCGATCCAACCATGATTGTACAGCCTGAGATGATTCTGGTAATTATCTACAGTTGAAAATATCTTTTTTCTCCATAGTTCTGCAGTATTGCTGGCTATACCCAATACTTCACTTATCAATTCTAGAGGTACATTAAAACTCATGAGCTGAATATAGCACATCAACTTGTGAAATGATATTTTTGAAGAATTTAATATGGAATCAGACAGTAATGTATAACTGCATTCACAGTTTTCACACTTATACCGCTTTGCCAGCGATGGAGTGTAGCCATCTTCATCATACTTATCTGATAGACACTTTGGACATATCGGTTTTCGACCATAATTAAGAGCAGCTTCTTCAAAAGAAGTAGCACCATATCTTTCTCTATCTTTTCGCTGTTTTATAGAATCACACAGTAAATCAAACTGTGTTGCATCTAAACCATGCACAAAATCCAGATATGGATTTATCTGTTTAGACATAATAAAAAAATCCTCAACATGTCTAAGCAGTTATCCAGTGAGGATTGTCGCCAAACAAAGTTCTGAATAACTGCTTAGACATTAACTTTCTTTGGCTCATTTATTATATCTTATTATTTTGTTCATTCACAAAAATAGCTAATCTGCAACCACACGATTGTAGATTAGCCGAATATTTAAAAAGAGCTGTTCTTATGCGTATTTCTATTACTAATCCTGGCAAGCCTGCTGAATCTCTTTACATCATCAAGGATCTCTATCTTCGTGATGTCCGTGGAA